>Ga0247813_10000715_pt1 | contig 28192 bp, 25 predicted proteins | sample UWRJL169409C1_FD_180719 | JGI IMG/M metagenome (GOLD analysis project Ga0247813, IMG submission 180719) | Plant litter microbial communities from Arlington Agricultural Research Station in Wisconsin, United States - UWRJ-L169-409C-1 | ecosystem: Environmental > Terrestrial > Plant litter >...
TTTTTTTATTTAGAATACTACATTTTCAAGAAATAATTTATTAGTTTGTTTAAAATAATCTTCTTTTATTATATTTAATTCTTTAAGAAATATTTCATCATATTTAAAGCAATCATTTTTAATTAAATCGCGAATCTTAAAATTATATTTCAAATTAGGATATTTATTAATAAACATTTGTAGTATCTTAGTTTTTATTTTTCTAGACATAATTTGAATTGCTAATAGTAAAGTAAATGTATTTTTAACATTAAACTCAACTTTTAATAACTCTAGTTCTGAATTTAAATTATGAGCTAAACCTATTTTAAATATTATTACATTTTTACCCTCGTATTCAACTTCAAATTTAACAAAATATAAGTACATTGTTTCAATTTCAGTATAATCCATTTTTGCAGACATTATCATAAATATATGAATAAATTGTAGTTTATTTTATATATTATTACATTCATATTTTATTTCATCTTTATTTAATTTTTCCAATTTCAATTTGTAAACTTGAATTTTATTTTCACGGATTTTTGTAGTTATTACTCGATAATTTATTAATTCATATATCCTTCTATCTTTATTAATAATATTGTATGTTTTTAAAAAATCTTTAATTTCATCATTTGAATATTCGTCTTTAGTTAATAAATTAAATGGAAAAATTTGATGATTAGACACATTTTTCATCTCAATAAACTCACCTTCTGGATCAGTTAATTTCCGCGTCTTTTTAAGATTTTTAAAATATCTTGAAACTGAAATAATATTTTTATTGGTAGAAACTCCAAGTTTATATAAATCATATATTTTATTGACATATTCATCTACAGTAAAATCATTGTTTAATAATTGTTTAGATTTATTTTGAATTAAATTATTAGATAATGAATGGGGTTTAATATATTTAATTTGTAATACTACATTTTCAAGAAATAATTTATTAGTTTGTTTAAAATAATCTTCTTTTATAAAATCTAATTCTTTGATAAATATTTCATCATATTTAAAACATTCAGTTTTAAGTATATCTCTGATCTTAAAATTAAATTTTAAATCAGGATATTTATCAATAAACATTTGTAGCATTTTAGTTTCTAGTTTTGTAGACATTATCTCAATTGCTAATAATAAAGTAAATGTATTTTTTATATTAAACTCAACTTTTAGTGACTCTAATCTAACATTTAAATTATGAGTTCGGCCTATTTTAAATATCATTATATTTTCACCTTCATATTCAATCTCAAATTTAACAAAATATAAGTACATCTTTTCAATCTCATTATAATTCATTTTTGCAATAATTTATCATAAATATAAAATAAAAAATGCAGTTTCTTTTATATATTATTACATCCAAATCTTATTTCATCTTTAGTTAATTTTATCATTTTTAATTGAAATATCCGTATTTGATTTTCACTAATTTTTTTAGTTATTACTCGGTAATTTATTAATTCATATATTTTTCTATTATTACTACCAAGATTATGTGTTTTTAAAAATTCTTTAATTTCATCATGTGAATATTCGTCTTTAATTAATAAATTTACTGGATGCGAGTTATGATTCGTTATTCGTTTCATCTCAATAAACTCACCTTCTGGATCAGTTGGTTTTCTTGTCTTTTTAAAATTTTTAAAATATCTTGAAACTGAAATAATATTTTTATTGGTAGAAATACCAAGTTTATATAAATCATATATTTTATTAACATATTCATCAACAATAAAATTATTATTTAACAATTGTTGAGATAATTCTTTAATTTGAACAAAAGTATTCAATATTGTGTGATGTTTTACAATTTTTATTTCTAATACAATATTTTCAATAAATAATTTATTAGTTTGTTTAAAATAATCTTTTTTTATAAAATCCAATTCTTTAAGAAATATATCATTATATTTAAAGCATTCAGTTTTAAGTATATCTTTGACCTTAAAATTAAATTTTAAATCAGGATATTTCTTAATAAACATTTGCAACATCTTAGTTTCAATTTTTGTAGACATTATTTCAATTGCTAATAATAAAGTTAATGTATTTTTTATATTAAACTCAACTTTTAATGACTCTAATCTTGAATCTAAATTATGAGTTCGGCCTATTTTAAATATTATTATATTTTCACCTTCATATTCAATTTCAAATTTAACAAAATATAAATACATCTTTTCAATCTCATTATAATTCATTTTTGCATATATTATATCATAAATATAATAAAAAGATATAATTTATTTTATAATATCCCTTTCTACATGTAGACGGCTGAATTAACACTGACATTTTTTTTCATATATAATATATTATTTTGTTGTTGTTCATTTGACTAAGTAGCACTGACATTTTTTCTCATATATAACATATTATTTTGTCGTTGTACTTATAGTCGAGTGAATTAGCACTAATATTTTTTCATATATAATATATTATTTTGTTGTTGTTCATTCGACTAAGTAGCACTGACATTTTTTCTCCTATATAACATATTATTTTGTTGTTGTACTTATAGACGAGTGAATTAGCACTGACATATTTTATCCTACAATGAATCTAGAGCAAAGCTCTATCATTTTAAGTATTAACTTTGTTACGTGAAATTAGCTATGCTATATAATACATTATTTTGTCGTTATTAAATATAATATATTATTGTGTCATTGTATTTGTAGCCAGTTGAATTAGCACTGACATATTTCTTTATAGATCCCTATGTTATTAAAAACATTATTTTATAGTTGTAAATATGTAAAGTCGGCTGAAGTACACTGACATTTTTTCTCTTATATAACACATTATTTTGTCGTTGTACTTATAGTCGGCTGAAATACACTGACATATTTCCTCCTATATAATACATTATTTTATAGTTGTAAATATGTAAAGTCGGCTGAATTGCACTGACATATTTTCTCGTATATAACACATTATTTTGTCGTTGTAGATATGAATTTAATATTTGTTTATAAATTAAATATTGTTCAGTAAATATATTAAATTTGTTTGAGTATTTAATTGACATTTAGTTATATCCAAGTCAATTTCAATATTAAATAAATTGGATTTTATAATAAAAATCATATTCTTAATTTCTTTATTACAATTAAATTTTAATTTAAACCAATCAACAAAGTTTAATAAATATTTAATTAAATATTCATCTCGTGAAATATCATCATTTTCATACTCTAATTGTAATTCTCTTAAATCTTTACAGTCTATTTCAATAGAGCTATTCTCTAGATTTGAATAATTATTAGAACAACTAAGTATATTAAGTTTTAAAGTCATTTTTTATTTCATAAATGAATTATAGTTTATTCATTTTTAAATAATAAATTAATTATAGTTTATTCGTTTTTTTGGATTTTTAATTGAATTATATATTTCTATTATATTTTCTTTTTTTATTAAATCTAAAAAATGAGAACAATAAATTTGATATGTATCATCTAAATTTAAATCGTTTAAAACTAATTGTAAATATGATTTTATTTTATTTAATTCTTCAAGTTTTAAACGATGAACAGATGAGTATGATTGAGATAACATTTGATCTAAATATGATATAACATACTTAACCAAATCTTTTAATTCAATTATATATTTGTCCATTGTTATTTATTTAATGTATTTGAATAGTAATAAATTAATTGTAAATTTCACTTTTTAAAATATAAAATTTAAATATTTAAAGTAATAATTTTATAATAAAAAAAAGAGGGCTCGGCACCCTATGTGATTGAATATATAGAATGCCGAGCCCTCACTTAAAAATTTAGTCTATTTGATTAAACGTGCGTTTCTTTGGATTTTTTATTAAATTATATATTTCTTTTACATCTTCAATTTTTATTAAGTTTAGAGTATTACGATTATGTAATTCGTCTACATTTAAAAAATATAAGATTGATTGTAAATAATTTTTAATTATAATTAATTCTTCAAGTTTTGTAAGATGAACATATGAATATGATCCAGATAATATTTGATCTAAATATGATAAAACATATTTAATAGAATCTTTTAACTCTGTTAAAGAATTATTCATTTTAACAAGATTAGTTTAATTGTATTTGAATAGTAATAAATTAATTATAGATTTCATTTTTATCCGAACAAACTTTAATTTATTTGATTAAATGTGCGTTTTTTTGGATTTTTTATTGAATCATGAAGTGTTTGAATATCTTTCATTTTGATTAAGTTTAGAATACGAGGATCATGAGATTCTACTAAATTTAAAAAATGTAAAATTGATTGTAAATAATTTTTAATTAGAATCAATTCTTCAAGTTTTATAAGATGAACATATGAATATGATCCAGATAATATTTGATCTAAATATGATAAAACATATTTAATATAATCTTTTAACTCTGTTTGATAATTGTTCATTTTAACAAAATTAGTTTAATTGTATTTGAATAGTAATAAATTAATTATAGATTTCATTTTTATTCACTAAAATATAAATTTTTAATATTTTAACTATATTTCTTAATATTTTAATTGTATTTAGTCGAATAAACTTTATTTCTTCATTATTTATTTGAAATTAAACGCCGTATGTATGTTTTATAATCTAATCTTAATTATATTTAGTCAAATAAATTATATTTTAATTATATTTAGCCGAACTTTATTTTTTAAATGTACTTTATATAATTTAATTATTTGAATAAACTTTATTTCTTAAATGCACTTTTTATAATCTTAATTGTATTCGGCAGAATAAACTTTACTTAAATGAAGTTAAACGCCGTATGCATATTTTATAATCTAATCTTAATTGTATTTAATCGAATAAAGTTTAAATGAAGTTAAACGCCGTATGTATATTTAATAATCTAATCTTAATTGTATTTAATCGAATAAAGTTTATTTCTTAAATGCAGGTTATTAATATTTTAATTATTTAAAGTTAGTCGTAGTGTATTAAATGTGTTTTATTCAATTTCACTAAATGTCCTTTTTCTTGGATTTTTAATTGATTTATGAATTTGAATAATATTTTCATAAAGAATTGCATCATTAATTTCTAACAAATAATTATTTATTTTATTTGGATTGTACGCTATATTAATTAAATTTATTAACATAAACCGTCTAATATTTAATAAGTGATCAATTTTTGATTTCTTAACAAGTGTAACATCAAAATCTAATAATTTCTCAATATAAATAATTACGTTTTTTATTAGTTGTATTAAATCAGTATAATTCATTTTGTATAATATAAATAAAATAATTTTAGTTATCAAAATTACACAATTTAATACAACAAGAATTTAGACGACACTTTGAATCACATCCACATTTTAATTTACTAATCATAATATAGTTTTTTTAAAATATATTATATGCCTTCATCTAATTACAAAATATTTTCACACCTTTGTAATCATTTATTGAATTATATCCTATTTTGTTTATTAATTTTTTTTATGCTATTATTATTTATTGTTAATATTATTACATTTGTTTTTAAATATTAATATTTTCTTTATGCTGATATTTAAATATTTATTTAATCTTTTATCTTTGTTATCAGTTAATAGTTTATATTTTAATTATAATCCAACAAATCGAGATAAATATGTTAATTTATTTTTAAATAAAAGTAATACAACAAGTCGTTTTAATTCCTATTTAGATGTAAATAATTATATTAATTCATTTTTGAATAAGACTAATAATTCTCAATTAAAATTAAATTATTTAAAACAATTAAATAATCTTAAATATTGTTTAAATCAACGTTCAAATAAAACAATTAAACATAATGAATATATTGATTGGATATAATATTAATTTAATAAACAAGAATAAATATTTTTAGTTAATAAATAATTATACGGAATAAAATGTTGATAATTATTAATAAAATTATCTGAAAGATTAAGTTTAGTAAATTGTATTTTTGTCCAATTTAATTTATCTTTAAATTCAATAATAAAATCTTCTGTAAAATTTGATTTAACACTTATATAATCCCAGTTTAAATTTTGATGTTGTACAGCTCGAATTAAAGTTTCTGAGAGTACATGTCTACGAGATATTAATGGCCAATTGAACTTATCTTGAAATTTAATCATAAATTTATCTGATAATATAAATGTGCAACCAATTCTATTCCAAAATATTTGAGAAGAATGTTTTATTATAAAGTTTTCAGTTAAAGATTGCATTGATGATACATCTTCCCAATCTACATCATTATAATAATCTTCAATAAATTTCTCACTTAAAATTTGATTACACCAAAGATTTGATTGATCTAACCTTGAATAAAATTTACGCAATATTTTTATTGATAATGATCGGCTTTCAGTTAATATTTTAAAATCAATTTTTTCATTAAATTTTATTATAATTTCATCTTCCAAATCACAATGAATACATATTTTATTCCAATTAAGTTGATCATGAAAGTAAGATATAAATTGCATTGTTAAATTTAAACGTATATAATCTAATTGTACAAGTTTACTAAATTTTAAAACTTTAGTATCTACTATTATATTTAAATTAAATAATTTATTTTTTATTAAAAATGGCATTTTATTAAAGTCTTTAATTATATTTGTATACAAATTAACTAATTTTTGACTTTCTATTTTATTTAAAATATCATCAGGACAATTAAATATCCAATTATATTTGTTTAATAATTTAATTTGATCTAAAACTAAATAACTAACAACATTAATATTCGAAGAAAACCCTACAGCCTTGCCTAGGTTCCCTACAGCAAGTCTAGAGCTTTGTTCTAAATTTAAAATATAATTAAATGTAATAAACTCAAGAGAATCAATACAATGCATCATATTTTAACATAAAGTTAATAAATTAATATTATAATTAGTTCACTTTTATAAAAGAAATTTAGTTTAGGTCAATTATTGAATAAATTGTCTCTTTAGTAACTTTTGGTGTTGAAATAATTGTTCCATATTTTAACCTTTTTAAATCTATCAAGTTAAAATTAGTTTTACATTTTTCAAAATTAAGATAATTTAATCCTTTTTTCGCTAATGCCGCAAAGTAATTAAAAGTTTGAATGTTTGTACAATCATTGTCTTGATATTTAACAAATCCAAATTTATTTAATTCATTTGAGTAATATTGTACATTTGAATCAATAAATTTAAATCCATAAGGAATAAATGTATTGTCAAATGAAAGAAGTAATACAATTTTACTACGAACATTACCAAGTGTTAAATTATTAAAAGTTGTATTTCCGTAATAAAAGATTTCATTTGGATCCAAATTTAATTCATTACAAACTTTGTGAATTATCATTTTAACTAAAACTCCAAGACTTAACTCATCAGTTTCTGAATTTGAAGGGTTAATTCTAACAATAAAAGTTTGAGAAGGATTTGATTGAATGCCTTCTATTAAATCAGTTAAAAACGATAAAAAAGTTCTTGTATTTTTGATTTCATTAATATAATATACATTTGTAATTCCTTCATTGTCAATTTGAATATTAAAATTAACTACTCCTATCATTATTTGTTCTTTAATAGTTAAATCTTGATTAGAGTAAGAAATTGTTTTTTCAACGGCGTCATCATCATAATAAAAGCTCTTGAAAATAATACCATGTGACATGCTATTTGTTGTTCCTGGAAGAAATATATCTGAAAGCAATTTGTTATTTGAAATTTTTGATAACCAGCAAGATTGATTTTCGCATAATGGAATAATTTGCGGAGTTTTTGAAGTATTATTATTTAAAGTTGTTTCATTGGAATAAACTTCAATCCACTCACTAAATAATGTTTCTACCCAAGTTGAAGTCGGCTGACTTACCCATGAATTATTAACAAATTTATAATTTTTTTCATTCAGTGTTTGTATTGTATTATTAACTACTTGTTCCATTTTAATTCCAGTATACTTACAACTAAATTCATAATTATTCATGGTATATAACATATAAAGTCCATAAGATGAAGTTGACGAACTATTATAAATTGATATAACTTCATTTATTTTTTTTTCTAAATTTAGTTCAGAGTTTAAAACATTATTTAATTTTGAATTTAATTTTTCTACTAAAAAGATGTAGCTATAACAATCTCTTTCAATATCTTCGTCCTTATTATATGATAGATATGTTGCACATTTATCATTTGCGTGTAAAATATCGATAATACACGAATTTGAATCATTGCACGATTTGATTTGAGATGTTAAATTAAACAAAATTGGATTACAAAAGAATGTAATTGATTCTTTTGAATTACAAGTTCTTTTTAAATTTGAATCAATATTTTCACAAAATTTAAATTGTTCAGTTAAGTTTAATGGCACGTTATTGAGGGTTGATGTTTCAGTCAAGTTAAATAGAACGACGTTTTCTGATGATAAATCGTAATCAATATCATTTTCATAGTTTATAACACTTGAAATATTTTTAATTCCAATGAATAAAATTAACAGTAAATACCAAGTTGATTTCATTTTAAAATGTTTATTTGTATCAGATCTTGTTTTAATATTATTATTAGTACATATTACTTTATCATTTTCATTTTTTATTAATAATTGTTATGATTATTCGTATAATTTTATTTATCTTTTTTTGCATATTAATTTATATAATATATTATAATCAACACTCACAAATAAATATTACAAATAAAAATGCATTTAGTTTTATATATTCAGATTCTAAATATGATACAATGATTTCATTAAAACATCCAGATTATAAAATAGCAGCTGATTTTGAGTTTAATTCATCTTCATTTAATTCAACAATTTGGAGCAATGAATTAATTATTCCAAAAAATATAATGTTTAAATTATATTATAAAAATATTTATAATGATCCAATTAAAATGGATCTTATACTTTCAAATTTATATTATAAAAGATTATTCAATAAATAAATGTTGATTTAAGTTGATAATTTCATCAATTCTTCCTTCAGAACTAAAATGTCTACTTGAAATAATTGATGGATTTGTTATTTTAGTAAAGTCAAATTCTTTTACTGAAAAACGTATACAATTAAAATCAATAAAATTGATTCCATTATTTTGTATTTTACTATAATTATAGTTTTCCCAAAACATTTTCCAATACAATTTTTCGTTCCAATTTTTGTTTATATGTGGATTCATTTGAAATTCACATTCATCCTTAGTATAAGTTAAACGTCCAATTGTTGGGTAATTTCCATTATAACTATCTATTGGGAAAGGATATCCATATTTCAATTTAGCTGGATTATCTGAAATATATTGATGTAATATAATTATTTTACCTCTCACATCACCTAATGTTAATTTATCAAAATTACGTGTTGGAGAATAAAAGATATTCGAATTAATTTCATTAATGATATTTTCAAATGTATTTCCATTTTTGAATGAATATATTTTTAAAATAACAAAATGATTTACAAAATGTTTTGGAAAAGAATTGCTTTGACTGATAAATTCATTTAAAATCTTTTTTAGATCATCTTCAGAATTAATTTCTAAATTATAAGAAACAATGCCTTTCATTATATATTCATGAATAAAGTGTGAATCATAAACGTTTATAATATCTATACCTGGTAAATTTAAATCTTGAATTAAAATTTTATTTTCAATGTTTGATAACCAATCATTTTTATATTTATCGGGCAACTTTTCATTAGTAATCTTTTTACTAGTCGTCGTAGTCGTCGTAGTTGTCATAGTTGTCGTACTAGTTGTCGTACTAGTCTTCTTTTTAGTAATTAAATCTATAAAAGTTGGTTTTTTAGTCGTCTTTTTAGTAAATCTTTTAGTCGTAGTAGGCGTTGTAACTTTAACTTTAACTGTTGTAGTAGGCGTTGTAACTTCAACTGTCGTAGTAGGCGTTGTAACTTCAACTGTCGTCGTCGTTGTAACTTCAACTGTCGTCGTCGTTGTAACTTCAACTGTCGTAGTATGCGTTGTAACTTCAACTGTCGTCGTTGTTGTAACTTCAACTGTTGTAGTAGGCATTATAACTTCGATTGTCGTAGTAGGCGTTGTAACTTCAACTGTCGTAGTAGGCGTTGTAACTTCAACTGTCGTAGTAGGCGTTGTAACTTCAACTGTCGTAGTAGGCGTTGTAACTTCAACTGTCGTAGTAGTCGTCGTCGTTGTAACTTCAATTGTCGTAGTAGGTGTCGTAGTAGGCGTTGTAACTTCAACTGTCGTAGTAGGCGTTATAACTTCGACTGTCGTAGTTTTAGTTGTCGTCGTTGTAACTTCAACTGTCGTCGTTGTAACTTTAACTATCGTCGTAGTTGTAGGCGTCGTAGTTGTAGTAGACGTAGTTGTAGGAGTAATAGGCATAGTTGTTGTTGTCGCAGGTATAAAAGTCCATTTATTATTTATGTAATAATAATTATTTTTATTTAATAATTTTATACAATTTTGTTCTAAATTTTGTAATTTATTTGAAATTATCTTACATGCTTTATTAGATTTTGAAGATAAAATCTTATTTGAATAATTTGAAACATCACAGATCCTAATAAGTTGGTATTGCATTTGTTCAAATCGTAAATGAGAAGTAGTTATATCTTCAAAATTTGTATAAAGCGAATTAACAAGTGAATAATATCCAGTGCAAACTCTTTCATCTTCAAATCTATTATTCGGGAAAAAAACTTCAACACATTTATCGTACATATATATAACCTCATCAATACAACTTTGATCAGTATTACAATCAAGTATTTTGTTTGAGTAATTGTTAACCCATGGTATACAAAATGTGTTTATTGATTTAAAAGAAATACAATCTAGTTGAGTATTAACTAGATCAATTTTATCACAAAATAATTGAAATTTGTGCAATTCAATTTTTTGCAATTTTTGTTTTTCTAAATTAGTTTTTATAGTTAACGATGTTTCATCAAATTGTTTCCAATCAAGTTTTGGAAACATTTGATTTCCACTAATTCCAATGGCATTTGTATAAAATCCATTATATAAAGTCACAAAAATGATCAAAAATTTGATAAAATTCATTCTTTTGATTTAAAGATGTGTATATTTTATATTTACTTTAATTGTGAGTTAATACTAAATAAAGTTTTTCATTTTTATTTACATTAATAAGTTATGAATAATAAAATTGGAAAAAAAATTTTAATTGATAAATTTACAGATGTAATGATTTTAAATGCAAGTAAAACAGATAATTTTTTTTATAAATATTTAAAATCTGCTTCAAATATATGTAATATATTACAAAAACTTTTTAAAAATACAGATAATGAATTTATTGAAAATGCTTATTCAAAACAAAAAGTGATGAAAAATGATATATTAAATGTTGTTAATTTAAAAGGAGGAATTATGGCCGATTATTTAGCTAACAATAATATTAATGAAATTAAAGCATCTGATTTAGATTTTAGTGTATATTTAACAAATACAAATGATTTAATTATAGATATGATTGAATTATGTGCAACAGAAATAAAAATTGAATTAAATTGGATTCAAACCATATTTAATAACTTTATAACAAATTATATTGGAAATGAAATTATATTTGATAATATATTTGAAGGGGCTGATAAATTATTAGTGTACAATTCATATCAAAATTTTAACTATGGAACATTTAATAAAGAAACAACTCAAATAAGTAAAATTATAGATTGTGATTTAAAAATGTGTCATTCATTAACTAAACTTACTCATGTATTAATAATTAGATTTTATTATAAAGTATTAATGAGAGATATTAATAATAAAATTTTAAATTTAAAAATTAATATTGTTGATTTGAGTATAAATATTTCTAAAAAATTAATTTCTTTGCCACTTTTACAAAATACTAAAATTTTTGATTTTTATATTAAAACAAATATTAAATCATCAATGCTAACAGATCAACTTAGTGTTTTGGTATTGTCTGCGATAAGAAATGATAGAAAATTAGAGAAAAGAATTAATAGGGTTAATAATTTGATTGATTCTATATTAAATGATAGCAATGTTTATTTAGATAAAATATATTTATTTAATTCTAAAGAAGTTAATCATATAATAATAGTACAAATTTTTGGAGATATTAATAATATTGTTTCATCTATTATAAATCATCAAAATGTAACATATCCATTTCTTTTAGTTCCAATTATTCTTTGGATTAATATTAACCGTAACTTTAAATATATATTTTATGATAAATTTGAATTTTCACCACAACAAAATGAATTTACTAAAATTTGTAATGGAAAACATGAATTATTAAAACTTCTTGAATTAAGAGATGAAACTGAAAAAAGTCTATTAAGATTAAATCCTATTTTACAAAAATTTTATTTAATTAAAACGCCAAAAAAAGCATTAAATAAATTTATGAGTGGTAATGGAGAAATTACAAATGATCAAGATATTATTATGTTATTTAAAACTATATCGTCAGATAAATTAGGAGAATTATATAAAAATTTGAATGAAGGTAGTTTACATTATAATGAGTATTATACGTCAATTAATTATTGGAATGTTGTAAAAAAAGGAGTTATTGATATTGAAGATTTTCATTTAATTATTTATAATCATTTAACACAAGTTTAAATGCAGAATATATTTATTTTAATTAACTAACTTCATATAGCTTCTATTTACTCCTAATTATATAAATGCAAAATTATATAAACGCCGAATTATATATACGTGGAATAATTAATTTAAATTATATTTACTCCAAATAATTAATTATATTTACACAGAATTATATAAACGCCGAATTATATGACACCAAATTATTTATTATATTTACGCCAAATTATTTATCTAAATTATATAGACGTGTAATGATTAATCTAAATTATATTTACGCCGAATTATTTATCTAAATTATATAAACGTGGAATGATTTATAATATTTACACGTAATTTATTTATTTGATACAATTTTAATAAGTTTTTCCTACAAATTTGTTCACTAAATTTTAGTGGAGCCTAATTACTCAGACTCCACATTTTTGATCTTTCTGTTTCATTGTATTTATGACCTGCAAGTAAATAATACAACTCCACAAATAATGCAAAAAAGAAATTTAAAAAATTACGATTTGGATACTTTTTATCCAACACTAACTAATAAAACTTTCAAAGATAAAATAAATATTAGATTAACAAATTTATTAAATTCAAATATGGATAAAATTAGACACATGTTGCCTAAAAAATATAATAAAATTGAATTTAATCGAATGAAAAATATTGTAGGAAATATATTAGCTTTCGCTGGAACTGGACAATCTACTACTTACAATTTTTCTAAGAATAATAAAAAAGGATTTGAGCATAGTAGATTATTTAGCATTTCTGACTCTTTACAAGGAGTATCTAAAATACTTAAAAATGTAATGATCGACCAAGATAATTGTATGGATATTGACATGATTAATTGTCATCCTGTAATATTAAATCAAGTTGCAGAATTATTAAAATTGTCAACTCCAATTTTAAACAATTATATTTCAAATAGAGATAGTTTATTACTTGAACTTGAAAATAAATATAATTTAACGCATGATGATGCCAAAAATGTTCCTTTGGCTATAATTAATGGAGGAATAAGATCTAAACTTTATCCGGAAATAACTTGGTTAAACCAATTTGAAAAAGAAATTATAAATATTTATACCGCTTTAAGTTTAACTCAAATTGGCAAAAGAATTGATTCACACGTAAAAAAAGTAAATAAAACTAAAAATGGAAAGTTAATTCGCTCTGATGGTACAAATCTCAATCTCTTTGGAACTACTATTAATTTATTACTTTGTAAAATAGAGAATGAAATACTAACTCAAACTGTATTATTTTTTCAATCTAAAGGTATTGAAGTTTATACCTTATGTTTTGATGGACTTATTGTTTCAAAAAATAATATTATACTTAAAGAATTGGAAGATTATATTTATAATAATCTTGGACTAACTATGAAGTTTGCAGTTAAATCATTTAAACATTTAGTGAGTGATAAAATAATTAATTTTCTGAATAATATTATTCCTGAAGAAGACGAGGAGCGCAAAGAGATTGATTTTACGAATCCAGGAATAACTGCAATTCAAGCTTGCATGGGATACGGAAAAACCACTCAGTTGATTGATCATCTTAAATCTGATACTACTTCTAGTATTTTAACAATTGTACCTAGATGTACATTAGGAGTTGAGTTTAACGGTTCATATGGTCCTCTTAAATTTTGTCATTATCAAACTCCAGGAGCTTTTGAAGAAAAAAGACTTATTTGTCAAATTGACTCTATTAATAAAATCCGTGATAAATATGATATTATTATATTAGATGAAATAGAAACCAATTTTAATCATATTGTATCATTTGATGGAATGACTCAAAAAGCAACGATATTACATACATTAAAAGTTTTAATTGAACATAGTAAACAAACATTCATCATGGATGGAACTTTAGAAAATGAAACTAAAGATATTTTTAAGAAAGAATGGCCCGACAAACTATTTACTGATTTGACTTATAATTATAAACCGTTCAAAGATAGAACATGTAATTTTATTGTAGGAGATCGCCAGATCCAACAAAGACACTGCAATTATGTAATCAAACATTTAAAAGAAGGAATGAAAGTTGCGTGCCCTGTTTATTCATTAGATTATCTTAAAGATTTAAAGAATTCTGTTGAAAAATTACTTCCTGATTGCAAAATTTTACAAGTAAGTAGTGAACACCAATTTAAATCAGTTGATGAGTTTATTAACTACGATCTTGTAATTTATACCTCGACTTTACTTTGTGGTAATAATTTCAATGAAAAATACTTTGATAAAGTCATTCCTTGTATTAGTAATGTTCATTCTTCTGCTAAATTATACTCCCAACAGATTTTACGAATTAGACAATTTGATCCACTTGTTATTTTTATTCAAATGAACAAATTTAAAATGTCTGATCTTGTTTCTGAAGATCAAATCTTAACAAGATGGAGATATGAATATGAGGACAGAAATAAAAAGGGTATTTTATATGATTTTGCGCTTGATAAATTTCAAGAAGATTTTTACTTTAATATCTTTTTAAAACAAACAATTGAAATAGAAAATGCACCTTCACTATTATTAAAAGATTTATACCAGATCTTAATTAGACATGGATTTAATATTTCGGGAGAACAAATAGTTGAAAGTTCTATAAATGAATCCTTGCTGGTTAAATATAATAAAACTGAAGATTATATTAAAATTATTGAATCTTCGACTATTAATTCTCACATATTAGATAATTATACTTATTCTCCACATGAATATTCAAAATATGTGATTGAAAAAACATTTGATAATATTGAACTTGTAAATAATGAATCGATGATTAAATTTGTGGAAGCCGTGCATGACAAGATTCCAAATCATAACAATTTTATGATTTTAAAAGAATATAATATAGATGACACAATATATTTACACAATAAATTTGAAATAGATAAACTTTCAGAAGAAAAGATTTTCATTCCTAAAAGTAAAGTCGCGCTGAAAGATTCATTCTTGAACAAAAAAGCGTTAGAGTTTATTAAAAAATATTCAGTTTGCCTAAATATGGAATTTAAAATTGATAATGAAGAATTTATTGAGTGGTATAATCAGAGAGATGATTTACACCGTAAAATTGTTCCTCAAATAAAAAGCAAATTTCAAGTACCTAAAACTATTAATACTTTATTAAAGATTTATGGACTTCGACTTACATCTAAACAAATTAGAGTCAAAGGAGGACAAAAAAGAATTAAAGTTGATGGAGAGCGTAAAACAATTCAAGATGAAAGAATCACTATGAATTTTATTACAACATTGATTGATTACAAATCATTGGATGTTATTAAATTAGAAGATTTAACCTGCTATAATAAATACAACTATGATGTGTTTTTATCAAATAAAAGTTTTGATGAACTAAATATAAAAACTTAGATTTGTCATAAAATATTAAGGTGGAGGCTAGGGAGCCTGATTGGTTCTATATATAACATATCTCCTTAGCCTCCACTAGCTGACTCAATATAATAATAATATTTAAAAATTTAGAGCTTTGCTCTAGACTTGTCGTAGAGTAAAATATTAAGGTGGAGGCTAAGGAGCCTGATTGGTTCTATATATAACATATCTCCTTAGCCTCCACTAGCTGACTCAATATAATAATAATATTTAAAAACTTAGATTTGTAGTAAATTTATCGTAGGTAGATATGTGTTATATATAACCAAGCAGTCTACCTATCCACCACTAGCTGACTTAGTATAATAATAATATTTAAAAACTTAGACTTATCGTAGGAATATTGGTTGATTCTATATATAATAATAATATTTAAAAACTTGGAGGGGGCTAGGGAGATATGTTATATATAGAACCAATCAGGCTCCCTAGCCCCCCCCCTTAAGTTTTTATATCTTATTCAAATTATAAAACAGACTGCCTGTCAAAAAAATAATAAAATTTAGATAAAAATGTTCAATCTAAATTCTATAAACGCAAAATATAGTTGAAAATAAATACGTATAAATTTAATAAACGCAAAAATTATATAAAACGTAGAATATATAAAATATTAGATTTAAATAAAAAATGAAATATTAAATATTATTATAAAGATTATAGATTTAAAAACTATAAAATGTGCGATAAAATGTCCGAGATGAAAGTTAAAATAGAAAATGAACTTAAAGCAGAGATCATAGCCGATATGTGCTATATAAAATCAGATATAAAAGCATATATAATAGCCCAGGTAATGGGTGAGTTAAAATTCAACATAAAAAATGAGATCAAATTTGAATTATATGAGATAAAAGATGAAATCAAATATGAAATAAGAGAAATAAAAAGCAAAATAAAAGCTGAAATAAAAGATGATATCAAAGATGAAATAAAAGAAATAAAAAACAAAATAAAATCTGAAATAAAAGAAGAAATGAATGAATTAAAAGACAAGATAAAATCTGAAATAATCGAGTTGAAAGACGAAATAAAAATCGAATTAAACGAGATTAATGAAATAAAAAAAGAAATAAAAGAAGAAATGAATGAAATAGTCTGTCAAATTGATAATTTAACATACAATATAACATACGATGTAAAAAATAATATTGAAGAAAAAATAAAAAACGATATAAATAATATAAAATATAATGCAAAAGATGAAATCAACGAATTAATAGACAACGGAAAATCTGAAATAAACGAATTAAAAGATGAGATAAAAGATATAACGCAGGATAGTAAAAAACAAATCAACGAATTAAAAGATAAGACAAAATCTGAAATAACCAAATTTAAAAACAAAATAAAAGTTGAATTAAGTGTAGATAATATGTCAGAGGATATTGTAGGTAATATAACAGATGATATTAGAGAACTAATACGTAATAACACATGTGATGCAGAAAAAGAAATCAGTGAATTTAAAGATGAAATAAAATCTGAAATAAAAGAATTAATAGACAATGGAAAATCTGAAATAAACGAATTAATAGACAATGTAAAAGTCGAATTAGAAGTAGATAATATGACAGAAGATATTAAAGATGATATAATAGAGGATATTAAAGTAGAATTATTTGATGCTAAATATGATGCAGAAGAAGAAATTAACGAATTAAAAGATAAAATAAAATCTGAAATAATCGAGTTAAAAAACGAAATAAAAGCTGAATTAAATAACAAAACAAAATTCGAAATGAATCAAGTACAATGTGTACCGATATAAATGATATTAATTTATTACTAAAATGAAATTAAATTTTTAATATTTACAAATAATTATTAATAAACTCTACGGCCTCGCCTAGGTTCCCTAAGTTAATATTAAAATGGAAATTCCAACAACTAATAATGCTATTCCAATAATCAGGAAAATAAGTCAGAGTCTAACTGAAAATTACACTTTTTTTTTGGAATTTGATAAATATGTGGAATTTCACGCAATAGAAAAAGAAATTGCAATCTGGTTTAATTCAAATTATCACGACACAACTAGAGTAGTTGAATGTGAAGGAAAATGTATTTCTTATAAAACGGAGGAAGAACTCAAAGCCGCGCTTAATAAAATATTATCTGAAGATTCAGAAAAAATAAACACAAGTAGGGAGTATATTAGTCAAGAAATAAATACAGGTGACGAGTATATTATTCAAGAAATGGACACAAGTGACGAGTATATTATTCAAGAAATGGACACAAGTGACGAGTATATTATTCAAGAAATGGACACAAATAGCTAATATGATACATTTAAATTAATCCACCACTTATTTATTTATTATCAAATTTAGTGAGTTACAAAGTTTTATGAAAGTGAATTAATTAGTCAAAGTTTATTTATTAAATATTCAGTGTTATTCTCTAAGTTATAAAATGGAACAAATTCGCGAAGAAATTCGTAAGGGAATGCCTTCACTTTTGAAAAAAACATTTCCAAATTATCGAACAAATAATATTCCATGTTTGATATTAATTTTAGGCCCTAGTGGAATTGGAAAAAGTTCTTTGGCAAACGAAATTAAAAATTTTTATAGAACAAAACATTTTGAGGCTGATCAATATTTTAAAAATGGGTTTGATTTTAAATTATTAGATAAGGCACATGCTGAGTGTCAGAAAAATACAAAAGATGCACTAACTGCTGGATGGTCTGTAGTTGTTAGTAATACGTTTACTACAACAAATGAACGACTAATATATATTAACATAGCAAATGAAGTATCAAAATATTTAATTAAAAATAAGAAATTCCCCACAGATTTTCAAATTCCAGTATTTGTAATACTTGTAGACAATATTGGATACATGAAAACTAATGATGTCAGCTCTTCAGCAAAAGAATTGTTTGATCGCATTAAACAAAGAAATGATAATAATCAACCACCATTAAATACAATTATAAAACAAATACAAAACTTAAAATTATCTTTTGATGAATTAAAAAATAATCCACGAATTTTTAATCGATCTGATCTTTTAACTGAATTTGATAAATGGACAATAGAGTTTGAAAACGAATCAATTTTGACTTCAAGCTCTAACAAATGCGTAACTATTGAGGTTTCAAATAAATGTTGTACTTTTAGCACGCGTACATACAACTCGGGTGAAAAATTAAATATATTTGGAAACCAAGAATCTTCTGTGACTTATTTTTATTTCCCCATGAATGAAGACGTAATAAAAGAAATGAGTCTTGAAAAAAAAAGATATCTGATTCGATTCATTTGTGCAAAAGCTTTACGGTGCTATAACAATTCTATGGATGAAAGATCAATAGAAATTCCAGCTTTATTTCAATTATTATCTACGGCGAGTTTAGAGCGAAATGAGTTTAAAAATATACTTAATATTCTTTATACCAAAGAAAATATTGAGGAGTATGTAAAACAAAATACATTTTTTAATAATAATAAAAATAAACGAATTACTGATGGAATTTCATATAAGAATATTACAATTCGATTAATATTGGACTAATTTTATTTATCATATCAAGTTAACAATATCTTAAATATTTAGTATCATCTGAATATACACAATAATTATCAACAATTGTAATTCCAATTTTTTTTAAATTTGAACATTCAAAAGTATATGATTTTTGAACATCTTCAATTCTATGATTATATCCTCCTATTATACATTTGTTAAGATTTACATTATAATATTTTAAATAGTTTTCAGATTCAGCAGGAATATTTAAACATAATGTATCAAATGAATGTTTTTTTAACGGATATATAATTGATATATTTATATTTATATTTTTCTTTTTTTCTTGAAAAATTATTTTATTTTTTGAAATTTGATAAGGAAATATATCAATAAAAGGCCATGACCATTTATAGTTTTTTATCTTTTTATTTTTTAAATAAAAAACTTTATAATATCCATCAAATTTTATTATTTTTATAAAACTTGAGTTAAAATTATTAAATAATAATTCAAGTTCTATATCTTGCATATAAATATCAATATCATCATCATATGGTAACATTCCACAAGTTCGAATAGCGCCAATTAGACTACCTCCACCCAAAAAATAGTTTGTAATATTATTTTTTTTGATAATATTATTAAAACTATTTAATAGCATTATATAATTTTGATGTTCTTGTTTCGAGATTTTTCTTAATGAATTATTATAATTTAATTTATTAAAATCAAATTTATTTAATGATTTTATATTATTTTGATCTTCGAAGATTTTGTCGAATTTATCAAGTTTATTTAATAATTTTATTTGAATGATAAACATTGAAAGAACAAATATTGAAAGAATAAATATTGAAAAAATGTATTTTGAAATGATAAACATTTTAGATTTGTAGTAAGTAACCTAGACTTGTCTTAGAAATTAATTATATATTATCTGAATATTAATTGATTCTTTTTTTCATTTTTAAATATATTTCATCATCTTCAAAATACTTATAATTTTACAGAAGTAAAGACACTGACATATTTCAGTTGAGTATAAAAACATATTTATTGGTACGCAAATCTTTAGTGGCAAAATTAGCATTTAATTTATGTTAATAAAATATTTAGAATTATATTTAATTTATGTGTATTATTTTGGAATAAATTTAACACCAAAATTTAAACAAATCTTTGCCGAATTTTTTATGAATATTTTAAATGGCATATCAGTAGAAGAATCATATAATAAAATGATATTTACTTGTGAAAATACATATCATCAACATATTTTTCGACAATTTTCATTTGATAAAGATAAAATAACAAATGTAAATATAAAATGCAATATTAATAAAGATATACTAACATATGAGATTGAATTTAATTTAAATAATAATAAAATGAAATATGAAATTAATAATATATTGTCAAATAAAATAATAAAATTAATAAATAAATCAAGTAGAGAAACTTTTTATAAATTGATGTTATATTATATAATATTAGATTATGAGCGAATTTTATTTATAGGTCCAGATCCACAATTATATAATTATTTTGATAAAAATTATAAAGTAGTAGAATGCTTTGCATCCATTTTTAATCATACGTGTAAGAATTTTTATTCTCTTCTTGATATTGAAATGGAATATGGATCTAAAGGTAATTTTTTTGATAAATTTTTAAAAGACGAATATAAAATGTATTTAATTAATCCACCATACACTGAAAAAATATTATTAAACGTTTTTGAATTAATTATACAAAAATTAAAAATAGTTAAACAAGAAATCATCATTATAATGTATTTACCAAATTGGACAGATATATTTCATAAATTATTACCTAATTTAAAATATTATAAAAAATATAAATTAAAATCACATCAAGTTTTTAATCATTATACTGAAGAATTAAACTGTAGATATTTAAATACAGTTATTATTATAACTTCTAATAAAAAAATTAATTTTTCAGAAATAATAAATAAAATTAATAGTATAATTGAATGTACAAATGTAGAAAAGAATGCAAGATCGGTTGTTAATAAATGTATTCATTTATAAAATATATTTTATAATATGATATATATTAAATATATTTATGAATATTGCAATGAATAATATAACGATGGAACATATATTTCAACATCTTCAAAATACTTATAATTTTATAGACGTAAATAAAACTTATGAAATAACTGATGAAATAACTAATAATATAATTGATACGTTTAATATAAGTAAAGAATATTTATATAATTTATTAAATTCAAGTAATAAATTTTGTCATTATTATTATACAAAATCACGAGTAAATAATATATATACAACTAAATATTATTTGAAGATAATTGATTTAACAATTGATGACAATATTGATTATAGTTTAATAAACAGTATTATTAATCAAGAAGATATGACTTCTATTAATTTAGAAAATATTGAATATCTTCGAATATTAATTGATGAAAATATTGAATTAAAAAATAAAAAACTCCAATTAATTAGTAATAGTAGTTTTCAAGATTACAAGAATATAAAAGCTGACATGACTACATTTTTTAAAGAATCAGACTCAGAATATTCTGCAATTGATAAAGAGTTTTTAATTGAAGAAAGATGTAATGAGTTAATATTAAATAATAAGTCTGCAATAAAAGAATTAAAATGTGATATAATTCGAGGGTTTGATTTTTTATTCCAAATGTATAGAATTCTTAATAAGCACAATTTAATGAATGATCAAATAGAAATAGAATTTGATAAAATATTTCATAGAGCTGATGATGTATTATGTGGATTTTTTGATTTAACTGATATAGATCCAAACAAAGCTATTATTAAAGAACATATTGATAAATTAATTATTGATTATATTATTTTAAATTATCATGTTGAAAATAATGATTTTGAACTTACAGCTACAATTACAGCTGAAATTATTAAACATTTTAAAATTACTAAAGATAAACTTATTAAAGTATTAAATTCATCAATTCTTTGTAAACATTATTATAAATACGAATCAAGAAAAAGAAAATGGTTTATTAAACTTATAAATTCTGATTTTTTAATTGATCTTAAAATTAGATCTAAAATTGAACTGAGTGTTAGAAATGATTTAACTAATATTCTTTATACGTATTATTCAAATATTTTATTAAAATATGATATTTGTTGGATTAAATGTAATACTTCAGTTAAAAAGCAATCAAGTACTGATTTGTTATTTGCATCACGCACATCTAAATTAAAAGAAATAATTAAATTAAATAGAAAACTAATCCAACTTGTAAATGAAAATAATATTGAAATTAATAAAACAAATATGATTATAAGATATTAATATATTTAGCACAAACCATTTGAATAATAATACTTGCTTCTTCTTTATCTAATTTATTAAATAATAAATTTGGATAATTGTTTAGATTAACTAGTTGTTTACAAAATGTAAATAATGATGTAAATTCTGAATATGTATTAGTAATATTTAGTTGCACAATACTTGTCAATGGTATGAATATAAATGGATTAAACTGCTGAATATTATTATACTTTAAATTTAAATATTCTAAATTATACAAGTTTTTAAATGTGTGACTATGTAAGTTTTTTAAAGAATTAAAACTCATATTTAAATTATATAATTTAGTTAAATTACAAAATGCATTATAATCAATCTCTTCAAGTTTATTTTTACTTAAATCTAATTTAATTAATTCAGAAAATTTATTTAAGTTTGGCACTATTTTAATTTGATTAAATGATAAGTTTAAATTTTTTAATGTTTTACAAATTATTAATGGAAATACTTGAAGTTTGTTACAGCATAATTCTAAAGTAATTAATTGATTAAATTTAGTATTTGGAAATAATTTTATATAATTATAATTAATATTTAAATTAATCAAATGAGTTAAATTCTCAAAAATATTACTTTGTAATGTTTCAAGTAAATTTGCGCTAATATTTAAACTAATTAAATTATTTAATTTATAAAAAATATTGTTTGGTAATTCTTCAAGCAAGTTTATGCTAATATTTAAATTAGTCAAACTATTTAAATTGTCAAAAATATTGTTTGGTAATGTTTCAAGTAAATTTGAACTTATATTTAAACTAATCATATGATTTAAATTATCAAATATATTACTTGGTAATGTTCTAAGTAAATTTGAACTAATATCTAAATTAGTTATATGATTTAAATTAATAAATATATTATTTGGCAATATTGTTAGTTGGTTATTACTTATATCTAACTTTTTTAAATTATATAATTTACTAATTTCATTTAATGACATCAAACAATTATTATTTAATATTAATTCTTCAAGTTTATTTAATGGATTAAAAATATTAACTGGAAGTTCTACTAAATTATTTCTACTTAAATTTAAATATGTCAAATTATTTAGTCTTTTAAATGAAGTTAAACGAAGTCGTTTACTTCCTGATATATTTAATGATAACATATTTTGGTTAGGGAACCTTTGCTCTAAATTTGTCGTATAGTTTTAGTTAAATAAAATAATATAAATTTCATTTTTGTTTTTATTCAACTGTGCGTAAATAATGAATATTTAGTGGTGTTTTTCTTCCAGGTCTTTGTGCCCGTCCAATAAATTGAGTTTTTGTCGCTTCTGATAAATTATTAAACATTATAATATCAGTTGCACATGTAATATTCATTCCAGCACATGAATATTTACTATTTAAACATAGAATTTGTTTTTCGCCTGATTCAAATTGTTTTAATATTTTAGAAATCATTTTTGAAGATCCCTTTATCATCGACCATTTGTTTATATTATTTAATAATATATTAAAAGTTGAATCAAAATCACCACAAATTAATATTCTTGATTTTATATCAGTTAATAATTCAAAAATTAAATTACGAATTGTTTCTATTTGAGTTAAATGAATATTTTCATATTTTTTAAATGTTTGTATTAATGATTCTCTACACATTGAACAAATAGTAGTATTATGTTTTAAAAGATGAATTAAACAATTTGAACAATATATTTGATTACAACATAATGATATTATATTATTTTCTGCATACTCCAAACATATAATACATATATTTTCTTTTATTCTATTTTTAATTGATTCAAGTTGATTATTATATTTAATTAAATTTTGTTCATTTGTACTTAATTTAAGTAAATCATTTTGTGTTTTATAATACTGATCTGAAATTTCATTAATATTTTCTTTAATTTTATTAATTTTGTTAACAATAACATGAAGAATACCATCAATTATATTTGAACTTTTAGTGACAGTAAATCCAAGTTTATAAGCTAATTCATTATATGCTCCAACATTAATCATATTTGCAATTTCAGCAGATATTAAATTTGTTTCAGATATAATCATTTTAAATTGTTGAGAATAATTATAATAATTAATAATTGGATCATATGTTTGATTAAAAGAAATATAATTATGATTTGCAACAATAATTGATTCAAATCCTGTTTTTTCATACAATAATCGGGCTCGAATTATATTAGTTTGATTTCTTAATGCGTAATATGAAAATGGCATTTCATTTAAAAATGTTGCACTTACATACCAAGTAAAATATGCATCAAGTTCTATATTTACATTATAAAATAAATCAGCTTCATCAATTATTATTCTTGCAAATTTTATGTTTTTATTTAATATAATACTTTGAAAGTCATATAAAAATGTATTCTTTACTACAATTAAAGTTATATTATCAAGTAATTTAAAGTCTTTAGTCAGACGATTAATTTGTCTCATTCCACCTATTTTATATATTTTAGTTAAATCAAACAAAGTTAAATATTCTTCCCACTGTGAATAAATATTATGTGGAACTATAAGTACAGAAATTGACAAATAATTTATTCTTTTTTGTATTGTATATCTACTTATTACATTATCAATATTTAAATTATTATAATATCCATAATGTTCAGTTGATGGACCTAATATACATTTAAGCGTAAATACATGTGCTAAAATAATATAAGATTTACCTGCACCCACTTCTAAACCCAACACACCCGTTTTAAATGAAATATTATTTACGCCTGGAAATTTGATTGTTGATTCGATTTCTCGCATTTTATAAATTGATGATAATTGATGATGCTTTAATATTAAAGATTCGTGATTAAAAGTTATAATCGGTGATTTTTCATTTAAATATTCCATAATTAACTATAAAAGCATTTTACATTCTTGACAATGTTTCTTGCGTTTAAAAAGATTAAATTTAGGTTTAGTTTGAATAAATGGATTCATTTCTTTTGAATCAAATAATTTATTTATATTTTCAAATAATCCTTTAAATTGTTCAACTAATTCAATAAACAAAACTAATTGTTCTTCTGGTGTCATATTTTTATAACTATCTACTAATGTTTTTAAATTATTTTCAAGAATTGTTTTGTAGTTTGACATATTTTGAAAAATTATTTTATCCATAATTTGAAAATTAAATTTAATTCACAAACTACTAGCTCTATGATGAATCTAGAGCAAAGCTTTATATCTAAAGTGGGAGGCCAGGCAGTTTTTGCTATATATATAGAACTACCCAATAATTACCTGGCCTCTCAGCTTAATACAATTTTTACTACGCAAGGCTATTATAATAATTTTAAAATTATAAAGTGGGAGGCTCAGCAGTTTTTGCTATATATATAGAACTACCCAATAATTACCTGGCCTCTCAGCTTAATACAATTTTTACTACGCAAGGCTATTATAATAATCTTAAAAATATAAGTGAGAGAGGATCAGTAGTTTTTACTATATATATAGAACTACCATACGACAAGTCTAAAGCATAGCTTTATAATTGCTGATCCTCTCACCTAAATACAATTTTTATTACGCAAAACTATTATAATAATTTTCAAATTATAAAATATTTTTAAATTAGAATTTATAAATTAATATATTTATTAATGTTCATTTTATTAAGTTTAAAGATATAATATAAATTTAATCGATCAAGATATTTAAAAATAAATAATTTAGATAATCTTTGATGAATTGATATTTTTGTCCAATTTACTCTTTCTTTATATTTACTAATAAATGTTTCAGATAACTTTTGATGAATAGAAATATACTTCCAATTTACTTTTTCTTCAAATTTTATTATAAATTCTTCACTTACTTTTTGATGAACCCAAACTTTATTCCAAAATAATTTATTTTGATTTTTAGATAAAAATGATTCAGATAATTTTTGGTTAATAAAGTTCCATGGCGTATTATTAGAATAATCAATTATAAACTGGGGACTTAATTTTTGAGTTAAATAAACATATTTTGTTGGGAATTTATTAAAATGTTTTCTTAATATATATTCTGGAACTTGTTGTGAATGAAGTATAATATATAAATCATATTTATTACTTGGAATTATATATTCATCAAGCATTTTTATACTATATGAATTTATTTCTTCAATTTTATTATAAACACGCGTATTATTTACTTTTGAGCCTACTGTTAAAATACCAATTTCAATTAAATATTCATTTATTAATTCTTTATTATATTTTGTTCGAATAAATAAGGTTAATAATTCATCAACTTTTGATGGTAATAAAATTAAAAATAATTCTTTATTCAATTTTTGAAATATTAATAAATCAGTTGCTTCAACAATATCAATACAATATTTCTTGATTAAATAAATTGATAATGATTGATAAACAACTACTAAATTTAATAATAAATCATATGTATACATTTGTTTCAATTCAATAAATATCAACTCCATTATATTTTCTGGAATAATTTGAAATATTATTATCTTCCATGGATTTATTTTAATTTGATCAAGTATTAAATCATTACTCAATTTTTGAAAACGAATAATAGTTTCAGTATAATGTGAATTAATTATATATTTTTTTATTAAATACTCAGGAATTTTATGAGTTTTAAATAATTTTATAGGCAATTCTTTTAACTTTTCAATTGAATAAATATTTAATTTTTGGAATTGAAATATATTTGACCAACTTACTTTATATATATTATCCCAAATAAATTCATCAGATAAAACTTGAAATTTAGATATTAAATCCCAATTTATTAAATTTTCATTTCTTTGTATAAAGTCTTCGGATAAAACTTGGTGTTCAGAAATTAAATCCCAATTTAATAAGTTTTCATTTCTTTGTATAAAGTCTTCGGATAAAACTTGGTGCTCAGAAATTAAATCCCAATTTAATAAGTTTTCATTTCTTTGTATAAAGTCTTCGGATAAAACTTGGTGTTTAGATATTAAATTCCAATTTAATAAGTTTTCATATTTTTGTATAAAGTCTTCTGATAAAACTTGATATTTACATATTATATTTAAATTAATATTTGATTGAATATCTATACAAATTTGATCTAATGGAATTTTATTATATTTGAATACATTATACCAATCTAATTCATGATTAAATTCAAAAAGAAAATTAATTAAACTTATTTTGTTAAATTTTAAATAACTATTTAAATTTTTAGATATAACATTCCAATATAATCTATCTCGATAATTTAATAAAATATTCATTGGTAAACGTTTGTTTCGAGATATTATTCTAAAATCAAGTTTATCTGCAAACCTAGGAATTAAATTAGTATTTATATGTTTAGAAATAATATACCAATCAACATCATATAATTCTAAATATTTAATATATAATTTATTCATACTTTTACTTGAAAA
>Ga0247813_10000716_pt1 | contig 28176 bp, 26 predicted proteins | sample UWRJL169409C1_FD_180719 | JGI IMG/M metagenome (GOLD analysis project Ga0247813, IMG submission 180719) | Plant litter microbial communities from Arlington Agricultural Research Station in Wisconsin, United States - UWRJ-L169-409C-1 | ecosystem: Environmental > Terrestrial > Plant litter >...
TGATCTGTCTCCTTATTATATACATCTAATTGCAGCGTGATTATTCCTTTGATAATTTCCGCATCAAACCCAAGGTTGAAAGACTTGGAATATTCCCAGTCCAGTAATTCATTTCCCGGAGATGTAGGCGCAATACCTGCCACCCCAGCATAAGAAATACTGGAATAAGTAGGGATATAACCAAAATCACTACTTGTTGTTGTTACTTGCGCTACCATTACCATTAGCCGCAACACCGTAACTTCCCCTTACCCTTAAAGCGTCGATAAATGCAACGTTTTCCAGGAATTTCTCTCTTTTAGCATTCCAGTTCAACCCTACAGAATAAAAATTGTGGAACCTGTTCTCTTCTGGTAATTTTGAAGAACCATCCCTTCTGAATGATGCCTGAACGGTATATTTTCCATCATAAGTATACCTGCCGATAAAAATCCCCGATACAAAGGCCGCTCTGGTTTTAGCTCCCGCAACTACCGGAATCAATCCATTCGTATTTGTACCTTGTGTTATCCCGGCACCAGTGTTCAGTAGCTTTGGATTTATCCCATACCCTGTAAAACTGTAAGTATTCAAACGGTTATCTATCCTTTCATACAATGCAGACCCTTCTACTTCATGCTTGCCATTAAATACATTAAAGTAGTTTAGCCCGGAAGTAGAAACGAGCTGGAAATTTCTGACATTACCTAAACCATATGAACCCTGCTGGCCCGGAATATTAGTTAGTCCCCCGGGATAAGTACCCGGATATACAGACCGCTCAGTGTTGTTTTCCCTGTAGTCTATACCTAAAGTCGATTTAACTTTCAGTCCTTTGGCAATTTCATAGGCGGCATTCAGGGAAATTGTTCCTTTAAACTGGTTTTGCAGATTTGAGGTAGAGCTATACCTGTCCAGCGCATTGGAACCAATCCGGGAATCATATATAGGAAAATTATACTGCCCTGCGCTACCAGTAGTAATGATCCTGCCTGTCGCATCGTATGGTTTTTCAAATGGCAAAGCTAAATATGCCGCAGCAAATGGATTAGCCAGCGTAACAGAGGCTTCTGATTCAATAAAATTACTTCTTGAAAAACCTACGGCAGATTGCATACCCAGGGTAAGCCTTCCTTCTTTATGATCCAGATTGAGACGATAATTGTACCGTTTTAATGAAGATCTTTCTGTAATTCCTTCCTGGTTGTAATAAGACAGGCTGCTGTAAAATCTCGTTTTTTCATTACCGCCGCTTGCCGCTACCTGGTGACTTTGAAATGAGCCATCTCTAAAGAAGATATCTCCCCAGTCGGTCTGGGAATTTTTTAATGAATCCAAACGCCTGGCTTTTATAGCTGCAGTATTTGTAGCGGTAACGTTAGCTGTATTCAGCGGAGATAACGTCCACCCTGCGCCTAATTTAGCCGCTTCCTGCAGCGCAAGTAACTGTGGTGAATTCAGCATGTCAAATTTTGACCTGGTCCTGGTCGACACCCCGCCCTGGCCATTGTAAGAAATAATAGTTTTCCCTGCCGCACCTTTGCGGCTTGTAATTACCACAACTCCCGCAGATCCCCTTGAACCATATAATGCAGTAGCACTTGCATCCTTAAGCACAGTAACCGATTCAAAATCATTTGCGTTGAGCGATTGAAATACCGTAGCCTCAATTGGTACACCATCCATAATATATAACGGATTATTATTTCCCGTAATAGATGATTGTCCGCGAATAATCACACGCGCCGATGCACCTGGCTGCCCCGAACCAGCAACGGCAGTCAAACCTGGTACCCGCCCCTGTAGGATCTGATCGAATGAGCCATTTGGTACGCTGGCGATTTTATCTCCGGAAACAGTTGTACTCGCCGATGCGGATTTTGCCCTGCTTACAGAAGTATAGCCAGTAACTACCACTTCATTTAAAGCATTTTCGTCGGTAACCATCCCAACATTAATTACCCCTGAAGCAGATGTGGCCCTGCTCTCGGTTTTATACCCGAGATAGCTGAATTCCAGCACATCCGTACTTCCCGAAACAGTGATTGCATACTTTCCTTTAGCATCTGTTTGAGTACCTGTTTTTGCACCTTTAATTTTCACGGATACACCAGGAATGGGCAGCCGATCCTCTGCAGATGTAACAGTCCCGGTAATTACCTGCCCTTGTGCCATTGCGGAAAGCGCAATAAATAGCACTACGAACAGACTTTGTAATTGTTTTTTCATAGGTAAAAGTTTAGGTTCATAATTATTCTATCATAAACCTAGATATTTTGATAAGCGGCTCAATCTTTTTAAAAGATATTTACCATTGCTCAATTATAGCCTTTACCTTTTTTGTGTTTATTTCATAAATCCGGGTTTAATCTTTGATTCGATGTCTATGACTGTTACTTATTTCACAAGCAGAAACAAAATAATGAATAGCTATACAACCAAAATAGCTGTTGCTAACAAAAAAATTAAAGAAATATATATTATGCGCTAAACCCCTAAAAATGAGGCAAAAAAAATCCGGCCCATTACAGGCCGGATGTAGTTTATATCATTTTACATGTTTTTATCGCACGATTTCAGTAACTGTAATCCCTGCATCGCTAATTTCTTTTAGCGGATTATCACGCATATTTTGTTCTATCTCTATAGTATAAGATCCTGTTTTAGGGAAATGAAACCCGGACAAAAGCGGCAGACTGTAATCATAAAGGTTACCCGAGCCGTTACCTAACCACTGGCCATCGGCTTCAGCTAGTTTATACTCGTATCTGCGGGTGATTTTTGGCTGACCGGGAGCAGATAACTGCATCAAAATAAAAATATTTGAATACCGGTAATCAGCAGTATGCCTTACTTTAAACCTCAGATTATATTCCTTAGCCAGGTCTTTAATCTCCACAATAGCCTTCACCTTGTTCACGGAACTCCAGTTACGCTGTGGCATTTCCTGGTTAGTATCTACCAGGTTATCTGTATGACATCCATACATAGACAACAGTAGCATACTAAAAAACAGTCTAAAAAGATTAGCTCTCTTCATTTTTTGGCTTGTCCGATGGTTTATTCCTTCTGCGGTTATTTCTGCTCCTGTTATTTTTGCTTGCTCCAGGTGTTTTAACAGCTACTCCGTCTTCAGTTTTTACCACATCCGCGACCTTCTTCACTTCCGTAACTTTTTTCACTTCAGGAGCCCTTTTTACTTCAGGGGTCCGTCTGTTCTCCGCAGGTTTCTGATTAGGATTAGCTACCTTTTGCGCTGGTTGCGCCGGTCTCTGGTTAGGCGGTCCTGCTTTTGCAGGTACCTGCCCGGTCCTTACACGTTCAGGTCTGTTAGGCGTACTAACCTTATTACGGTTATTTTGACTGTTGTTCCTGTTATTTTTGTTTCTCGGTTTGTCATCCAGGCGGGTTAAACTATCCTGGCCAACAACATTTTCATAATCAGGGATTTTCTCCACTATTGCAGAGGTTTGCAGTTCTACAGCCTCATCTTTTAAATTACTTGGCTTCTGCCCTTTTTTATTCATGGCCATGATCTCTTTCACACGGTCCACTTTCAACGGAATCCAATCTTCCTGGTTAGGGTAGCTGAACCACATTAATTTTTTGAAAATGTCTGTTTTTTGATGACGTGCGGTACCTACTTCAGTTTGAAGGTTCTCTACACGGTCAGGTATATCTTTTAGTGCATCCAGATAGGTATCTAACTCATAGTTCAGACAGCATTTTAGTTTACCGCACTGTCCCGCAAGCTTTAAAGTATTTAAAGAAAGGTTCTGATAACGTGCTGCGGCTGTAGACACCGTTTTAAAATTCGTTAACCACGTTGAGCAGCACAATTCCCTTCCGCAGGAACCTATTCCACCGAGTCTGCCGGCTTCCTGGCGCATCCCGATCTGGCGCATCTCAATCCGTATACGGAACGTCTCTGCCATTTTTTTAATCAGTTCCCTGAAATCCACACGGCCTTCAGCAGTATAGAAGAAAGTCGCTTTGGTTTTATCTCCCTGATAATCCACATCACTGATTTTCATAGATAAACGAAGGTCGAGCGCAAGCGTACGTGCCTTATGCATCGTTTCCCATTCCAGATCTTTTGCAAGTTTCCACTTGTCTACATCAGCCTCTGTAGCTTTCCTGTAAACTTTCCTAGTAACCTGGTCCATCGGTGTTTTGCGGCGTTTCATCTGCATACGTACCAATTCGCCTGTTAAAGAAACGTGCCCGATATCATACCCTCCCGTAGACCCTTCTACTGCGATCAGTTCTCCGATCTCGAGATAAATATTATCATTATTGAGGTAAAACTCTTTTCTGGCACCTTTAAATTTAACTTCAATTACCTGAAAAGGTATATAATTCGAGGGCATATCCAAATTTGACAGCCAATCATAAACTTCCATTTTCTGACAGCCACCAGTAAGGCATGAGCCATTACTTTTGCAGCCAGAAGGGGCGCAACCGCCACCTGTAGAACAACTTCCACATCCCATAACTAATTGTATATATATTGAGTCCCTTTCGGGAGCGTTTTAAACTTTATAATTCTTACCAATCGTAAAGATACATCTAAAAATAGTATTTTAGGATTAGCGTTCCTTTCTATATGATAATGCGCCTGCTCCAGTTCGGTAATAATCGCCGAAGCCATGTTCAGGTCAAGCACATGTTTGCTTAGCTTATTAGCGGTATCCAATGCCCTTGCAGGTAATTTAACAAGGCTTTCTGCATCGCTGAGAATCAGGCTGCACTCTCTTAGAAAACTAATGCCATATTTCAAAAAATTCTTCTGGTTTTCTCTTCCCCAGCTTGCCGCCTGATCAACAAACCCCATTAGGTCAGGCACCCTGTTCCCATATCCCATCCGCAGCCATTCTGCGAATATTTCAGCATTGTCATTATGCGCATGCGCCGCCAGTGCCTTAGCTTCAATAAGATTGCCATCAGCCAGAAAACTATAGGCAGCAGCCTGATCTTCAGACAAATTATGTCTTCCCATCAGGTAATTTTCTACAATTTCAAAAGACAATTTCGGGATTTTGACGATCTGTGTACGTGACAATAGCGTAGACAGGATATGCTCCTGATTATTAGCCACCAACAGGAAGAGAGTATTTGCAGGCGGCTCTTCAATGATTTTCAGCAGAGAATTGCCTTCTTTTTCCAGGTATTCCGGAAGCCACATGATCAGCACTTTTGTTTCCGCTTCAAAAGCTTTATAGCTTAACTTCTTGATGATGTCATGACATTCTGCTATGTTGATATTGGCCTGTTTGTTCTCTGCGTTTAGTTGCGCCCGCCAGATATCCATATCCATATATGGGTCTGCAAGCATCATTGTCCTCCACTCGTCCAGTACATCCACTGCAATCTTTACATCTTTCGACGCAAAAAAAGGATATGAAAAATGCAAATCGGGGTGGATATAACGTTCGTACTTACGGCAGGATGAACACAAGCCACAACTATCTGATGCTGATTTATTTAAGCAATTGATATACTGTGCATATGCAATCGCAAGCGGTAATGCACCGGTACCTTCAGCAGACAGAAACAACTGGGCGTGGCTCACCCTGTTTTCAGCAACGGTTTGAACTAGCTGCCGCTTTATTTCTTCCTGTCCTACGATGTCTTTAAACTGCATTTGGTGCAAAATAGTAAATTTATAACAATCTTTGCAGCTATGTCCCGTATTATCGCATTTGATTATGGCACCAAACGTATCGGTATTGCCGTTACAGATCCACTGCAAATTATTGCTACAGGACTCGATACGGTGCACCCTAAAGATATCATAGATTATTTAAAAAAATATCTGCTGTCCGAGCAGGTGGAAGCGTTTGTAATCGGCCAGCCCAAACAAATGGACGGCACCCCTTCAGAATCCGCACAACATGTTAAAGGCTTTTCAACCACGCTGAAAAAGAATTTTCCAGCAATTCCGCAGCACTTTATAGATGAGCGCTTTACGTCAAAACTGGCACACCAGACGATCATGCAAAGCGGATTAAAAAAGCAGGACAGAAGGAATAAGGAACGTGTAGATACGATTGCCGCTACGATCATTTTGCAATATTTTATGGAAGAACACCGTTTATAGAGAATTATAATGAGCCTGATCAAAGAAGACTTACAAGATTTACTGCTGAAATTCTGTGAACCAGAGAATGAATTACTGCAGCGGATCGACAGGGAGACAAACCTGAAAGTACTCATGCCAAGGATGCTCTCAGGGCATTACCAGGGCAGGGTACTAAGTATGTTAAGTAAACTGATCTCTCCAAAAAGGGTGCTTGAAATCGGGACTTTTACAGGGTATGCTACGTTGTGCCTGGCGGAAGGCCTGGCAGAAGACGGACTGTTGTATACGCTGGATATTAACCTGGAACTGGAAGACCGTGTAAGGGGTTATTTCGCAGAATCTCCATACAATTCAAAAATAAATTATGTGCTGGGCGACGCTACCCAGACAATAAACGCACTTGAAGAAGTGTTTGACCTTGTTTTTATAGATGCGGATAAAAAGAACAACGGTACCTATTATGATCTTATCTTTGACCGCGTAAGACCGGGAGGTTTAATCATAGTAGATAATGTGCTTTGGAGCGGAAAAATACTCGCCAATGCACAAGATAAGGACACCCGCAATATTAGTACATTTAATGATAAAGTGACAGCGGACCACCGGGTTGAGAAATTAATCTTACCGGTAAGGGATGGTCTGTTCATCATCAGAAAAATTTAAAAAATGAGATTAAAAAACCTATTGCTTATTTGGCTAGGCATTATTTTACTGAGCTCAACCGCTCAAAGCCAGACTATCCAGGACTATGTGGAAGAACATACCGACCATGCGCAGGAACTGATGAGAACATACGAAGTCCCCGCAAGCGTTATCCTCGCCGTAGCGATTCACGAATCAGCAGCAGGCAAAAGCAAAGTAGCCCGCCATCTTAATAACCATTTTGGTATTAAAGGTGCCAACACCAATACGGAAATCAATTCTTCTTACCGTGATTACGAAAGTGCGGACGAATCATATGACAACTTTGTAGAAGTTTTACAAAACAGGTCCTCTTTCAGCCAGTTGTTCGACAAATGTGATCAGTACGATTATACGGCATGGGCAAGAGGGATCCAGCGTGGCGGTTATGCCAGCAGCAGAACATGGGCCAACCAGGTAATTGCTATCATCAATAAATATGAGCTTTACCAGTATGATGAAAGGCCGGAAGATTATGTTGAGCCCGCAAAAGTAGTTGTTGCGGTTAAAAAGAAACATCACTATAGCTCAAGACGCCATCATACGTCGAAAAGCAGGAGCCGTAGTTCAAAAAGTTATACCGTAAGAAAAGGCGATAACCTGAACAGGCTGGCTGAATCACATGGCACAACAGCGAAAGCACTGATGCGTAAAAACGGATTAACAAAATCAGCATTGCAACCCGGACAGAAAATTAAATTCTGATGAAAAAAGTAGTATTCTTTCTTGGCATCCTGACTGTTTTCTTTTCTTCCTGTAAAACAAGACAGTATCACCGTAATAACAAGCAGATTGAAAAAGCGGCCAATAAATCAAATCCTAATTTCACTGATTTTACTACGCTGACTTATATCCAGGCTTTTAAAACTGTGGCCATTGAGGAAATGAATACGTACGGTATCCCTGCCAGTATTACGCTGGCACAGGGGATTATTGAATCGGGCAGTGGAAACAGCAGTCTGGCTAAATATGCGAACAACCATTTTGGCATTAAATGCACGTCAGACTGGAGAGGTAAAGCCTATTATAAGGATGATGATAAAAGCAATGATTGTTTCAGGGTATATAAGGATGCGCGGGAATCTTACAAGGACCACTCCGAATTTTTAAAAAGGAAACGCTACAGCGCATTGTTTGAGTTGGACAAAAACGACTATGTCAACTGGGCTAAAGGATTAAAACAAGCAGGTTATGCGACTAATCCGAGATATCCTGACATGCTGATCAATACAATTGAAAAATATCAGCTGCATCAGTACGACCAGCCGGAATCTGAAACGGACAAGATTAAACGGGAAGACCGTGTCTTTACTGAGATCAATGCGAATATCCCTAAAGAAACCAAAAAATTTACACCTGTAGAAACGCCGCCTTCAAAACAGGTAATCAATACAACAGATCCAAATTATACGGTTCAGAAAGGCGATACATTGTATAATATTTCTAAACGTTATAACATGACTGTAGAGGAATTAAAAACACTGAACAACCTGACAGACGGTGGAATTAAGATTGGCCAAAAGCTTGTAGTAGTTAAATAATGTTAATATCCCGGCTTTAGCTCCGCCTATTCGTAATTTCGCCTGTCAATGAAACTATTTATTTCTTTATTTTTCTTTTCGCTGATTTTCGGAATTGCAGCAGCACAGCAAAGACCCGTACAGGGTTTCGTAATAGACAAGACTTCGAAGCTGCGCCTGGCAAAAGTGTACATCTATAACTCTCATAGTGATGAAGGGCTGTATAATAATACCAAAGGTGAATTTTCGACAAGGGCGTCGGTAGGTGATACTTTATTTGCCGCCCTCCAGGGATATGGTCTGGATACTATTATTTACAGGGGAAACACCAATATCTATTTCCAGTTAAAGCCGCTTGCGGTACAATTGAAAGAGGTGGCTATTATTGGCAGCTCGGTGACGCCCAAGGAGCGTTATGACCAAAAAATTAAAGAATATAAATACGCCACAGACCGGGGCAGCTCCAAAGACCTGCTTAATCTTGCCCGGGGAGGTGTAGGACTGGGAATTGATGCGATCTATAATTTGTTGAGCAGAAAAGGCCGCAATGCACGTCACCTGCAGGCAATCCTTGAAAGGGACTACAAAGAAGACATTATTGATTACAAATTTAATCCGTCATTTGTAAGCCAGGCATTACGCATCACGGGTTTTGAACTTAAAGACTATATGCAGCAATACAGACCTAGTTATGATTTTGTATTAATGGCGTCTGATTATGCTTTTATCGTCTTTATGAGGAACAATTATGCAGCCTATAAACGAAATCCAAGAGCATTACGCCTGCAGCAATTACCGGCATTAAAAATAGAAACGCTATGAGGTACTGGTCTGTAATCTGCCCTTCACTTCCCGCAAATGCAATGGCACTCTATCCATTCATGCTATTTAAAAACCAGCAGATGAAGGATAATAAAATAGTGGTCAACCACGAAAAAATCCACTTTTGTCAGCAGCTTGAATTATTCATCTTCCCTTTTTATTTGCTCTATGGGATTAACTACCTAATTAACCTGGCCAGATTTAAAAACCATAGCCAGGCGTACTTCAATCTTTGTTTTGAAAAAGAGGCCTATGCAAATGATGACAATAGCGGTTATATCAAAGCAAGGAATCTATATTCATGGTTAAAACATCTTTAAAAATCTCTGCATTTATTCTTCACGCTTCAGTTTCTAAATATTTTAACCAGTTTTTAAGTCCCAATAAGAACATTTTTCTTTTCTTTGCAGTAATGAGAGGTATATATGCATGTTTATTATTCCTGTTTGCTGTTTCGTCACAAGCTCTTGCGCAAGAGGTAGATACTATTCCTATTAATATTAAAGATTTCGGGCTCCAGCTAAAAAGAAGCCCAATGCCTTCTTTAAAAGGTAATATCACTTTTAAGCCGGTTGTGATCAGTCCGGTAGTAATCAGTTCCAAGGTAAATTACTGGAAAACCAAAACCTCTATCGGTATCAACGTTAATCAGGCCTCTTTCAGTAATAACTGGAATGGTGGAGGAGTAAATTCCTTTGCTTTAGGCGGACTGCTGAATTATAAAGCGGAGTACGCCAAAGAAAGCTATAGCTACGCAAGTGAGGTTATCCTGCAATACGGGAAAGTAAGAAATAAAGGACAGCTGGAAAAGAAAAATAATGACCGTATCTTCTGGGATAACAAAGCGGCCTTCCAATTATCAAAAAGCTGGTATTTCTTTGCTTCCGTTACCTTCGAATCGCAGTTTGATAATGGATATTCATATACTACCAATGCTAATGGAGAGGAAACCGCAACCCTGATTTCTAAATTCATGTCACCCGGTTACCTGACAGAATCACTGGGTTTTGAATACAAACCTGTTAAATATTTCTCTACAAGGATAGGTACAGGAACAGCAAGACAGACTTTCGTACTGGCAAATGAAGAATTAGCAGCGGCAAACCCTTCAAGAAATGATAATTTTGGTGTACCGCTGGAAGATAAGTTCAGAAACGACCTGGCTTTTCAAATTGTTGCCAATTTTGAAAAGGAAGTTTTTCAGAACATCAATCTAAAAACAAGATATGCGGTTTTTGTCCCGTATGAGCAGATTGACTATACCTCACACCGGCTTGATGTCGCAGTTACTGCAAAGGTAAACCGGTTTATGAATGTATCTTTAACAGCTGTAGGATTGTACGACAGAAATACCGACGCAAAAATACAGGGAAGCCAGACACTGGCGATGGGCTTCACCTTTGTTTTCCCCCGCTAAATACCAACAGATCAAATTTTAATGTTTGATTGTTATTAAAAATGTTTGCAACTTTGCATACTTCTACCATTACAGATTAACTAATTGACTATCAATTAACAAAACATGTTTGAGAATTTACAGGATAAACTAGACCGTGCGTTTAAAGTTCTAAAAGGACAAGGAAGCATTTCAGAAATCAACGTGGCAGAGACCATGAAAGAAATTCGTAAAGCTTTACTGGATGCCGACGTAAATTATAAAACTGCCAAAAGCTTTACTGATGATGTAAAGGAAAAGGCATTGGGCTTAAACGTGCTTACCGCGGTTTCTCCGGGACAATTACTTACTAAAGTAATGAACGACGAGCTGACTGCGCTGATGGGCGGTGAGGTTAAAGAATTAGATCTTAAAACAAATCCTACGATCATCCTGATTGCCGGACTCAACGGAGCGGGTAAAACTACTTTCTCCGGAAAACTGGCGAACTACCTGAAAAGTAAAGGCAAAAAGCCATTGCTTGTTGCTGGCGACGTATACCGACCGGCTGCGATAGACCAGCTTCAGATCCTCGGAGAACAGATCGGCGTTCCTGTTTTTGCGAACAAAGACTCCAAAGATCCGGTAGCAATTGCTCTAGAAGGTATTGCGCAAGGAAAAAAAGATAATAACAATGTGATCATTATCGATACCGCAGGTCGCCTTGCGATCGACGAACAGATGATGAACGAAATCGCAGATGTTAAATTACATACTAAACCACACGAAATCCTGTTTGTTGTTGATGCGATGACCGGACAGGATGCGGTTAATACGGCTAAAGCATTTAACGACAGGTTAGACTTTACAGGTGTGGTCTTAACCAAACTTGATGGTGATACACGTGGTGGTGCCGCCCTTTCCATCAAATCTGTTGTCAACAAACCGATTAAGTTTGTTGGTACAGGGGAGAAAATGGAGGCGCTGGACGTTTTTTATCCGGACAGGATGGCATCCCGTATTTTAGGTATGGGTGACGTGGTTTCCCTTGTAGAACGTGCACAAGAGCAGTTCGATGAAAAAGAAGCTGCAGAACTTCAGAAGAAAATCCGCAAAAACAAGTTCGACTTTAACGACTTTTATAACCAGATTCAGCAGATCAAGAAAATGGGTAACATGAAAGATCTGATGGGAATGATCCCCGGAGTCAGCAAAATGATGAAAAATGTAGAGATCGAAGACGATGCTTTCAAAAATGTGGAAGCGATTATTCAATCTATGACAAAATATGAGCGTGAAAACCCGGACAGTATTCAGCAAAGCAGACGTTTACGTATTGCTAAAGGATCGGGAAACAAAGTTGAAGAAGTAACAAAACTGATCAAACAGTTTGAAGATATGCGTAAGGTGATGAAACAATTTTCAAATCCTGCTGCCGCAGCAAAAATGATGCGTGGAATGCCTAAAATGCCGCAAGGAAGAATGTAAGTTCATCAAGCTTTTTAAAAGCCCGGGTTTAGTTGCTATCAGCGAACTGAATCCGGGCTTTTTTTATGCGCTGTGATCTGCTTTCATTTTATCTTTTCCACTGTGGGATATTTATTACCACATAAATAAATATTGGGATTACGTTCGCAATCTCAATTTATTGATATGCTAATTAAAACATACGGCAGTGCGGTCTTTGGGGTCGACGCCCTCACGATTACTATTGAAGTCAGCATTGGCAGCGGAAACAAATACCATATTGTAGGCCTGCCTGATAATGCGGTAAAAGAAAGCCTCAGAAGGATAGAAAGCGCCATCCAGTCTTCAGGGCTTAAAATGCCCAGGCAAAAGATAGTAGTTAACCTTTCACCTGCCGACATTAGAAAAGAAGGCACCTCGTATGACTTACCGATCGCAGTAGGGATATTAGCGGCGTCAGGGCAAATTAATGCGGCGATGACAGATGAGTTTATCATCGCCGGAGAACTGTCGCTGGACGGAGGCTTACAGCCTGTTAAGGGAGCGCTGCCAATCGCTATCCAGGCTTTTAAGGCTGGTTTCAAAGGATTTATTTTACCTGAAGATAACTCCAGGGAGGCTGCCGTTGTTGATGACCTGCTGATCTATGGCATGAGGACCCTGAAAGACCTGATTGCATTTTTTAATGGCTCACAGCCTTATCATCCAACTATTGTTAATACCCGGGAGGAATTTGAGAAGAATACAGGCCTGTATGACCAGGATTTTTCTGATGTAAAGGGGCAGGAAAGCATCAAAAGGGCTTTGGAGATCGCAGCGGCCGGCGGACATAACGTAATCCTTATCGGTCCGCCCGGAGCGGGAAAAACAATGCTGGCCAAACGGCTGCCTACCATACTTCCACCTCTTAACTTGTATGAAGCGCTGGAAACAACAAAAATACATTCTGTAGCAGGCAAGTTAAATACTGCGACTTCCCTGCTTACCGAACGCCCGTTCCGAAACCCCCACCACAGCATTTCAGATGTTGCTATGGTAGGGGGCGGGACTAATCCGCAGCCGGGAGAAATCTCACTGGCACATAACGGCGTATTGTTTCTGGACGAACTGCCAGAGTTCAAACGTGGTGTACTGGAAGTAATGCGCCAACCGCTGGAAGAACGGAAAATCACTATATCAAGATCCCGCCTTACCGTAGAATACCCGGCAGGTTTCATGCTGATCGCTGCTATGAACCCCTGCCCTTGCGGATACTACAACCATCCCGAAAAAGAATGCAGCTGTTCACCATGGATCGTACAGAAATACCTGAATAAGATTTCGGGTCCTTTGATGGACAGGATAGACCTGCATGTAGAAGTAACGCCTGTGAATTTTAACGACCTGTCCTCTCTGCAACCTGCAGAGAAGAGCGCTGTGATCAGAAAAAGAGTCATTCAAGCCCGCTCAATACAGTATCAGCGGTTCGCTAAACACACAGGCCTGCATTACAATGCGCAAATGAGCCCTAACTTAGTCAGGAAGATCTGTACAATCAACGATGAAGGCCGTGTGCTGATTAAAAAAGCGATGGAAAAACTTAACCTTTCTGCCCGTGCATATGACAGGATCCTGAAAGTATCACGCACCATAGCCGACCTATCCGGGAGTAAGGAAATTAAATTGCAGCACCTCGCCGAAGCCATCCATTACCGGAGCCTGGACAGGGAGCACTGGACGGGATAAAACAAAAAACAAGCCCGGATTTGGGATCCAGGCTCAGTTAAATATTGGTATAAAAGGGTTTAATAAAGCTTCTAAAGTGTCTCCTCCGTATCTTCCTGCTCATCCCCGTCCTCATCTTCAGGAACATAAGCCATAATTTCCCTTCCTATCGCATTTATCTCCTCATTCTCTTCAAAAAGCGGAAGTGCTGTTTCGGCATCCAGTTTCAACCATTGTGAATCTGTATCTTTCTGAATTTCAACATACTCTTTCCCGTCTTTAAATACAACATAAGTATCATTTCCCTCAGGAAATATCGCATAATCAGTTGTGCCTATTGTAATATCAAATGGTTCTTTCATTGTAACTATTTATATTTTTATCGTTCGGACGCAGATGCCGCCTGATACTGTCAAAGATACTAATTCATACTTTTTAGACGGTTAATAAATTTGATAAAGTTAATGTCTCCATAGTTTGCGGCACCAGATTCATTATAGGAAATACGGCCCATTTTGTCAAATACCACAGTAGTCGGCAATGCCCCTTTAAACAGTACATCCGGAATTTCACTATCTACGGCGTACACAGGCAATCTATAATGTTTATTATCCATAAATTTTTGTGATTTCACCAAGTTCCCATCGGCATCCGCCAGGATAAACACAACATCCGCATCATCTTCAAATTTTTCATAAAGCTTGTTTATACCAGACAACTCTGCAAGGCAGGGCGGGCACCATGTAGCCCAGAAGTTCAAAAAGACTACCTTCCCTTTTAAATCAGCAAGATCAACAGTTTTACCTTTTAAATTTTTAAAACGTATACCGGAAAGATTGATTGCCCCCCCGGATGGCTTACTTGCAACTGCGTCTGGTTTAAAAAAACCTATTGTCATCAATCCCTCTAATACCAGTGCTTTTGCAGGGGGCATAAAAACAAGCACCAGCATCAGTATGATAAATAGGGTATTAAAAATATTCTTTCGGGTAATTAATGTTTTCATTATGGGTAGGTATTGATTTTTATTGGTATCGACGCTTATATAAAATCAGGCGTTATTTTTTGTGAAAAGTAATCTTATACAGGTTTTTTGGTAACAGATTTCATGAAATAAATGCTATTTTGCATTACTCAAGAGCTTAATGAGCAGATAGAATTCCTTGGTTTGACTTCGGGGAATTGGAGCAATAGTGAGCTTTTCACCTGTAAAAATTTTAAAGCAATGAAAAAAATCACTCTTGCTATCCTTCTGCTCGGCCTCGCTCTGGCATGTACAAACAAAGATAATAAAATGGATACTTATAAATGGCCGGATGTTAAAGCTCCGGTAGCAGAGATTAAACCAAAACAACGTGTTATACATGGTGATACGGTAACAGACAACTATTACTGGATGATCGATTACTTTAAGGAGGGACCTGACAGTACTGCTACAGTCGATTATCTAAAAGCGGAGAATGCTTATCTCGATACCATGATGAGCGGTACAGATAAATTACAGGAAGAGCTTTTTAAAGAAATGAAAGGCCGCATCAAAGAAAAAGACGAATCTGTTCCTGTATTTAAAAATGGTTATTTCTATTATAGCCGCACAGAAGAAGGGAAGCAATACTCCAAATATTGCCGTAAAAAAGGAAGTTTAGATAGCAAGGAAGAACTGCTGCTCGATATAGATGAGCTAGCTAAAGGTCATGCATATTTCTCTGCCGGTGGCTTTAGTATAAGCCCGGATAACAAATTGCTGGCCTATGGCGTAGATAAAGTATCGAGACGCCAGTATACGATCCTGATCAAAAATCTGGAAACCGGTGAGTTGCTAAAAGATGAGATTAAAAATACAGAGGGAGCTGCAATATGGGCTGCAGATAATAAAACTTTATTTTATACGGCAAAAAATCCTGTTACGTTATTAAGTGAAAAGATCCGGAAACACAAATTGGGGACTGATGCGCTGAAGGATCCCGTAGTTTATGAAGAAAAAGATAAGTCCAATTACATTGGCGTAGATAAATCCAAATCCGGTAAATACATTTTTATTTATTCCTCTGCCACACTGTCTGCTGAAGCCAGGATGATCCCTGCTGATCAGCCTGATGCAGAATTTAAGGTATTCACACCCCGGACAAAAGAGGTGTTATACAGCGTGATCCCACTGGACAATAAGTTTTTAATCCTGACAAACTGGAAGGCGAAAAATTTCAGATTGATGGAATGCCCTTTAGACCAAACTGAAAAAGAACATTGGAAGGAGGTTATCCCCCACCGCAAGGATGTACTATTGGAAGAAATTGAAGAGTTTAAAGACTTCCTGGTCATCTCTGAACGCAAAAACGGACTCGTTCAATTACGTATCCGTCCGGATAATGGCCCTGAGCACGATATAGATTTTGGTGAACCCGCCTATACGGCTTCTGTTGGTGCAAATCCCGAATATAACAGCAAAACACTCCGTTATATCTATACATCCATGACCACACCTGTTTCTGTATATGATTATAATATGGAAACAAAGGCTAAAAAGCTGATGAAACAGCAGGAGGTAATCGGCGGATACAATCCTGAAGATTATACGACAGAAAGATTATACGCAACAGCTAAAGACGGAACAAAAATCCCAATTTCTATCGTGTATAAAAAAGGATTGGTAAAAGATGGCAAAGCACCGCTACTGCTGTATGCTTACGGGTCATACGGGCACAGCATGGACGCTGCATTTTCAATTAACAATCTTAGTTTATTGAACCGGGGGTTTGTATATGCGATTGCGCACATCCGCGGCGGACAAGAAATGGGAAGACAATGGTATGAGGATGGTAAGCTGATGAAAAAGATGAATACGTTCACCGATTTTATTGATTGCGGAAAGTTTTTGGTCGACAATAAATTTACCAGTCCTGCCCACCTCTATGCACAAGGGGGCAGTGCAGGGGGCTTATTAATGGGTGCGATAATCAATCTTCAGCCAGATCTATGGCGCGGCATAATCGCACAGGTACCATTTGTAGATGTGGTAAACACGATGTTGGATGAAAGTATTCCCTTAACGACCAACGAGTTTGATGAATGGGGCAATCCTAAAAATGAAGCGGCTTACAGGTATATGAAAAGTTATTCTCCGTATGAGAATATACAAAAGAAAGCTTATCCGAATATGCTGGTGACCACTGGTCTGCACGATAGCCAGGTACAATACTTTGAGCCTGCGAAATGGGTGGCTAAACTAAGAGCAACAAAAACAGATAATAACATCCTGCTGCTGAAAACTAATATGGAATTTGGACATGGCGGCGCTTCCGGCAGATTTGATTATTTAAAAGACATCGCACTTAACTATGCTTTTATCTTTAGCCTGGAAGGGATAGAAAAGTAAAATACATTATTTAAAAACCAGCGCTATGCATTTTTGTTAGGGTTAACACATCAACCAAATCAAAATGGAAAGCAAAACATATACTGAAATCGCGCCTGGGGTATGGGCAATGAAGATCGTGTTTGTCAATATTTACATGATCACTACCGGCCCTGAAGAATGGGTATTGGTAGATGCCGGCCTTAAAGGCAGTGCCGGAAAAATTATTGCGATGGCTGAAGAGCTGTTTGGTGAAGATCTTCCTCCTGCTGCGATTATCCTTACACATGGCCATTTTGACCATACAGGGGCGATTAAAGACCTGCTAAAAAAATGGCCGGTTAAGGTATATGCACATGCGCTGGAGCTACCATTTTTAACAGGATTATCTGCTTATCCACCACCAGATCCTACCGCAGGAGGTGGTGCGATGAGCTTTTTCTCTTTCCTTTATCCAAAAAAAGCTATTGATCTTGGTGAACATGTACAGACAGTCCCTAAAGATGGCACATTGCCTTTTTCGGACGACTGGGTCTATATTCACACACCGGGACACTCTCCGGGTCATATTTCTTTATACCGTCCTCAAGATAAGGTATTGATTGTCGGCGATGCCTTTGTTACAATTAAATCTGAATCCCTCTTTTCTGTCATCACACAAAAAAAAGAGATTTCTGGTCCTCCGAAATATTTCACTCCCAACTGGCTTGCAGCAGCGATGTCCGTCAAAAAATTAAGGGATTTAAAGCCAGAGGTAGCAGGGACGGGTCATGGACCTTCCATGAAAGGAGATGAACTTACACAGGGCCTAGGAGACCTGGTTAACGACTTCCAGCACCTTGCTATTCCAGAAGACGGGAGATATAGCCATGAACCAGCTAAAACGAACCGGAACGGGGTACAACATCTGCCCCCAGCACCTTTTAATAAAATACTGGTACTTTCCATATTTGCCGTTTCCGCAGCAATCACTTTTAGTATAGTACAGCGTATACGAAAATAACAATTCTGTTATTTAATGTAAATGATGACCGTAACAGGTAATAAACACAAAGTCCTGCAGATGTTTCGTCTGCAGGACTTGCTCAATAACTATTACTTTTAATTTTTAGATCAACTCAACGCTGCGGTTAACAAACGCAGTTAATTCTGCTCCCGTTAACATTCCTTGAGAAAGTAGTGCAAGATCTACCGCCTGTTTAGCTAAAGCTCCCTGCTCTGTCTCATCTTCTGTCTGAAGGATCCGGTTAACCAGTTTGTGGTTACCATTGATCGCTACTTTATAACTATCCGGCATATTACCATAGAAACTCATTCCACCACCCATCTGGGCCATGTCTTTCATTCTGCGCATAAATTCGTCCATAGTAACCGTTACCGGGAATTCATCCGGGTTTAAGCCCACAATCTCAACCTGGAAACCTGGTTTGATGATCGCTTTTTCAAAAACTGCTTTCACTTTGGCCGACTGATCTTCTGTTAATACAGATTCGATGCTTTCATCTTTTTCGATCAGCTTGCTGGCAACACTTGAATCAACACGTTTCATCAGCGTTTTTTCCAGTTTTTGCTCCAAAGAACTTACAAAGTGATTATCTATTGCCGAGTTCATCAGTAATACATCATAATCTTTTTTGTTGGCCGACTGGATAAAGCTGTCTTGTTTAGCAGGGTCATTGGTATAAATATAAACTACCTGACCGTTTTTATCTGTCTGGATTGCCTGTACCTTCTCACGGTACTCATCCAGTGTATAATTTTCATTCTTTGTATTGGTCAGCAATGCGAAATCTTTTGCTTTATCATAGAATTTTTCTTCGCTTACCATTCCGTATTTCACAAAAAGACCGATATCGCCCCATTTCTCTTCATAACCCTTACGGTCTTTATTAAAGAGTTCAGCCAGTTTATCAGCTACTTTTTTAGTGATATAACTGTTGATCTTTTTCACGTTGCTGTCTGCCTGAAGGAAACTTCTTGAAACATTCAACGGGATATCCGGCGAATCAATTACCCCGTGAAGTAACATCAGGAATTCTGGAACGATGTCCTTAACTTCATCCGTAATAAATACCTGGCGGCTATATAATTTGATTTTGTTGCGCTGCATATCAAAATCATTTTTAACCTTAGGGAAGTACAATACACCTGTTAAATTAAAAGGGTAATCTACATTCAAGTGGATCCAGAATAAAGGATCCTCAGAAAATGGATATAATTGTTTGTAGAAGTCCAGGTAATCCTGATCTGACAAATCTGCAGGTGCTTTTGTCCAGATCGGCGCTGTAGTATTGATAATGTTATCAACTTCTACATCTACCGTTTTTGGTTTTCCTTCTTCATCCTCACCATCAGCAATCTGCTCAGTTTTTGTTCCGAATTTAATTGGAACAGGCAGGAATTTACCATATTTATCAAGGATCTCCGAAATTTTGCTTTTATTCAAAAACTCTTCAGATTCTGTGTTGATATGTAAAATGATATCCGTTCCGCGAGTAGTACGTGTACCTTCAGTAATCTCGTAAGAAGTACTTCCGTCACATACCCAGCGTGCAGGCTCTGCGCCATCCTGATAAGATAATGTCTGGATTTCAACTAAATCCGATACCATAAACGCAGAATAAAACCCTAAACCGAATTTACCAATGATTTCATTGGCATCTTTAGCATCCTTAAATTTCTCTACGAATTCACTGGCACCAGAAAAAGCAACCTGATTAATATATTTTTTAATCTCTTCGGCTGTCATACCCAACCCGCTATCGCTGATCGTAATGGTCTTTTTCTCTTCATCAAGCGCAACTTCAACAAGAGTGTCGCCCAGTTCGCCGTTATATTGCCCTAATGCAGCTAAACGCTTGATCTTTTGTACCGCATCAACCGCATTGGAAACCAGCTCACGCAAAAAGATCTCATTGTCTGAGTAAAGGAATTTCTTAATAATCGGAAAAATGTTTTCGGTATGTATGGAAATACTCCCTTTTTCTTCTATGCTCATATTTTAAATCATTTTTATTTAAGTACATACAACCCTTATCAAGGGATGTTCCAATTTGATTGAGTTGTCAAATTGACAGGGAATTGTAACGACAGTAAACCAGATAATATTACAATCTTGTAGCAAAGTTCTTCTGTATCTTTGCACCGAATGGAATACAATGTACACACCCTGCCAAATGGCATCCGCTTACTTCATGTACCTTCTGCTTCGGCGATTTCACATGCCTGCATCATCGTAAACAGTGGTTCCCGGGATGAAATGGAAAAACAATCCGGACTTGCTCATTTTATTGAGCATTTAGTGTTTAAGCGTACAGAAAAAAGAAATACCAACCAGATTCTGAACAGGCTGGAAAGTGTAGGCGCGGATTTGAATGCATATACCACAAAGGAGTACACTTGTATCCATGCTTCTTTTCTAAACCCTTACCTGGACCGTACACTGGAGTTGTTTAATGATATAGTTTTCCATTCTACATTTCCTGAAGAAGAGATGGAAAAAGAAAAAGGAGTAATTCTTGATGAAATCGCTTCCTATCTGGACCAGCCTGAAGAAGCGATATATGATGATTTCGAAGACATGGTATTTGCCAACCACCCTTTGGGCAGAAATATCCTTGGCACAACAGAAAGTGTAAACCAGCTTAACCAGCAGGATATTAAAGATTTTATGCTGGCCAATTATCATACAGATAAGATCATTATTGCTGTTCTAGGCAATTACTCTTTTTCTAAGGCTGTTAAAATAGCAGATAAATATTATTCTGATATCCCTGAAAACAGGCACCGCTCGTTACGTATTCCACCATCCCCCGCCCCCGTAATCATACGTGCAGAACAAAAGCCGATCAGCCAGGCACATACAATGATCGGCGCACAAGCTTATTCGCTCCACCATCCTTACAAAGCAGGGTTATTGCTACTGAACAACCTTTTATGCGGAACCGGGATGAGCTCTATTTTAAACCTGCAAATTCGTGAAAAACATGGTATTGCCTATAGCATAGAATCCGGATACAGCCCTTTAAGTGATACAGGAATTTTTACACTGTACTTCGGTACAGACAAAGAAAAGACCAACAAAGCCCTGTCGCTGATCTATAAAGAGTTCCGTAAACTGAGGGAAAAGCCACTAACAGAAGTACAGCTGCAGAAAGCGAAGAACAAATTCATCGGCCAGATTGCACTGGGGGAAGAGAACAGGATCGGATTAATCATCTCCATGGCAAAAAGCCTGATTGACTATGATAAAATTGACAGCCTGGAAACCGTTTTCAAGAAAATAGAAGCCTTTACGACTGCTGAAATGGCCGAAATCGCAAATGAAGTGCTGGATGAAAAAAATCTTAGCGTCTTATCTTTTTACCCTTTAGGGTAATATTCGTACTTTTGTATCCTGTTCCTGTTTTTTGGAAAAAGAAAGGAAAATCGCAGCTATGCTTAATGCATCGCTAAATACCTATTAAATAATATATAAATGAAATTACCAATTGTAGCTTACGGGGACCCGGTTTTAAGAAAAGTATGCGTTAGCATCGATGAAAATTATCCGGATTTAAAAAAACTGATCAGCGACATGTTTGATACCATGTATGCTGCAAGCGGCGTTGGCCTTGCTGCGCCACAAATCGGCCTTCCGGTCCGCTTGTTCATCGTAGACACGGGCGAGGATGAAGATGGTAATCCCGGTTACAAAAAGGTGTTTTTAAACGCAAAAATTATTGAAGAAACAGGCGAGCCATGGGCTTTTACAGAAGGCTGTTTAAGTATTCCAGAGATCAGGGAAGACGTACTGCGCAAACCAAATATCCGTGTGCAGTATTACGATGAGAACTGGGAACTGCATGAAGATGACGTTACCGGTATGCCAGCCCGTGTGATACAGCATGAATATGACCATATCGAAGGAAAACTGTTTACCGACACATTAGGTTTACTCAGAAAAAGAATGCTGAAGTCTAAACTGGATTCTATCTCCAGGGGAGATATACGTGCGGATTACAAAATGAAATTTCCGCAGCAACGCAAAAAGCGCTAATTACTGCTTTGCCTGCTTTTATCACCACTAAAAATCTGCTGCATTAGTTTACCCCAGGCGAAAGGGTTCAGCAGCGGATTTGACTGAACCAGGTTTTTATTAAGTGACCGTTCCTGGTCCATCCTAAAGTTGGAAGAAGAAATTTCACCGGCATCCCTGGACAGGGTTTGGATCATGCCGTTTATAGAGTTCCTGGATAAGTTTTTCCTGGCAATTTCCATATCGTCATCGGCAACTTTCATTGCCATAAAATCTTTAGTAAACTCTTCTACTGTAGCCCAGGGATAAATCCGTACCGCAGGCAGGTAAACGATCTCAGATTTCATTTTTACCATTGCGGTATACTTCGTCTCAACAATCCCTGCAGGAATAGTAAATGCTTTTTCGGTATACCCTATCGCATTATAAACCAGGGTATCGCCAGGATGCGCTACAAATGAAAAATACCCTTTATAATTGCCTGCATACCGCTGCTCCTGGTTAGATTTATTGGTAATGGTAACATAAGGCACTACAAAACCGCTGTCCAGATCAGTGATAATCCCGGAAAATTGGACCAGTTTTTTCCCGGAAGGCTTTTGTTGTGCGAAAAGCCCTATAGAAAAAACCAGGAAAACCAGCGTGAAAGTATATCTCATCAGACAAAAATAACTGTAATAAATACAGTGACTAGTTAAATTTTGTTAAATGGTTTTATACCTGCTCTGCTAAATTAACAGCTTCAACTGCGGTAATCTGTGGTACAGCTTTCAAAATAGCCTGCTCAATTCCTGCTTTCATTGTCATAAAGCTCATTTTGCATGATCCGCAATTACCCAGCAATCTTAATTTAACCACATTATCTGATGTAATCTCTTCTATAGCTACGTTCCCGCCATCCGCAATCAGATAAGGACGGATAGTTTCTAATGCTTGCTCAACTTGTTCTGTTAGATCCATGATAATTTTTAAAATATAAATTTAGTAATTTTTTTAGTAATTCTAAGATTGTGCATTATTGATTGCAACCTGCTGCGCAATCTTTCCTGCAATATTAACAAAGGCAATAGCCGTTTTGCTCAGCTTATCTAATGCAATTGGCGTACCACTATCCCCGCCTTCCGTAATTCCCTGCACAAGAGGTATTTCCCCAAGAAAAGGCACATCAAATGACGCTGCCAGCGACTTTCCGCCATCTTTCCCGAAAATATAATACTTGTTATCCGGCAATTCGTCAGGTGTAAAATATGCCATATTTTCTATAACGCCCAATACGGGTATATTAATAGAAGGCATTCTGAACATAGCCAGCCCCTTTCTTGTATCCGCAAGTGCAACTTGCTGTGGCGTAGTCACAATCACAGCTCCCGCAATAGGAAAACTTTGTGTAATGGTAATATGGATATCCCCGGTACCCGGCGGCAGGTCTACAATCAGGTAATCCAGCTCGCCCCAGTCGGCATCATTAAACAGCTGTTTAATCGCATTAGATGCCATTGGTCCGCGCCATGGTACCGGCTGGTCCGGATCTGCAAAAAAGCCGAGCGATAATAACTTGATGCCGTATTTCTCAATAGGCAGGATGAGTGTTTTTCCTTCTTCCGTTTCCCGGGCACTTGGCTTAGCCCCCACCAGGTCAAACATGGTCGGAACAGATGGGCCATAAATATCAGCATCAATTAATCCCACCTTCGCACCATCAGCTGCCAGCGTGACCGCAAGGTTACTTGCCACCGTTGATTTTCCTACCCCACCCTTGCCAGAAGACACGAGGATTATATTTTTTATATCTTTCAATTGGGTAGTATCATTTGGTTTAGTTACCCTGGAGGTAATATTAATATTTATTTCAGCCTCTTTGTCTACAAAATACCTGATTGCATTTAAGCAGGCATTTTTCAGCATATCCTTCATAGGGCATGCCGGGGTAGTGAGTTCTAAAGTAAAACTTATTTTTTTATTTTCGATCGTCAGCTCCTTAATCATGTTTAAGGTTACCAGATCTTTTTTAAGATCAGGGTCTTCGACATTTCTCAGGGCGGCCAAAACTTGTTCAATGGAGATGCTCATTGCCCAAAATTAACAAAAGCAAGGTACAATTAATTGATTTTAGGCTTTTTAAGTGTAATTTTAACACGAAATAAACATTTGCATTTAACGTTAAGCAACTAAACATCTATTTTTCAGCATGCATCTTCCAAAAATAACCATTCCTAAAAAGTACATCAAAGCAGGTGCATGGGTCTTAGGAATATTTCTTGTACTCCTTATCATAGCCGGTTCTGTTGCATACAGCAAACGGGAAGCACTGCTCAAAAAAATCATTGCAAGGGCGATCGCAAAAGCAGATAAAGATTATGGGCTCGACGTAAAAATCGCAGAAGCTGGTTTCAGCGGGTTAAGCACAGTACACATGAAAAATATTTCTGTTGTGCCCAAAGACAGGGATACTTTATCAACGGTGGCAGACCTGACTGTAGGGGTAAAATTATTCCCGCTGCTTTTCGGGGATGTAAAACTGGCAGAGATCGGCTTAAATACCGGAAAGGTCAATATAGTCATACGCGATAGTCTGACCAACCTGGATTTTATACTGAAAAGAAAGAAGAAAGATAAAACAGATAAGAAGTCAAAAGTTGACCTGAGTGAGCTTGCGCACGATCTCCTAAATGAGGTGCTGAACAAAATCCCGGATGACATGGAAATGAAAAACCTGTTGTTCAGACTGAATGATAATGATACGGCAAGTGTCAGCCTCCTGACCACATTAGCGACGATAGATGGCGGGGATTTAAAATCAACTATCATCCTCAACAAAAACGAAGCTACATGGCATATCAACGGGCAGGTAAACCCAGGTAAAAAACAAATGGATGTCCTGTTTTTTGCGGATAATAAAAGAATAGAACTTCCTTATCTTGAAAACAAACTACATGCGAAACTGAGCTTCGACACGGTAAGAACGGAAATGAAAAGCGCTGATTACAGTGGGGATGACTTTAAGATCACAGGATCATGGTCGGTCAGGAATTTACTGCTTAACCATGCGAAGATCGCTTCTAATGATATCGTAGTTAAAAATGCAAAGATTGATGCAGATCTGCTGATCGGTCCAAACTATATAGCGCTTGACAGTACATCCACCGTATTCCTTAAAGACGCGGCTATACATCCGTTTTTTAAATATACACTGTCGCCGAACAAGATTTACGAAATCAAACTGCATGCGGATGAACAGGATGCACAATCTGTCCTCAATGCTTTCCCGCAAGGATTATTTGAATCACTGGAAGGCCTGCAGGTAAAAGGAAAGATAAAATATGATCTGAATTTTTACCTGGACAGCAGTGAGCCGGACAGCCTGAAATTTAACTCGACACTGACCCCGTATAATTTTAAGATCGTTAAATGGGGAAAAACTGACCTCCAGAAGATCAACGGGACTTTCGTATATACACCATATGAATACGGAAAACCTATGCGGGATATTACTATCGGGCCATCCAACCCGAATTATACACCACTGTCACAAATTTCAAGTAATTTTAAAAATGCATTGCTGACCTCCGAAGATCCTTCTTTCTTTAGCCATAAGGGCTTTGTGGAAGAATCCATCAGAAAATCATTTGTAATCAATTTCAAAGAGAAGAAATTTGTACGTGGCGGAAGCACGATTTCCATGCAGCTGGTAAAAAATGTATTCCTGAGCCGCCAGAAAACACTCGCACGGAAAGCGGAAGAGATCCTGATTGTATGGCTGATCGAAAACAACAGGCTGATCAGTAAACAACGGATGCTCGAGGTGTATTTCAATATTATTGAAATGGGAAAAAATATCTACGGGATCGGTGAAGCTTCGAGACAATATTTCGGCAAAAGTCCCGCAGAGCTGAATATCGGAGAAGGTATATTCCTTGCCAATATTGTTCCGAGACCAAAAATCGCAATGTATAAATTCCGCGGTGATGGCGGATTAAAAGATTATATGCTGCCTTATTTCAGATATATGGGACGGATCATGGCAAGAAGGGGCCTTACTCCATCCGACACTAGTGGTTATGGATTTTATAATGTCAGGCTCCGCGAAGGCTTAAGGCAATACTTATTGCCGGATTCAGCTAAGGTAGATACTACAGGGTTTGATTCTGATACAGATGCCGCACCAGTACAGATGCAGGACGAGGCTAAAAACCTATTCGACAGGTTATTTGGAAAAGCAAAAAAAGACACTACTTCCAAACCAGCGGTAGTTCAGGATACCGTAAAAAAAACAAGGAAAGAATTAAGACAGGAACGGCGGGAAAGACGCAGGCGTGAAGAGGAGAATAATTAATTCCTTAAAAAAAAGTTATGAGTACAATTGAAGTTGGAGACAGACAATTCGATCTGTTCATTGAGAACGATCGTATTAATCATCGGACCACAGAAATAGCAACGCAGCTTAACAGCGTTTATGAAACCCGGTGCCCGGTTTTTATAGGGGTATTAAACGGAAGCTTTCTTTTTATGGCCGATCTGGTAAAAGAGATGACCATCCCATGTGAAGTCGGGTTTATCAGGGTAGCATCTTACACTGGTACAGAAAGCAGCGGCTCCATAAAAGAAATGTTCGGTCTGCCGGATTACCTCGAAGGTCGGGATATCATCCTGGTAGAAGATATTGTAGACACCGGATTTACACTGAAATATATCCTTGAACAAGTGTACAAACAACAGCCTGCGTCGGTCACCGTTTGCTCGTTGCTTTTTAAACCGGCCGCACTTCAAACACCCATTAATGAATTGGATTACATTGGTTTTGAAATCCCCAATGAATTTGTTGTCGGGTATGGGCTGGACTATAACGGGTTAGGAAGAAATCTTAAAGATATCTACAGGACAAATCCCTGATCGCGATTCTTTACCCTGATTTCGCTAAATTTTTCACAAATTTGCACAAACATATTTTATATCTACAATGACAATACACAAAGAAGGTTATACGACCATAGCACTTTCCCTGCTTTTTATTTTCGTAGTGAATGCTATAATCGATTATAGATTTGCAGACATATTCTGGTTAAGATGGGCGGTTTACATTGCCTTATTTGCCTTGTTTATCATCGTTTTGCAATTCTTCAGAAATCCGTCAAGAACATTTGCCACCGGCAACAATTTAGTAATCTGTCCGGCAGACGGTAAAGTAGTTGTTATTGAAGAAACAGAAGAAGGAGAATATTTTAAAGATAAAAGATTACAGGTTTCCATATTTATGTCTCCTGTAAACGTGCATATTAACAGAAATCCAATTTCGGGAGTGGTAAAATTCTTTAAATATCACCCGGGAAAATACCTTGCTGCATGGAACCCCAAATCTTCCACTGAAAACGAGCGTACAACGGTAGTTGTAGAGCATGAAAACGGGACACCGGTACTATTCAGACAAATTGCAGGCGCACTGGCCAGAAGGATCGTATGGTATGTAAAAGAAGGTGATATTGTAGAGCAAAGTAAGGAATTCGGCTTTATTAAATTCGGTTCACGAGTAGATATATACCTTCCTGTAGGAACCAAAGTAAATCTCGAATTGAACCAGGTAGTGAAAGGCGGGATCACCGTACTTGCAGAACTGACTTAACAGCAATTTTTAAAATCTTATACAACGGGCTTGTCTAATCAGATAAGCCCGTTTTTTTGTTCTTGGTAGCAGCCTCTGTTAAACAACTCCCTTCTGGAGCGCACAACTACCGCAAAGGCATAAAAATCCCTTAGAACGGCTTATATTAGCAATTTAATCCCTGCGGATAACTATCAGTCTTAAAATTTCAGACAACAAAAAAACCTCCCCGATTATCTCGGGAAGGCTCATATATTTTTGTGAGTAATTAAACTCTTTTAGACTTGATACGAGCTGCTTTACCAGTCAATTCACGTAAGTAGAACAATTTCGCTCTACGGACTTTACCGTGACTGTTAACTTCAACTTTAGCAATGTTTGGCGAATTGATAGGGAATATACGTTCCACACCAACACCGTTAGACATTTTACGAACTGTAAATGTCTCATTAGCGCCTACGCTGTTACGTTGTAAGACCACGCCTTGGTAAATTTGAATACGTTCTTTATTACCTTCGCGAATTTTATAGTGAACACTCACTGTATCTCCTGATTTGAATGCAGGAAACTCGTTCTTTGCG
>Ga0247813_10000717_pt1 | contig 28158 bp, 28 predicted proteins | sample UWRJL169409C1_FD_180719 | JGI IMG/M metagenome (GOLD analysis project Ga0247813, IMG submission 180719) | Plant litter microbial communities from Arlington Agricultural Research Station in Wisconsin, United States - UWRJ-L169-409C-1 | ecosystem: Environmental > Terrestrial > Plant litter >...
GTCATGCTCCCCCGCGATCTTCCCGCGGAGCGAATCGTCGAATTCGCTCGCGATGCAGAAGATCACGGTTTCGACGAGTTGTGGATCGTCGAGGACTTTCCGTTTCGCGGGGGCATCGCGCAATCGGGTGTTGTTCTCAGCGCCACTTCGACGATCACGGTCGGCATCGGAATTCTCCCGGCAGCTGCACGCAACGTCGTCTTCGCGGCCATGGAGATCGCGACCCTCGCCGAGCTGTTTCCCGGGCGCCTGCACGTTGGTGTGGGTCACGGAATGCCCGGCTGGATGCGCCAGGCCGGTGCCTGGCCAGCATCACCGCTCGGCATGCTCGAGGAGACACTCTCGGCGCTGCGCTCCCTGCTGCACGGTCAACGCGTGACCGTCGACGGCCGGTATGTGCAGCTCGACGACGTCGCGCTCGAGTTCGCGCCATCCACCCCGCCGCTCGTGCTCGCCGGCGTGCGCGGGCCGAAATCTCTCGCGCTGTCTGGTCGTGGGGCGGATGGCACTGTGCTCGCCGAACCCGTAACACCCGAGTATCTCGCGGCCGCTCGCGGGCACATCGCAACGACGAAGCCGCACCGCATCGTCTCGTACACCGTGGGTGCCGTGGGCGCTTCGTCGTCAGAAGCACGCGCACTGGCCCGCCCCGCCCTCGCCTGGATCGGCGATCCGGACTGGGCGCCGCACATCGACCCGCTGCCGTTTGCGAATGAACTCAGGACGTTGCGCGCCTCGACCGACCGCGACGGATTCGCTGCCGCGATGCCCGACGAGTGGGTGGATGCCCTCGCTGTCGTCGGTACGCCCGACACTGCTCGCGCGCGCCTCGACGAGCTGTACGCAGCGGGAGCGGACTCGGTGGTCCTCATCCCCGCTGGGGGTCCCTTCGAGGCACTCCACGCTCTAAGGGTGTTAACGCACAACGCTGGCTGAGTGGGTGAACCCACTCAGCCAGCATCAGTAGCGCTACTTCGTGCCGAGCAGGTCGATCACGAAGGTGAGGGTGCGACCGGAGAGGCGGTGTCCGCCGCCGACCGGTCCGTAGGCGAGGTGAGGCGGGCAGATGAGCTGGCGGCGTCCGCCGACCTTCATGCCCGGGATGCCCTGCTGCCATCCGGCAATGAGGCTTCCGAGGGGGAAGTTGATGCTCTGGCCGCGGCTCCAGCTGGAGTCGAACTCCTCGCCGGACTCGAAGTCGACGCCCAGGTAGTGCACGTCGACCGTCGCGCCGGGCTTGGCCTCGTCGCCGTCGCCCTCGATGAGGTCGATGATCACGAGTTCGGTGGGCTCGGGGCCCTCGTAGAACTCGACTTCTGGCTTGGTTCTCGGTGAATCTGTCATGCGCCTAGTCAAGCAGACTGCGGCATGTAGGCGCCGCCTCGCTCGTAGACTTCCCAGCGTGAGCTAGGCCGTCGATCGCTCTCCAACGACTCCTCCACCCTGCACACTCACGTTAATCAGGACGCTTGTCGCGGTCGTTAACAATCGTCCTGCATAACGGGAGTGTGCGAGCTTCAGGGGTCTCGTGCTCGCGAGGACGACCCGGCTGTCTAAGAACAGCGGCGCGTCTCTTGCTCGCGAGTACGACCCGGCTGTCTAAGAACAGCGGCGCGTCTCGTGCTCGCGAGGACGACCGGGCCAGTAAAGAACAGTGGCGTGATGGAGTGACGGGGTCGCGCACGGGTAGTCCTGCCCATCGCGGCCCTCGACGCCAGTCCGTAAGGTCAACACCAACGACGCGGAAGGATGTCACGTGGCAGAAAACCTGGGGATGAACCCGGAACGAGTACGAGCGCTGACCCGCTCGCTCGAAGCCAACACCGAGGAACTCGAGCAAGCATCCCGCGCCGTGCACAGGGCTGCGCTGGCATCGATCAATCCGCTCAGCTACGGGCTGCAGCCCGGCGCATTCCTCCTTGCCCCCTGGTCGATCGTGGGCACGCAGGTGGCCGCCGCGAAGGTTCGGAATGCCGCTGCATCCGCGACGACTCTCACCGCCACGCTCTACGCGGAACTCGCGAAGCAGATCGAGATTTCCAGTGTCGGGGGTGGCGCGCGGGGGGTCGTTCCCGTCACGGCGCGCGACTGGTTGGGAGACATCCCCCCGGCTGCAGAGGTCAGGAAGTGGCTCATCGCGCACGGTAAGAACGGTGACCCTGACCAGGTCGAGGCCTACTGGGACTCGCTCACCGACGACCAGAAAGCTGCGCTGATCAAGGCCCAGCCCTTGCTGATCGGCAACCTCGACGGCGTGCCCATGAAGGACCGCGTTCTCGCCAATCAGGAGCAGGCCCGGCAGCGACTCGCCGAGGGCGGCCTGGGCGACAGGGAGACGGCGTACCTCGAGTCCGTCGCCAACGGCACTCGCAAGCTCGTCGTCTACGACGCAGCGAACCAGAGGATCGTCGAGATGGTCGGTAACTTCGATGAGAGCACCGACCGGGTGATCACCTACGTGCCGGGTACGGACACCAATATGGACTCGTTCTTCAACGGTGACGTGCAGAAGGTATCGGCCTACCTCACGGAATCCGACCCGAGCAAGAACACCGTCGCGTTTGTCATCAAGGACGGTGAGTGGGCGGACTGGGGCTACTTCCAGGGCAGTGCAAACAACGACCGCGACTTCACCGATGGGGTCGGCAAGAAGGTCGCCAACTTCCAGGACCTGGTGATGCGCGAAGACAACCTCCGCGACGCCGAACAGGTGGCCATCGCCCACAGCTGGGGCATGAGCGCACTGTCATCGTCGGAGGTCAACGGCGCGCACTACGACAAAGTCATCTCCCTCAGCGGCGCGTGGCTCGCCGACGGCTGGCAGGCGAACTCGGCGACAACCTATTCGCACTACCAGTACGGCGTCGACGTCATTAACTACGCCGAGATCGAGGGCGACTATCCTCATGAAAGTTCGGACTTCGCCCAGAACGATCTCACCCCCAACACGACAACGATTCTGGGTGTCGAGTTCCAAAACGAACTGGACAACCACGGTCGCAGTTCGGGCGGCGCCGACACCAACCTCGACCTGCTCCTGAAAGTGAGACGCGAGATCTATGGCTAGACACGCCACCGCGGCGGCCACCCTCCTCGCAGTCCTGCTTCTCGCGGGCTGCTCCCCTGACATCGAAGGAAGCAACGAAGTGAAGACACTGGATGAAGCGAAGGCCGAACTCTTCGCCGTCGAAACCGACCTCGTGGCCTATGTGCCGTCGAGCGCGGTGACCGAGACCAACCACGCCGAGGATTCAGCAGTGCTATTCGACTGCGATGGCGGCTACACCTGGCCGGGCAGCACCCAGTTGCGCATCGACCCGTCGACCGACACCCAGGCGATTCTCGACGACATCTACGCCGACTACTCGACCAAGTCGGAGTGGGAAGCCGGCTGGGACGAGACCTCGGGTGGCCGTTACCTCACGATGACGCGCGAGGACGGCCTCAAGTTCGCCGTCGGGCCACTCGAGAGCGGCGCCGTGTTCGACATCGCGAGCTTCTCGAGCTGCTTCGCTCTCGAAGATTACGATCCCAACGCGCGCTACTAGCCGGATTTCGATACACTCGCTGGCGCTCACTACGCAACCAGCGCGCCGCTAGTGCGCGTGCGCTGACGCCGCCGCGCGCAGCTCAGCAATGCGGTCGGCGGGGACTCCGCCGAAAACGCTCGACCCTGCGACGAAAGTGTCTGCACCAGCTTCCGCCGCGATGACGATGGTGTCGGCGGTGATTCCACCGTCCACTTGCAGCCAGAGATCCTGTCCGGACTTCGCTACGGCCTCCCGCAGCAGGCGCAACTTGGGCATCGTCTCCGGCATGAACGACTGGCCGCCGAAACCCGGCTCGACGGTCATGACAAGCACCTGGTCGAACTCGGGCAGGATCTCGAGGAAGGGTTCCACCGGCGTGCTGGGCTTGAGTGCGATACCGGCACGGGCGCCCATGTCGCGCAGCCGTCGGGCGAGCGCCGTTGCATCCTTCGCCGCCTCTGCATGGAAGGTCACCGAGAACGCGCCGGCCTCCGCATAACCGGGAGCCCAGCGGTCGGGGTCGTCGATCATGAGGTGCACGTCGAGCGGGATGGGTGAGACCTGCTGCAGGCGCTCGGCCATCGCAAGGCCGAAGGTGAGGTTGGGCACGAAGTGGTTATCCATGATGTCGACGTGCACGAGATCGGCGGTGGCGATGCGCCCCAGTTCGCTCTCGAAGTTGACAAAATCGGCGGCCAGGATGCTCGGGTTGATGCGCACGGACATGCTTTAGACCTTACCGATCAGCTGGATGAACATCGCGTCGGTGCCGTGGCGGTGCGGCCACAATTGCACGTGCTCGCCGTCGGCCAGGTCAGGCGTCTCACTCGTGAACCCCGCGACGACGGCCGGGGTATCGATGCGCTCGATAGCGCTCCCCCACTTCTTGAGCGCGCCCTCAACGATGACCTTGGTCTCGGCGAGGTGCGGGGAGCACGTGACGTAGGCGAGAACTCCGCCCGGCTTGAGCGCGGCGATCGCTGCGTTGAGCAGGTTCGACTGGAGCCCCGAGAGGTGCGCAACATCTTTCGGCACCTTGCGCCAGCGCGCCTCCGGTCGCCGTCGGAGAGCACCGAGACCCGTGCAGGGCGCGTCAATGAGAATGCGGTCGAAGTGCTCGGGGAACTCCTCGCCGATGATCGTTCCGTCGAGTTCAAGCACCTCGGGCGCGGGGTCGAAGACCGCGAGAGCCTTGCGCACGAGTTCTGCGCGTGCCGGCACAAGCTCGTTTGCGGTGAGAACCGCACCCGCGATGGATGCCTCGGCCGCGAGCAGCGCGGACTTGCCGCCCGGCCCCGCACACAGGTCGAGCCATAGCTCGCCGGCGACCGCCGGGCGCACCCGGCTGAGAGCGAGTGCGGCGATCTGCGAGCCTTCGTCCTGAACCCGCGCGCGACCCTGGCGCACGGCGTCGATCCCGAGCGGGTCGCCGCCGTCGAGCGTGGCGCCGACCGGTGAGAACGGGCTCGCGTACGCGTCGAGTTCTTCGACGGTGGAATGGCCGGGAAGCGCGACGAGGGAGACGCGTGGAGCGACGTTGTCGGCCTCGAGCAGTGCATCGAGCTCGGTCTCCCGGCCCTCAGCGGCGAGGGCCGACTTGAAGGCGCGCACGATCCACAGGGGATGCGAGTGCTCGGCAGCCAGTCGCGCGTCGCCGTCGAGACCACCGAGCACGCGGTCACGCCACTCGTCTGCACTCGTGCGGGTGATGGTGCGGAGCACGCCGTTGACAAAACCGGTGGCGGAGTTGGATCCGACGGTGCGGGCGAGCTGCACCGACTCATCGACGGCAGCGTGCTGCGCGATGCGCATCGAGAGCAACTGGTGGCAGGCGAGGCGAAGAACGTCGAGGATCGCGGGGTCGATTTTGTCCACCGAGCGCCCCGCGGCGATCGCGATGACCGCGTCGTAGTAGCCCTGACGGCGCAGGGTGCCGTAGGTGAGCTCGGTTGCGAGGCCCGCGTCTGCGGTGGAGAGTTTGGCGCGCTGGAGCTTCACCGGCAGGAGCAGGTTCGCGTAGGCGTCGGACTCCCGCACGGCGAGGATCACGTCGAGGGCAATGCGACGCGCGGGCTGAACGGCGCTCACGCGTCGACCTCGGTTGTCGCGTCGGCGGGTCGTCCTCGCCACCAGTCCCCAGCGTTCATCGCCTTGCGTCCAGCAGGATGCACGGTCACGAGTTCGACGGGGTCGGTCAGGGTTCCGATGAGAATGAGTTTGCCTTCCTGCGCGAGGTGGCCGGGAGCCAGTCGCGGTGCGTCACGCGCGATGCGTGCTTCGAGAATCTTGAGCCGCGCGCCATCGAGCGTCGTGAAGGCGCCCGGCTCGGGCGTCACTCCACGGATGAGGTTGGTGACAGTCACGGCGTCGGTGTCGAACCGCAGGTTGCCGTCGGCGAGGCTCAGCTTCGGCGCGAGCGTCACGGGGCCGACCTGCGGGTGCGCGGTTGCGGTGCCATCCGCGATGTCGTCGACGACGCGAGCGAGCAGGTCTGCACCGCTGTGGCTGAGGGTATCGAGCAGGTGCCCAGCAGTTTCGAGCGCGCCGATCGGCTGGCTGATCACGCCGAGGACGTCGCCCGCGTCAAGCTCAGGAACGAGCTGGAATACAGCTGCACCCGTCGTCTCGTCGCCCGCGATGAGTGCACGCTGTACCGGGGCCGCTCCCCGCCACCGCGGCAGGAGCGAGAAATGCAGGTTGATCCAGCCGTGGGCCGGTGCGGACAACAGGGGTTCACGCACGAGGCCGCCGTACGCGACGATAACGCCGAGGTCAGCAGCGAGGGCGGTGATCTCGTCGGTCGCAGTTCCGGCGAGCCTGTTGGCCTTGATCACCGGGATGCCGAGCTCGATCGCGACGTCGGCGACCGGTGTCGGAGTGAGCACTCCACGACGACCCTGCGGAGAATCCTCACGCGTGACGACGGCAACGACCTGGTGGCCGCTCGCCACAAGGGCGCGCAGGCTCGGGACTGCCGCAGCGGGGCTTCCGGCAAAGACGAGGCGGAGAGAAGGCATTAGATGATTCTCCCCTATCACGCGGTGTTGTCACTCGCCAGGGGCTCAGGCGTCGAGGAACGGCTCGACGTCATCGAATCGCACTTTGAGTGACGGCGGGGGTGGTGCCGCGTAACTCTTGCCCGGAATCGGCCGTCGGCGTCTGGTCGCGTTGCGCACGACCTCTGCGCGCAGACCCTCGGCGATGTCGTGGCCGAGGCCGTAGTCGAATCGCACGATCGTGCGCACTGTTCCCTCACCCGTGTCGACCGGCCCGAGAATGTCCGCGTGATCGACGCCGACGGCCTCGATCGCATCGGACACCGCGCCGATTGCCCCGGTGAGCGTTGCGACGCGCACAGCGGGCGGAAACCTCAGGCACCGCCGGTCGGCGAGTTCAGCCCGCGCGTAATCCGCTTGCCGCCAGGTGGCGAGAGTGGATGCGAGCGCTCCTCCGACCCCCACGAGTACGATCGGCGCTCTCCTCGCCGCGAGGGCAGCAGCGTTGGACCACCACCGCAGGCAGTCCTCCCCCACTCGCAGGCTCTCGCGCGCGACCATGCTCTCGCCATCTAGCAGGAGCACCGCGCGATATCCGCCTGCAGCGATCGGTTCTGCACCGCGCGTAGCGATCACGAGGGCGGGCTCGTCAGAGACTTCGAGGATCGGCCGCTCGCCGTCTGCGACGATCACGCGTACCCCGGGGAACGCTCGACCGAGCTCCTCAGCCGTGCGACCCGCTCCAGCGCCGACTAGGCGGAGCTTCGTACCCTCGCAGTTCGAGCACGACCAGTTGACGGCAAGCGCACCGCACCAGCCGCACGCCGGGGTCGCCGTCGCCGACTTCTGGCCGAGTGGGCCCTCACACCGCTGGCAGCGTGCACTCTGCCGGCAGTCGGCGCACGCGAGCCGTGGCGCGTACCCGGGGCGCGAGACCTGCACGAGCACAGGGCCGAACTCGAGAGCGGCCTTCGCCTCTCGCCACGCTGCCGTGGGAATACGTGCCTGTGCGGCGAGCCGGTCGGTCGACTGGAGCTGTGCGGTCGGGATGACCTTTGGCAGAACGACGGGATCCATCGACACGGACTGCAGGTAGCCGAGTTCGACGAGCCGTTCGACCTCGGTGCTGCGGGCGTGGCCGAAGAACAGGAGCGCGGTCGACTGCTGCTCCTGGCGCAGAAGTGCGGCGTCGCGGGCATGCACGTACGGGCTGAGCTGCTCAGCATGCAGGGGGTCTCCGTCGTCCCACAGGGCGATGAGTCCGAGGTTGGCCGCGGGGGCATACACCGCCGAACGGTTGCCGACGATGACGAGAGCGTCATCACCCAAGCAGCGGAGGAAAGACCGGTACCGCTCGGGGTTGGGCTGTCTCGCATCCATCCGCACGACGCGCTCGGCGGGCACTACGGCGGCCAGCGCCGCCTCGAGCTGCTCCTGGTCGCGGTAGTCGGGCACAACGAGAATCGCGGATGCACCGTTCGCGACAGTGTGGGCGGCTGCGGCGGCCATCGTGATCGCCCAGTGGCCCACCCAGCTGCCGACCCCCGCTTCGGCGACCAGCGGGATCGCGTCGACGGCGAGTCGCCCGCCGGAATCGATCGCGTGCTCGATGAGTCCCCGGGCGTAACCCGTGATCGGCTTCGGGATGACCGGGGGCAATTGTGCGTCCTCACCGCGAGCGAGATACGCCTTCTCGACACGGACAGCACGCTTGGGCACCGCAAGGCGAACGACGTCGCTCGCGTTACCTGCCGCGCGCTCGGAAGCACGCCTCGCGAGGGTCCAGATCTCGGGAGTGAGCACGGGAACCTCGGAGACCACGGACTCCAGCTCGCTGAGCGCCCCGGTATAGTCCCCCGGCGGCGCGAGCTCGACGATGTAACCGTCGGCGATGCGACCTGCTGAACGCAGCGGTACCCGCACCCGCACTCCAGGTTTCGCTTCGTCAACCATCGACGACGGGATGCCGTAGTCGAACAGCCGGTCGAGCTGCGGCAGGGGTGAGTCGATGAGCACCCTGGCGACGGATGCTGCACTCACGGCTACAGCTTCGCGGCGCTGCGCAGGTCGTCGACCCGGTCGAGGCGCTCCCAGGTGAAGTCGGGAAGCTCGCGGCCGAAGTGACCGTAGGTCGCTGTCTGCGCGTAGATCGGACGGAGCAGGTCGAGCTCTTTGATGATCGACGCCGGTCGCAGGTCGAAGACCGAGCGGATGGCGTCGATGATGGTGTCTTCGTCGGTGTGCGCCGTGCCGAACGTCTCGACGTAGAGACCGACGGGTGCGGCCTTGCCGATCGCGTAAGCGACCTGCACCTCGAGGCGGTCAGCGAGCCCGGCTGCGACAGCGTTCTTGGCGACCCAGCGCATGGCGTAAGCGGCGGAGCGGTCGACCTTCGAGGGGTCTTTGCCTGAGAACGCACCACCACCGTGGCGTGCTGCACCGCCGTAAGTGTCGACGATGATCTTGCGGCCGGTGAGTCCGGCGTCACCCTGCGGGCCACCGATGTGGAACACACCGGTCGGATTGATGAGGATGCGGGGGTCGCTGACATCCAGATCGACGGTGTCGAGCACCGGACGGATGACGAGTTCTTCGATGGCAACACGAAGGTCGTCGGTGCTGATGGACGGCGAGTGCTGGGTGGAGAGCACAACTGTCTCCACGGTGCGCGGGATGGCCCCCTCATAGCCGATCGTCACCTGCGTCTTGCCGTCGGGGCGGAGGTAGTCGACGATTCCCTCTTTGCGCACCGCGGCGAGGCGCTCTGCGAGGCGGTGGGCAAGCCAGATCGGCAGCGGCATGAGCTCGGGGGTCTCCGTCGTCGCGTAGCCGAACATGATGCCCTGGTCGCCAGCACCCTGTGCGTCGGCGGCATCGACGCTCGTGCCCTCGCGGGTCTCGATCGCCGAATCGACGCCCTGCGCGATGTCTGGCGACTGGCCACCGATCGAGATGGAGACGCCGCAGGAGCGGCCGTCGAACCAGACATCGGACGAGTTGTAGCCGATCTCCGAGATGCGCTTGCGGACGATCGAGGGGATGTCGACGTATCCACTCGTGGTGACCTCGCCCGCGACGTGCACGAGTCCCGTGGTCACGAGGGTTTCGACAGCCACCCGCGCGTGCGGGTCTTCCGCGAGCATCGCGTCGAGGATGCTGTCGGAGATCTGGTCGCAGATCTTGTCGGGGTGCCCCTCAGTGACGGACTCGGAGGTGAAAAGACGCAGTGGAGAGCTCATAGGAGTGCCTCAAGCTAGAGGTGATCAGGACAACAGGTCGAGAATACGACCGGCCACCGACGCCTTCGTCCCTGTGGCCTCGCCCACTATATCCCCGGCCGGGTTGAGCACAATGATCGTGTTGCCGTCTGTGGCGAAACCCTCAGCCCAACCGACCCTGTTGACGACAAGAAGGTCAGCGCCCTTGCGCAGGATCTTCGCGCGCCCGAGCTCGAGAAGCTTCTCGCGGTCCGTCTCGGTCTCGGCGGCGAACCCGACCACGACCTGGCCTGGACTCCGCGATGCAGCGAGCCCCTGCAGAATGTCCGGGTTCTTCACGAGACGCAGGTCGAGAACATCTCCCTGCGTCTCCTTCTTGATCTTGCCCTCGGCGACCTGCTCCGGCCGGTAGTCGGCGACGGCAGCTGCCATGATGACGATGTCGGCCTCCGGGGCGGCCGCGGTAAGAGCGTCGGCGAGTTCGAGCGTCGAGCCCACGTGGATCACGTGCACGGATTCCGGCGCGTGCACCTCGAGATTGGCGCCGATGAGGGTGACAAGCGCTCCGCGGGATGCCGCGGCGAGGGCAAGGGCGATCCCCTGTTTGCCGCTCGAGCGGTTGCCAATGTAGCGCACGGGATCGAGCGGCTCCCGCGTTCCACCGGCGGTGACGACGACGCGCTTGCCTGCGAGATCCTTGGGCGCGAGCACGGCGAGAGCTGCAGTGACGATGTCGTCGGGCTCTGACATCCGGCCGGGTCCTGAGTCTTTGCCGGTGAGCTGCCCGACAGCCGGGCCGACGATCGTGACGCCGCGCTCCCTGAGCAGAGTGATGTTGGCAACCGTGGCCGCGTTCTGCCACATCTCGGTGTGCATGGCCGGCGCGACGACGAGCGGAGCGGTCGAGGCGAGAATCGTGTTGCCGAGCAGATCACCCGCGAAGCCATGGGCGAGCTTGGCGATCGAGTCGGCAGTTGCTGGGGCGACGATGATGAGATCGGCGGCCTGGCCGATCGAGACGTGGCGCACCTCGGCGACGCCCTCATAGAGATCGGTGTAGACCGGGTTGCGGCTGATCGCCTCGAGAGTGGCCTTGCCGACGAAGCGCAGCGCATTGTCCGTCGCAACGACCTGTACGTGATGACCGGCGAGCACGAGGGAACGTACGACGTTGACGGCCTTGTACGCGGCGATTCCGCCCGTGATTCCCACGACGATGTTCATCGGTGCTCCAGTGCTCCCTTAACGAATTCTGAGGCTCCCGAATATTCGGAAGCCTCAGAAACTACGCTACTTAGTTCTCGCCGCTTCTAGTCTTCACTGAGGCGCTTGAGCTCGAGCTTGTCCTCGTTGATCTCGTGGAGGGCAACCGAGAGCGGCTTGTCGTCGATCGTCGAGTCGACGAGCGGTCCGACGTTGTCGAACAGGCTTCCCTCGTGGAGGTCGGCGTAGTAGTTGTTGATCTGGCGCGCACGCTTCGAAGCGAAGACGACGAGTTGGTACTTGGAGTCGACCTTCGAGAGAAGTTCGTCGATGGGCGGATCGATGATTCCGGTGTTCTTGCTGACCATTGCGGTCTCCTTTGTTAGGAAGCGAGTGAAGTGCGGGCGCTACGCTCCAGGCACTTCCATCAATTCTACGACCTCACGCGCCGCTTCGCTGACTTCTGTGTTGATGACTCGCGCGTCGAACTCGTCCTGCGCTGCCAGTTCGACCCTCGCGGTGTCGAGCCTGCGCTGCTGTTCTGCGGGACTTTCGGTGCCGCGACCGATGAGGCGACGCACGAGTTCATCCCAGGTCGGAGGCAGGAGAAAGACCAGACGAGCCTCCGGCATGACCGCACGAACGGAGCGCGCGCCCTGCAGGTCGATCTCGAGGAGCACGCGCTTTCCTTCGGCCAGCGCGGCGTCGATCGGCGGGCGCGGGGTGCCGTAGCGGTACGAGTTGTGCACGACGGCCCACTCGAGCAACTCGTTGTCCGCGATCATGCGGTCGAACTCGGCGTCGGAGACGAAGTAGTAGTGCACTCCGTCGATCTCGCCCGGGCGCGGCGCCCGCGTTGTCGCCGAGACGCTCAGCATGACGTCGGGATAGTTCTCGCGGATGAAGGTGCTCACCGTGCCCTTGCCGACGGCCGTGGGGCCAGCGAGCACTGTCAGTCGCGCGGGTGCTCCCCCGGCGCGCGCCTCAAGGAACGCCCTGAAGGTCACGCGCTGCCGAACGCCCAGTCCGCCGACGCGCTTCTTGTCGGAGATCGAGAGGTCATCCATGATGCGGGCGACACGAGTCGGCCCGAGGCTCGGGATGCTCGTGAGCAGTTCACGAACGCGCAGGCTCGCCTCGGCGGAGTCCGGCGTGCTCCACGCAGTCTCAGCCACGTCGAGAGCGCTGCGCTCGCGGGTTGCGACGGCGTGCTTGACGGCGGCACGTGCCCGACGGGCGGCAACGGCCGCGACGGCAGCCGCAGCGCGGTCGACCTCGGGAGGCGCGGGACGCGGAGTCACAGTGCTGCCCGCACTTCTGCCGCTTGCGCGGTGATCGCTGCCCTGAGACCTTCATGGCCGGCGGAGAGGATACTGCGCGATGCGCTGACGATGACGTTGCTCGCGGCAGACCCGTAGATCGCGCCGACGTCGCTGAATCGGGCGCCCTGGTGCCCGAGGCCCGGAGCAAGGATCGGGGTCTGCGCGAGCGGCGACGAGTCGATGCCGAACGCTGCGAAGTCGACGGTCGCACCGATCACGGCACCCGTAGATCCGAGCCCAGCGCCTTCGGCGCGGTTCCAGTCGTTCACCCCAGCAAGGATAGACGCCGATACCGACGACCCGCCCGGGATAACTGCACCCTGTACAGAGATCGACTCCGGGTTGCTCGTCGCGGCGAGCACGAAGAGTCCTTTGCCGGTCGCGAGGGCGAGCTCGTGGGGTGCGTCGATCGATCCAAGCCCCTGGAACGCGCTGATGGTCATGGCATCCGACTCGAGCGGGCTGCCCGGCGTAAGCCAGGACTGCCCGTAGGCCTCGACAGTCGAGCCGACATCCCCGCGCTTCGCATCGGCGATCACAAGGAGGCCCGCACTGCGTGCAGCAGAGATGACTGTCTCGAGTGCCGCATACCCAGCGGAGCCGTGCCGTTCGAAGAACGCGACCTGAGGCTTGACGATGCCGACCAATCCGACCGAGGCTTCGACGACGCGCAGGCCGAACTCCCGCAGCGAGGAGGCATCGTCAGAGAGCCCCCACTCCTTCAGGAGATAGGCGTGCGGGTCGATGCCGACACACAGGTGCCCGGTGTCAGCGAAAACGGCAGCGAGTCTGGATCCGAAACTGATCATCCGGCAGCGAGCCTTTCCGCGCGGTCGATCGCGTACTCCTGCAGGGAGCGCACGTCGAAACCGTCCTGGATTACCTCGAATGAGGCGACCGCGGCTCCGAGCTGGGCGATGGTCGTGAAGAGCGGCTTGTCCGCTGCAACTGTCGCCGTGCGGATCTCGTAGCCGTCGGCCCGAGCACTCCGTCCGCTCGGTGTGTTGATGACGACGTCGACTTCACCGCTGTTGATCAGATCGACAATGGATGGCTCGCCCTCGACCACTTGCTGGCCCTGGAAATACTTGCGCACGACGCGTGCCTCGATGCCGTTGCGGTTGAGCACCTCTGCGGTTCCCTCGGTCGCCAGGATCGTGAATCCGAGCTGGTGCAGGCGGAGCACCGGTAGCACGATCGCGCGCTTGTCGCGGTCGGCGACCGAGACGAAGACGCTGCCGGTGCGCGGGAGTCCGCCGTAGGCAGCCTCCTGGCTCTTGGCGAAAGCCTTCGGGAAGTTCGAGTCGATGCCCATGACCTCGCCGGTCGAACGCATCTCCGGCCCGAGCACCGAGTCGACGACCTGGCCCTCCTTGGTGCGGAAGCGCTTGAACGGCAGCACAGCTTCCTTGACCGAGATCGGCGAGTCGAGCGGCACGATCGAGCCGTCCTGCGCGGGCAGGAGGCCGGAGTCGACGAGTGAGCGGATGCTCGAGCCGACCATGATGAGAGCTGCGGCCTTGGCGAGCGGAATCCCGAGCGCCTTGGAGACGAACGGCACCGTACGCGAGGCACGGGGGTTCGCCTCGAGAACATAGAGAATGCCCTGTCCGATCGCGAACTGCACGTTGAGCAGGCCCTGCACTCCGATGCCCTGGGCGATGGCAAGGGTCGCATCCCGCACCCGATCGATGACGTCGCGACCGAGGGTCACGGGCGGCAGCGTGCACGCAGAGTCACCCGAGTGGATGCCAGCCTCCTCGATGTGTTCCATGATGCCGCCGATATACAGCTCGGTGCCGTCGTAGAGGGCGTCGATGTCGATCTCGATGGCGTCGTCGAGGAACCGGTCGACAAGCAGCGGAGAACCGGGAGCGATGATCGCCTGGTCCTTCACACGCTCGAAGTAGTCGAGCATCGACTCTGTGTCGTAGACGATCTCCATGCCACGACCGCCGAGCACGTGCGATGGGCGCACGAGCACCGGGTAGCCGATGTTCTCTGCGATGACGACTGCCTCGTTGGAGTTGGTCGCCGTGCCGTTCTTGGGCGCGATGAGTTTGGCGTCGCTGAGGATTCTGGAAAAGAGTCCGCGCTCCTCGGCGAGGTCGATCGCCTCGGGCGTCGTGCCGAGGATCGGAACTCCGGCTTCCTTGAGCCCCTGTGCGAGGCCGAGAGCGGTCTGGCCACCGAGCTGCACGACGACGCCGACGAGTTCTCCCGACTGCGACTCGGCGTGGATGATCTCGAGCACATCCTCGAGCGTGAGCGGCTCGAAGTACAAGCGGTCGGAGGTGTCGTAGTCGGTCGACACAGTCTCCGGGTTGCAGTTGATCATGATGGTCTCGAAGCCCGCGTCTGACAGCGCGAATGAGGCGTGCACGCACGAGTAGTCAAACTCGATGCCCTGGCCGATGCGGTTCGGACCGGAGCCGAGGATGACCACCTTGCGACGCTCGCTCGGAACAACCTCGGTCTCGGAGTCGTAACTTGAGTAGTGGTACGGCGTGAGCGCGGGGAACTCCCCCGCACACGTGTCCACGGTCTTGTACACGGGGCGGATCCCGAGCTGCCAGCGGTGGCGTCGCACCTCGGCCTCGGTGAGTCCGCGGATCTCAGCGATCTGGAAGTCGCTGAAGCCGTGGTCCTTCGCGAGGCGGAAGAGCGTTGCATCCAGCGCGCGCAGTGTGCCGAGTTCGGCGGCGACTTCGTTGATGAGGATGATCTGGTCGATGAACCACGGGTCGATCTTGGTTGCATCGAAGACCTCCTCGTTCGTCGCACCGGCCACGAGTGCCTGCTGAACAGTGACGATGCGGCCGTCAGTCGGAACGCTCGCGAGCTCGAGAAGCGCTTTCTTGTCGCGTTTGACCTGGCGCCAGTGGAAGCTACTCCCCCGCTTCTCGAGCGAGCGGAGAGCCTTCTGGAGGGCTGTCGAGTAGTTGCGGCCGATCGCCATGGCCTCGCCGACCGACTTCATGGTCGTCGTGAGCGTGGTATCTGCCGCGGGGAACTTCTCGAACGCGAAACGCGGAACCTTGACGACGACATAGTCGAGGGTCGGTTCGAACGACGCGGGGGTGACTTTGGTGATGTCGTTGTCGATCTCGTCGAGTCGGTAGCCAATCGCGAGCTTGGCGGCGATCTTGGCGATCGGGAATCCGGTGGCCTTCGATGCGAGCGCCGACGAGCGCGAGACCCGCGGGTTCATCTCGATGACGATCACGCGACCGTTTGCCGGATCGATAGCGAACTGGATGTTGCATCCACCCGTGTCGACTCCGACAGCGCGGATGATATCGATGCCGATGTCACGCAGGTTCTGGTACTCGCGGTCGGTGAGGGTCAGGGCGGGGGCAACCGTGATGGAGTCGCCTGTGTGCACACCGACGGGGTCGACGTTCTCGATCGAGCAGACGACGACGGTGTTGTCGGCCGTGTCGCGCATGAGCTCGAGCTCGTACTCCTTCCAGCCCATGATGCTCTCCTCGAGCAGCACCTCGGTCGTCGGGCTCTGGTGGAGGCCGTCGCCAACCATGCGGATGAGCTCGTCGCGGTCGTACGCGAAGCCGGAGCCGAGACCGCCCATCGTGAAGCTCGGGCGGATGACGAGCGGGTAGCCCAGGTCTTCTGCGTACTCGATGGCCTCCTCGACCGTGTGCGCGATATAGCTCTTCGCGACATCGCCGCCGGCGTCGAGCACGAGCTGCTTGAAGATCTGGCGGTCTTCGCCCTTGTTGATCGCCTCGAAGTTGGCACCGATGAGCTCGACGTCGTACTTCTCGAGGATCCCGTGGTTGTGCAGGTCGATGGCTGCGTTGAGCGCCGTCTGTCCGCCGAGGGTCGGGAGGATCGCGTCCGGCTTCTCCTTCGCGATGATCGTCTCGATGACTTCCCAGGTGATCGGTTCGATGTATGTTGCATCGGCGAAGTCGGGGTCGGTCATGATCGTGGCCGGGTTGGAGTTGACGAGGATGACGCGCACGCCCTCTTCGCGCAGCACGCGACAGGCCTGGGTTCCCGAGTAGTCGAACTCGGCGGCCTGGCCGATGACGATCGGGCCGGAGCCGATGACAAGCACCGACTTAATGTCTTCCCTCTTGGGCATTAGTTCTTGTCCTTCAGGTTCGCAACAACCAGGTCTCTAAACCGGTCGAACAGGTAGTTGGAATCGTGGGGCCCTGCGGCCGCCTCGGGGTGGTACTGCACGCTGAACGCGGGGAGGTCGAGGGCGTTGAGTCCTTCAACCACGTTGTCGTTGAGGTTGACGTGGCTGACCTCGACCCGGCCGAAGCCCGTCGAGCTCTCGGAGATCACGCCGATGGGGGCGTCCACCGCGAATCCGTGGTTGTGCGAAGTGACTTCGACGCGTCCCGTGGACTTGTCGACGACCGGCTGGTTGATGCCACGGTGACCGAAGGGCAGCTTGTAGGTGCCGAAGCCGAGCGCACGGCCGAGCAGCTGGTTTCCGAAGCAGATGCCGAAGAACGGCACATCTGCGCGCAAGATGCCCTGCAGCAGCTCGACGTGCTGGTCGGAGGCACCGGGGTCGCCCGGGCCGTTCGAGTAGAAAGCGCCGACCGGCTCGAGGGCGAGAACCTCGTCGAGCGTCGTGGACTGCGGCAGAACGTGCACCTCGAAACCTCGGGCGGCGAGGTAGTTCAGGGTGGAGGTCTTCACGCCGAGGTCGAGCACGGCGAGGTTGCCCAGGCGCTCCCCCTCGGCCGGGATGACGTACTCGGTGAGTGTCGAGACCTGGCTGGAGAGGTTGAGGCCGCTCATCTCAGCGCCGGCCCGCACGATCGCGAGCTGCTCGCCGGCGGGGAGTGCTGCATCCGCGCCGGAGAAGATGCCCGAGCGCATCGCACCCGCGTCGCGCAGTCGGCGGGTGATGGCGCGCGTGTCGACACCGGAGATGCCGACGACACCCTGCGATTCGAGGTCGCTGTCGAGGCTGCGCTGCGAGCGGAAGTTTGAGACGACGCGGGAGGGGTCGCGCACGACGTAGCCGGCGACCCACAGCTTCGACGACTCGAGGTCCTCGTCATTCATACCCGTGTTGCCGATGTGCGGCGCCGTCATAACGACAATCTGGCCCGCATAGCTTGGGTCGGTCAGGGTCTCCTGGTAGCCGGTCATTCCGGTGGCAAAGACAGCTTCGCCGAGCGTGCGCCCGCGGGCGCCGTAGGCACGGCCCTCGTAGCGGGTGCCGTCTTCGAGTACGAGAACGGCTGGTGCGGAGTTGGTCACTTCGCGTCACTTCCTGTCTTGAGTAGTCCTGTTACGGCGTCGAGGAGCCCGGCGGGGTCATCGACGCGAAAGTAGCTGGCGAGCTCGCGCTCGCCGAGGGTCCAGTCGACGACAACGAGACCGTCGGGTTCGACACCGCGATCGATGGTCCACGTGGCACGACCGGCTTTACGCAGGTCGGCCAGCGGAATGAAAACATCCGACTGGCCCTTGATCGGAACCACGATGCCTTCAGCCGCGACTATCACCGTCGTGCGCGCACGAAAGCCCAGTCCGCGAACCGCGATGCGGTCGAGCGGGTCGGTCGCGCTCGTCGTCGAGACGTAGAAACCGGCGAACTCGCGCGTGTCGGTCAGCTGCGTCGGTGCTTCGACGGTCGAGGGGATGTCCCGCTGCTTGCGCCTGCGCAGATACCAGCCGAACGCGGCGAGGCACAGCATGAGGGCGAGAAACGCGAGAACGATGCCGAGCAGTGCGTACCTATCCACGAGCCGCCCCCTTCACTGTGGCTGCGTCGAGCAGTTCTCCGTCGAGCACCGTCGGGCGGCCGTGGTGCACTGTCGCGATGACGCGGCCGGGGAGCTCGGTGCCGAGGTAGGGCGAGTTGACGCTCTTGCCGTGCAGGTGCTCGGTCGCGAACGACCTCGTGACCGTGGGGTCATAGAGCGTGAAGTGCGCCGCACTGCCGATCGCGAAGGGAGCGTCGTAGCCGTCGAGGCGACCGATCTCGGCGGGCTTGGCCGAGAGCACGCGCGCTACGTCCTCGAAGCTGAGGAGACCGGTATCGACGACCGCGGCCTGGACGACACTCAGGGCGGACTCGAGGCCGACCATGCCGTTGGCCGCTTCATCCCACGCGCACTCTTTGGCTTCGAGCGGGTGCGGGGCGTGGTCGGTGGCGACGATGTCGATGGTGCCGTCGGCGAGAGCCTCGCGCAGGGCGAGCACGTCTTCTTCGCGCCGCAGTGGCGGGTTGACCTTGAAGCGCGAGTCATAGCCGCGCACGAGCTGCTCGGTGAGCAGGAGGTGGTGCGGGGTGACCTCAGCCGTCACCTGGATGCCGCGAGCCTTAGCCCAGCGAATGACGTCGACCGATCCGGCCGTTGACACGTGGCAGACGTGGAGCCGGGCGCCGACGTGCTGCGCGAGCAGGACGTCGCGCGCGATGATGGACTCCTCAGCGACCGCGGGCCAACCGGCGAGTCCGAGCTCGCTCGACAGCTCGCTCTCGTTCATCTGGGCGCCCTCGGTCAGTCGCGGGTCCTGGGAATGCTGGGCGATCACTCCGTCGAAGGTCTTGACGTACTCGAGCGCGCGCCGCATGAGCAGCGGGTCGGAGACGCACACGCCGTCGTCAGAAAAGACGCGCACCTTGGCGCGTGAGCCGGCCATCGCGCCGATCTCGCTCAGGGCCTTGCCCTGCAGCCCGGTCGTGACGGCGCCAATAGGGCGAACCGTCACGTAACCGTGCTCAGCGCCGAGGGATGCCACCTGCTCGACGACACCCGCGGTGTCTGACACCGGCATCGTGTTGGCCATCGCGAAGACCGCCGTGAATCCGCCGATCGCGGCAGCGCGCGAGCCCGTGAGCACCGTCTCGCTCTGCTCGAAGCCCGGCTCGCGCAGGTGGGTGTGCAGGTCGACGAGGCCGGGCAGGGCCTGCAGCCCGCTCGCGTCGATGGTCGTATCAGCCTGGCCCGTCTCAGCGAACAGGCCGTCCTTGACGAAGAAGTCGCGGGTGGTTCCATCGGGCAGCGTCGCGCCCTTGACCAGGATGCTCACAGGGCACCTCCTGCGAGAAGTAGATACAGCACAGCCATCCTTATCGAGACCCCGTTCGCGACTTGCTCAAGAACTGTCGACTGCGCGGAGTCGGCAGCGTTGGCGGAGATTTCGAGACCGCGATTCATCGGTCCGGGGTGCATGACCAGACTACCCGCAGGCAGCTTCGCGAGCCGCTCATCGTCGAGGCCCCACTCACGCGAGTACTCTCGCGCGTTCGGAAAGAATGCCGCGTGCATCCGTTCGCTCTGGATACGCAACATCATGATCACGTCGGGCTTCGCGGCGATCGCCGCGTCGAGGTCGTAGCCGACCGTGACCGGCCAGCTGTCGACTCCCAGGGGCACGAGGGTCGCGGGTGCCACGAGGTGAACCTCGGCGCCGAGGGTCGTGAGCAGCCAGACGTTGCTGCGGGCGACTCGCGAGTGCAGGATGTCGCCGACGATAGTCACGCGAACGCCATCCAGCCCCTTTCCGCGGGCTGCGGCCCCGTGCAGGCGACGGCGGATCGTGAACGCATCGAGGAGCGCCTGCGTCGGGTGCTCGTGGGTGCCATCGCCCGCGTTCACGATTCCCGCATCGATCCAGCCGCTCTGGGCGAGCACCGCGGGGGCACCGGATGCACCGTGGCGAATGACCACGGCATCCGCACCCATGGCCGCAAGAGTCTGGGCGGTGTCTTTGAGGGACTCCCCCTTCGACACGCTCGAACCCTTGGCGCTGAAGTTGATGACGTCGGCGCTCAGTCGCTTGGCAGCAGCCTCGAAGCTGATGCGCGTACGCGTGGAATCCTCGAAGAAGAGGTTGACGACAGTCTTGCCCCGCAGCGCGGGAAGCTTCTTGACCTCGCGGTTCGCGACATCCGCCATGTCTTCTGCGACATCAAGGATGCCGACGGCCTCGTCGCGCGCGAGGTCTTTCGTCGAGAGCAGGTGCCTCATTCGATCGTCACCTCATCAACTCCGTCGGTCTCTTCGAGGCGCACATTGATGCGCTCGGCGAGGCTCGTGGGCAGGTTCTTGCCGACGAAGTCGGCCCGGATCGGCAGCTCGCGGTGCCCACGGTCGACGAGGGCCGCGAGGCGTACCGCGCGAGGGCGACCCAGGTCGTTGATCGCGTTGAGGGCCGCGCGAATCGTGCGGCCCGAGAAGAGCACGTCGTCAACAAGCACGATCGTCTTGCCGTCAACGCCACCCGCCGGGATGGATGTCGGCGCCGGCGCCCGCGTCGGCTGCTTCGCGAGGTCATCGCGGTACATCGTGACGTCGAGCGCGCCGATGCTGCCTGCGCCCGGTTCGATCCCGTCGAGGATCGCGCCCAGGCGATTGGCGAGGATCACCCCGCGCTTCGGGATGCCGAGAAGAATGAGATCGGATGAGCCACGGTTGGACTCGAGGATCTCGTGGGAGATCCGAGTCAACGCCCGGGTGATATCAGCCTGATGCAAGACAACGCGTGCAGTCATTCTGACCTCCTTCCCCGCCTCTCTGGACGGAACTTAAAGGATGTCTGGTGGTTTGACTATACCGCGCTTGAGCGCCTCCGCCACCGCACTCAGCGCCCTTGAGTCGAGTGCCCACTGCTGCCAGTAGAGCGGCACGTTGATCGCGGCACCCGCCTCGAGCTCGACAAGGGCGCCGCTTGAGCGGAGCTCGCGGGATTGCAGGTCGGGCAGCATCCCCCAGCCGAAGCCGAGCACCACGGCGTCGAGGAACGCGCTCGAGCCTGGAACGTAGTGTCGTGGCGGCGTGAGCGGGTCGATGCCGCGGGATACCAGGTGGGCATCCTGCAGCTCGTCTTTGCGGTCGAAGATCACGACGGGTGCCGACTCGAGGGATGGCCAGCGTTCGAGAAATGCCGGTGTCGCGAGGGGGCGATAGGTCATCGCTCCGAGGTACGTGACGGAACACCCCTGCACCGGCTCCGGCTCGCTCGTGATGGCGGCCATCACTGCTCCCTCCCGCAGGAGTGCGGTGGAGTGGCCCTGATCCTCGCGGCGCAGGTCGAAAGTGATTCCATCGAGACCGCCCAGTGCCGGCAACAGCCAGGTGTCGAGCGAGTCCGCGTTGGCCACGATCGCGAGGTTCGTGACTCCATCGTTGTCGAGGGCGGCGCTCGCGTCGGCTTCAAGCAACTCGAGCTGCCGGGCCAGGCGAAGCACCACGGCGCCCGACTCGGTGAGACGCACCGGCTTCGACCGCTGCACGAGCACGCGCCCCACCTGTTGCTCGAGCGCCTTGATCCGCTGGCTCACCGCCGACGGCGTCACGCTCAACGCGATGGCCGCGGCGTCGAAACTGCCCCCGTCGATGACGGCGGTCAGGGTGCGCAGCTGGTCGAGTTGCACATCCATGTTAAGGATTCTAATGCTGCATCAAAAACATTAGGAGCGGCGAATGGATGTCGCGCCATACCGTTGAGCACGTGCCATCCACTCTTCTTCCGCTCCTGTCGGGTTTCACCGCGGGCGCCTCGCTCATCATCGCCATCGGAGCGCAGAACGCCTTCGTTCTGCGGCAGGGCCTCAAACGGGAACACGTACTAGCAATCGTCGCCGTCTGCGCGCTCTCTGACATCGTTCTCATCACCCTCGGCGTGGCTGGAATCGGCGCACTCGTTGAAGCAGCGCCCGTCGCACTCACGATCGTGACGGTCGCCGGGGCGCTGTTCCTGCTCGGCTACGCGGCACTCGCCGCTCGGCGCGCACTACGTCCGAAGGCGCTCGAGGCTGGTGCCGCGGCATCCACCCCGTTGCTGGCTGCGGTGCTCACGGCCCTCGCCCTGACCTGGCTGAACCCACACGTGTACCTCGACACGGTGCTGCTGCTCGGATCGCTCGCGGCCACCCACGGGCCGGACGGCAAGTGGCTCTTCGCGATCGGCGCGTGCGTCGCGAGCATCGTCTGGTTCACCGCCCTCGGTTACGGCGCGCGACTGCTCAGCAGGGTGTTCGCGCGACCGGTCGCGTGGCGCATCCTCGACGGTGTGATCGCCGGGGTGATGGCCGCACTCGCGGTGATGCTCGTGCTGCGGCTGTTCTAGCCTGCAACAGCGTTCTGGCGGGCGCCCCGGCACTCGGGATGGCGCCAGCGCGCGGGACGCTGACGCGCGGGACGCGCTCGCGCTCGGGACGCTTGCGCGCGGGACGCGCTCGCGCTCGGGACGCTTGCGCGCGGGACGCGCTCGCGCTCGGGATGCTGCCAGCGCTCGGGATGCCGCCAGCGGAGGACGTTTTCTCACTGTGGTCGCAGCGGAGGATCAACTACCGCACGAATACCCAATGCTCCTCCCCGGCGGCACGCGCCGAGCCCCGGAAAGCAGAAAGTGCCCCAACCCGAGCGGGTTGGAGCACCTCCAGACAGATCTACGCGCGGGTCTGCGCCACTCGGGCGAGCAGTCCGTTGACGAAGCCAGCGGAATCCTCGGTCGAGAGCACTGTCGCACTCTCGACAGCTTCGGAGATCGCGACGCCGTCGGGTATCTCCTCGTTGAAGAGGATCTCCCACATGCCGATGCGCACGATCGCGCGGTCGACGGCGGGCATGCGGCTGATGGTCCAGCCCTGTGCGTAGGTCTCGATGAGTTCGTCGATCTCGTCACCGTGTTCGGTGATACCTACGACGATGTCGCGCGCGTAGCCCCATGAAGATGCGCGCTTCGGGTCGTTGTCGGCCCGTGCCTGCTCGGTTGCGAGAGCCGCGTTGATGGATTCGCCGCGAACATCCGCGCCGTACAAAAGGTCAAGAGCGCGCTTACGCGCCTTGGAACGAGCTCCCATTAGTCGGTTACGCGCCCGAGGTAGGAGCCGTCACGAGTGTCGACCTTGACCTTGGTGCCCTGCTCGAGGAACAGGGGAACCTGGATCTGGTAACCCGTCTCGACCGTCGCGGGCTTGGTGCCGCCAGTCGAGCGATCGCCCTGAAGGCCAGGCTCCGTGTAGGTGATCTCGAGCACGACGGACGCCGGGAGCTCAACGTAGAGCGGAGCCTCGTTGTGCAGCGCGATGGTCACTGTCTGGTTCTCGAGCATGAAGTTCTTGGCGTCGCCGACCTGGGCGTTGCTCAGCGTGATCTGGTCGTAGTTGCTGAGGTCCATGAAGACGAAGTTCTCGCCATCTGCGTAGAGGTACTGGTAGTCGGAGCGGTCGACGACCTCGGTCTCGATCTTCGCGCCGGCGTTAAACGTGCGGTCGACAACCTTGCCACTCATGACGTTCTTGACCTTGGTGCGCACGAACGCGCCACCCTTGCCGGGCTTGACGTGCTGGAAGTCGATGACGGTCCAGAGCTGGCCGTCCATGTTGAGAACTACGCCGTTCTTGATGTCAGCGGTGGAGTCAGCCATGGGTAAATCCGTTCAGTTGAGAAAAGTCGAGGGCCCGAGGGCCTCACAGAGTCTACCCGCCTAGGCGGTCAGGCGGCCAATGGCGATGAGTGCAAGCAGGTAGGAGTCGAAGCCGAAGCCTGCAATGACGCCTGTCGCCACGCCCGAGATGGTGCTCGTGTGGCGAAACTCCTCGCGAGCGTGCGGGTTCGAAATGTGCACTTCAATGAGCGGGATGCCCGCCTTCGTCACTTGCGCTGCGCCATCCCTGAGCGCGTACGAGTAGTGAGTGAAAGCGGCGGGATTCAGGATCACCGGCGTCTTCGTATCGACGGCGTCGTGCAGCCAGCCGAGAAGGGTCGCCTCGTCGTCCGTCTGCCTCAAGTCGATCGTGGTGCCGTCGGGCGCTTCGCCGTCGAGGAGCGCGCGCAGGGCATCCAGGTCCTGGTTGCCGTAGACATCGGGCTCACGACTGCCGAGGCGCCCGAGGTTCGGGCCGTTGAGAACGAGGATGGTGGGCATGTGTTTGAGCCTAGCGTCGATAGGGTGTTGGGCATGGAAGCGCGACCGGGTTACTCCGGCGACACCGGCGCCTGGGATCGCGCGGGTGTGCACTATTCGCACGTCACCCACATCGACATGGATGCAGCAGCGCGCGAACTCAAGCGCGGTGCATCCCTCGCGCTGCTGCACGAGTGGGGCGAGGGGCTGGACTGGCCGGACATACCGAGCTTCGACGGCGCCAACCGACTGAAGAATCTTCGCCGCTGGCTGCAGACGGTTGTCGATGCATCGCACCTGATCGCGCTTCTGCGGAGCGATGACGGTGCCCGCACACTTCTCGTGCGTTACCCGGAAAGCTAGGCTCCTGCCATGGACATCGACACCCCGTACCTGCCCGACCCCAGCACCGTTCCTGACGTGGGAGCGGCGTCCGGGTTCGGCGGGCTGTTCGGAGTCGTCATAGCCCTCATCGTCATCGGGGGCATCGTGTCGCTCGTCATCAAGGCGCGCAACGTCGGCCGGGTCATCCAGTCAGGCAACGACCCCACGACGTTCGAGACCGATCTCGCGATCAAGGCTATGAACAGCCAGTCGTTGGCGCCACGCGAGCCGGACAAACCGCAGAAGTCCACGGCCGAGCGCCTTCGCGAACTCGACGCCCTGCTCGCCGATGGCACGATCACGTCCGAGGAGTACGCGACCGCTCGCGCGAAGGTGCTCGGCGACGTCTAACGCTCAGCTGCCGAGCCGAGAACGGCCGATCGACGCGAAAGTTTGTGGCTCCGACCGCCCAAACCGGCTCGCAAAGAACCCACCGGGGAGCCGCTCGCACAGGACGGCCACCCGGGAGCCGCGGTGCCTGCTAGACACCTACCTCCTGGTACGCCGCGAAGAGCATCGGCTCCTCAGGGCCAGCGAGCACCGTCGTCTTGCCGACGCCCTCGAGAACGATGAAGCGCAGCATGCCCGCGCGGGCTTTCTTGTCGCGCTGCATGGTCGCGAGCAGGGTCTTCCAGCGCCCGACCGGGTAGTCGATCGGCAAGGTCAGCGAGGTGAGGATGGCGCGGTGCCGATCCACGACCGACTCATCGAGTTTGCCGGCGAGGAGCGCGAGTTCGGCAGCGAACACCATGCCGACGGATACCGCTGCACCATGGCGCCAGCGGTAGCGTTCGGCGTGCTCGATCGCGTGCGCGAGGGTGTGTCCGTAGTTGAGGATCTCGCGCAGGCCGTTCTCCTTGAAGTCCTCGCTCACGACACGCGCTTTGAGGGCTATCGACTTCTCTACCACCGAGCGGAACTCAGGGGTTTTCGGGTCGGTCGCGCGATCAACAGAAGCTTCGATCGTGTCGAGGATCGTCGGGTCGGCAATGAAACCGCACTTCACGATCTCGGCGAAACCCGCGAGGATCTCGTTGCGCGGGAGGGTGTCGAGCACGTCGAGATCAGCGATGACGACGGCCGGGGCGTAGAAGGCGCCGACGAGGTTCTTGCCCTCCGCAGTATTGATTCCAGTCTTACCGCCGACGGCAGCGTCGACCATGCCCGCAACAGAGGTGGGGATCTGTACGAGTTTGACGCCGCGGAGCCAGGTTGCCGCGACGAACCCAGCGAGATCGGTTGTCGCTCCCCCACCGAACCCGATGACCGCGTCGGTGCGGGTGAAGTCGGTCTGACCCATGATCTGCCAGCAGAACGCGGCTACCTCGACGCGCTTGGCGTCCTCGGCTTCTGGAACCTCTGCGAGCAGCACTTCGTAGCGATCGGAGAGCGAGTCGCGCAGGGCGTTGGCCTTGGCGCCGAGGGCTGCGGGGTGAACGACGAGCACCTTGGCGACGGTCGGGCCGAGGTAGTCGGAGACCGACGCGAGTACGCCGTTACCGACGAGGATGTCGTAGGGAGAGTCCCCGGTGACGGAAATGGTCGTTGTGGTCATCGGGAATCCTCCGTGATCCAGTCGACGATGTCGGCTGCGATCTTGTCGAGCGGGCGGTTCGAGGTGTCGAACACGCGGGTGGCGAGCGACTCGTAGATAGGTCGACGTGTTTCAGCGAGGGCGACCCAGGCGCCGATGCCGTCCTTCAAGAGTGGGCGCTTGTCGTTGCTGATGCGCTGCTCGACGGCTTCGGCCGAGACGGTCAGGAGCGCAACGCGGTGGTTTTTGAGAAGCGCTTGCGTTGTGGGATCGAGCACTGCTCCCCCACCGAGCGCGACAACAGCGCCTGTGGACAGCGCGCGGGCAACGTGCTCTCTCTCAAGAGCTCGAAAGTGTGGCTCGCCATGCGTCTCGAACAAATCAGGGATCGGGCCGTGCTCGGCGACGATCGTCTTGTCCGTGTCGATGAACGGCGCGTCGAGCAGCTTCGCGAGACGCTTGCCCATGCGGGTCTTGCCCGCGCCGGGCGCGCCGATGAGAACGACTACGGGTGCCTCAGGCATTGCTGTCAGATGCCGCGGCAGTCGCGAGCTTCGACGGGATCGCTGCAAGGTAACCCTCGAGGTTGCGACGGGTCTCCTCGATGGAATCACCGCCGAACTTCTCGATGACCGAGTTGGCGAGCACGAGAGCCACCATGGCCTCGGCCACGACTCCGGCCGCGGGCACTGCACACACGTCGGAACGCTGGTGGTGCGCCTCCGCCGCCTCGCCGGTCGCGACATCCACAGTGCGAAGGGCGTGCGGAACAGTCGCGATCGGCTTCATGCCGGCACGCACGCGCAGCACCGTTCCCATCGACATGCCGCCCTCGATGCCTCCCGCGCGGTCACTCAGGCGGGTGATGCCGTCTGCGGATGCGACGAGCTCATCGTGAGCCTGGGAGCCGCGACGCGTCGTCGTCTCGAAGCCGTCACCGACCTCGACTCCCTTGATTGCCTGGATGCCCATGAGCGCTGCGGCAAGCTGCGAGTCGAGCCTGCGATCCCAGTGCACGTACGATCCGAGTCCCGGAGGCAGGTTGTAGGCGAGCACCTCGACAACGCCGCCGAGGGTGTCGCCGTCTTTCTGCGCCTGGTCGACTTCTTCAACCATGCGAGCGGATGTCGCTGCGTCGAAGCAGCGCAACGGGTCAGCGTCGAGCACGCCGACGTCGGCCACCGAGGGCAGGGGCGAGCCCTCGGGTACGCGCACCGACCCGATGGACAGCGTGTGCGCGACCAGCTCGATTCCGAGCTCCGCGAGAAACGCGCGTGCGACTGCACCGAGCGCAACGCGTGCAGCAGTCTCGCGGGCGCTCGCGCGCTCGAGCACGTTGCGGGCTTCGTCGAAGTCGTACTTCTGCATGCCGACGAGGTCTGCGTGACCGGGCCGGGGCCGCGTGAGGGGGGCGCCTCGACCCTTGGGCAGGCTCTCCACGTCGACGGGTTCGGCACTCATGACGTCGACCCAGCGGTGCCACTCGGTGTTGCCGATGCGGAGCGCAATCGGGCTTCCCATCGTGAGGCCGAAGCGGATGCCCCCGGAGATCGTGAGCTCGTCCTGCTCGAACTTCATGCGGGCGCCACGGCCGTAGCCGAGCTTGCGCCTCTGGAGATCGGCCTGGATCTGCGCGGGGCTCACGGGCACGCCAGCGGGCAGCCCTTCGAGAATCGCAACGAGTTCGGGGCCGTGGGATTCACCTGCGGTCAACCAACGGAGCATGTAAAGAATCCTCCCACAGGCTCAGGCGAGGGAAGCCCGCATGGCGGGGAGCACGGCGGGGTCGAGCTCCCCCGCAGGGCTGCCGGTAACGAAGGTCGCCACTTGCGCATGCGCCTGGTGCAGAAGCATCTCGAGTCCCGACACGACTGTGCCGTTCCAGCGCTGGGCCAGATCGCTCGGCCACGGGTCGTAGGCGACGTCGAGCAGCAGCGGTTCCCCTGAGAACACCGCATCGTGCGTCGCGCCGCCGGGCAGTGTGCTCACGACGACATCCGCATCGACCGGCTCACCGAGAGCACGCACGACAACCTCGAACCCGAGCTGCTCGCCGAGCGCGACGAGCGGCGCGGCATTCGCGGCAGTGCGCACGAAGACCTCGATCTCCTCCGC
>Ga0247813_10000718_pt1 | contig 28052 bp, 19 predicted proteins | sample UWRJL169409C1_FD_180719 | JGI IMG/M metagenome (GOLD analysis project Ga0247813, IMG submission 180719) | Plant litter microbial communities from Arlington Agricultural Research Station in Wisconsin, United States - UWRJ-L169-409C-1 | ecosystem: Environmental > Terrestrial > Plant litter >...
CCGCTGGGGCCTTTGGCCATTTCTTCTTTGGTTTTATTTAAACCGGCCACAAACGGTTCTCTAAACAGAAACAAGAACCAAACAGAGCCAATACCAAAATTGAGCAAAGCAATAACAAACAGCGCGAAATAATTGATGTCTTTCATAGCGGTATCTTTTGGTGATCACCAGGTGGTAAAAAAATAATGCCAGAGCTAAAATCAAAAGATCAAAGCAACCTTGCTTCGCTCTCCACTCTGTCTCCGCACTGTTCTTGTAGATGATGAAAAGAACAGTAAAAAGCCGGTATAAAAACTCACGAGCAGTATGCTACAGGAAATTAAATAAGCGCTGGCCTTCTCTTTAGGGCTTATAATTCAACTTATCGACCACCTGATCCAGCAGGTCAACGATCAGCTTGGGTTGTTTCAAATGAAACCAATGCCCGCCTTCAATTAAAAAATGCTGCGACCAGGGATTCTTGTTGAGTTGCTTGTGTTGGTATTTATAAAAATTCAATTCGGAAGAAGAAAATACATACACCTGTATTTTTTTAGGTATGCTGATGCCTCGCATAAATTCATAATTGGTCAGGTAATGCTTCCACTCTTTCTGCGCGCCGGGAGGTTGCGTGGCAAAAACACTGTCGCCCGTTTTTACATACGCTTGCATTTCCTTGAGGCTCATGTTCTCATACACGCCTTCCGCGCTGGGATCGATCAGAACGAGCGCCATGATGGTCTTCGGATGTTTGCCGGCTTCGTAACGGGCAATGTAGCCACCCATGGAATGGGCCACCAGGATGATGGAATCCTGCCCGCACACTTGCTGGATCAATTGATCGAGGCGGTTGGCCATGACGGGCACTGTGGCCAGGTCTTTCGTTTCCGGTGCTCCGTTGATGCCGGGACGATTATAACACAATACTTTTGCAAATTTAGAAACGCTCTCCGGTATGGTTCCCCAGTTGTCCATGCCTTCTCCCATACCGGCTTCAAATACCACGGTGAGGTTGCCTTTGCCAAAATTTTTATATTGAATATTCACTCCGTCGATCATGACGGTTTGTGTTTCCACTTGGGCTATGGAAAGGTGGCTCGCAAAAAGCAAGAGCAAGATATTCAACCAAAGTAAACGAATCATACGATTAAGAATTAGAACTGCAAAGTACTTCTTTCTTTTCAAATGTGCCTGTTTACGTTCTCCGATCTGTCGGTACAATGAACCGTTCTAGCGAAGAATATGCTCTGATGAATTACTTTTCCTTCTTGTTTTTCCCTTTTACCAATGAGGCGATCAATTCATTGATCCGTTCACAATTTTTATAAGGAACAGAAAAGCTCGAATAGACATAGTCTTCTGTCAGGTACAACATGACCCGATTACCGCCACAGCTATCCACGCTGATCCTTCCCAAGTAGTTGTTTTCTTTGTCACTCAACAGAAAATTATACTCGGGGAAATAAGACAGATCTCGGTGACGGGTCATTAATTCCGAATCCTTGCCCAACAACGCCAACAACTCCGATTGAATTTCTTTTTTGACGGTGATTAATAGTTCGCTGTAGACCGATAGGGTATCGTTGTTATAGATTATTTTTTTGATGTATTTCGGATCGGGCTTATCTGTCCATAGATCAGAACCAATCAGGCGTACTTCCGCTACTTTTTCCAGAAACCTGGCAACATTAAAATCAATGCCTGTTCTCTTTAATAAATATGCTTCGTGTTTTTTTCTCAAGAGAGAATGAATCTTATACCTCAGCGAATCGTCATGATCCATTAAACTGTCCAGTTCTTCAAAAGAAACTTCCCTCCATCTCTTATTGGCAATAGCCATTATACCAATACCGGCAGTAGCCTCCGATGAAATGAGCTGTTGCTTCCGCTTGCTGCTGCTGCCATTGTCCCAATCAAAAGTTACGTGTAAAGCGATTCTGTATGCTTTATACCGGATGATGGAATTTTCTTTTTCTCTTTCACTGGGGAGAAAGTCATGCAGCGAATCCTCTGTAAAAGGGAATACCTTTTGAAAATACACATAGGGCAACCTGATCGACAGCGCCTCGAACTTCACACTTTTAGCGCATTCGTTACGATTGTAATCGAAATTAATCCAGTATGGTATGTCAATCCAATATGGTTTTTCTATACTGTGTGTCTGTGCCTGACAAACAGGGGTCAGCAATAACAAATAAGAGGCGTACAAAAAGATGCCTCTTGTCCATAAACCTGTCATTTTGTTTTTCATCGGATGAAAATTTACTTCATAATGCGCTTCAGTAAAAAAAATACAGGATTATTTAATGAGAAACGCAAGTAGAAACGACAAACTAAAAAAATAAGAGATTGCTTTAAGCAATCTGTTTGGCTTTTTCTTCCACCACCAGGTTATAGCGCTTACTTAATTCGGCGGCTTTACCTCGCGCGGTTTCCAGGCAAGAGGTTTCAAAAATTTTATAATACCCACTCTTGCGTACAAAATAGACTTGATATTCCATTACCGGCTCGTGTAGCTCTTCCACTCGTCTGAGAGGAGAAAAATAATACTGCTGCATGTAAGCATAATGGCGGATGTATATTTTTCGAACTCGCTCGATGGATTGCCATTGCCCTTTTTTCCAGAATAAAATGCGCGTATAAATTCTGTAATGCGATTCATTGTATTCTACTCCCGAGGAGACCCCTACCCGGCTCAATACACTCAACCCTATAAAAACGAAACCTCCGACAGTCAATAACATAGAGTCCAGCCAAACTGTTGCCAGCAGCAGGAGCATACCCGTAACAAAGTAGATCTTGTATTTCATGAAGGCTGATTAAGGGAATATTCTTGTTTCATTTAAAATTATTCGCTTCGACCAAAAAGTAAAAATCAACCACCAAAAAGCGATACCTCTCTATAAATTTGAAAGAACCGCATTATAAAAACAAGAAATAAGGAGAATATTTTCCTGAAAATCTGTTAAATACATAAAAGTAGGTAGTGTTTTTTTCACAACATTCCATTTAGGTATGGTTATTGGTCAGGCCCGATTGTTCTGTTCTGTTTTTAAACTCTTTTTTATGTTTTTTAAAATCATCTCCTCCCTGCTCTATCTTTTTTCCTCTGCAGTTTGCATGGCGCAAAATCATTTTATTGGTGGAGATTCTTCCTATACTTCCTCTACTTATTATGAGGCCGAAGAATACTTCATACAGTATCTGCCTCATTGGACATTGGATACTTCCGGCCTGCTGGGTACTCAATTCATCGTCACTTCACCAAAGAAAAACGACGAAGATCCTTTCCGCGAAAATGTGAGCCTCAAGATCAAAGATTCTAAAAACCTGCACAATTTTATTATCGATGCTGAAAAATCGATCAAGGCGAATGGCACATTGCTAGAAAGTCACCGCCGCATCAACTTCAGCAGACAAGAGTACCACCTGACAGTCTATACAAGGAATGAACAGCCTGACCTGGTTTATGAACAATATTATTTTTTCAAGTATTGGTTTATTTATGAATTGACTTGTGTCTACGAACGCAAAACATTCCTCCAAAACAGAGCGTCTTGTGAAAGGGTATTGGATTCCTTCCGGTTTAACTATTCCTGGTCTTATTAGAAATTAAAATGATACTCATAAAAAAAGATCTGGTTGTTCACCGGATCTTTTTTATGAAGTTTGTTAATTAATTTCAACCTACTTTTATCTGGCTGCTTTACCTGTTGGAGGAGAAGGATAATCCTGCTCTCTTTTTATCCATTTGAAACCATAATAAGCCAATGGAATAACCAAGACTATTTGTAAGACCCAGAACCCTATCAGGTGCACCCAATTTTCGACTGTATAATCTTGTATAAGAAGCAGGGGTACCAATTTGCCTGTTGCCGCATAAAGGATAGAAAATAACATAAGTCCCACGATCATCGCAGCGAAAGCGAGAAATAAATAACCGAGTGCCGTTTTCATAGTTGTATTTGTTTGGTTGTAGAAAGAAAGGCCACGAATACTGTGCCTGCTTATATAAGCCCTTCAAATCAAGCCCTAACGCAATACAGGCGAAATCAAACGGGGAAATTATTTCCTGTTTTTGACTGTTCTTCTGCAGGTTGAATTGTTTATTGGCTGATAAAGAGAGGTTTTTTTTAATGGCTTTCATTTTGTTTTATTTTCGTCCTCAACAGCTTACTCTTTATGCCTTATTCTTTACTGTATTTGTTTTCATTGGTTTTACTATCATTCAGCGCATCGGCCCAATTGACTTCAGAAGATGAAAAGCAACGTTATCTCAAGGAGCAGAAAGAAGAGCGGGAAAAATTTTCCAAAGAAGCAGACACAAATTACATATTGCCTTACCACGAGCAATTGGTGCTTCGTGTGTATACCGCAAAAAAATGGAACAACTTAAGTTTACACAATGTGCCGGGTATTTCAGCGCTGCGTTACCGGCCCAACTCTTCCTATAATATCGGTATAGGTGGTACATATAAGGGGCTAACGATCAACCTCGCCTACGGATTTGGCTTTCTCGGTTTTCTTAATCCCAGGAAAGAGCTCGGCGTTACGAAGTACTTAGATCTTCAGTCACACATGTACGGACGGAAGTGGCTCATTGATGTATTCGCACAGTTCTACGAAGGTTTTTATTTATTTCCTAAAGGCACCGCAACAGTCGACGGGGATTCTTACTATGTGAGGCCAGACCTGAACACAAATACTTTTGGAGCGTCGGTACAGTATGTCTTCAACAACCGCAAATTTTCTTACCGCGCATCCGTGCTTCAAAATGAATGGCAAAAAAAATCCTCCGGTACGCTGCTACTCGGAGTAGAAGCCTATTATGGAAACATGCATGCCGACAGCAGCATTGTTCCTAAAAAGGTAGATTCGCTTACGTTCACTCAAAGCATTTACAAGTCCGAGTATGTAAAGCTCGGTCCCAGCGTCGGCTATGCTTATACGCTGATCGTAAAAAAACATTTCTTCGCCACCGGCTCTCTGTCAGGAAATGTGGCCTTTGGCAATACGGCCACTACCAGTGATTTTAATGGCCAGGAAAATAATTTCAGCATCATCCCCGGTGCTTTCTACCGCGTGTTTGCCGGATACAACGGCGCACGCTGGGCCCTGAGCGCCATTTACACAAGCAATAACATCGCTGCCAATCCAGGCAGCGCTATTCGCTCCGTGATCAATACGGCCAACGTCCGTTTCAATTTGGTGTATCGTTTTGCTCCCAACAAAAAGCTGAAGAAGACATTGGACAAAGTGAGACCGGAGAAGGGATAGAGAAACGAGAGAGAATTGAACTAAATCTTGCTGAACTCTACTTCCATTTTGAGAATAGGCTTCATTGAAAATGATTATATTTGTTTTTAAATTTTCTGTGATGAAAAAATTTCTTCTTCTTATTTGCCTGAATTTTTTTTCCCAATCCGGTTTTTCACAATGCAATTTTCAGGCATTAGGACCTAACGATTACAAACAACCGAGTTTCCACGAAGCCAACAATACGCAAATGGTCACTGATGGAAATGGCACTATATACATCGGTTACATTGACGGTGGGGCAGACAATGGTTATACTGTAAAAAAATATACAGGCAACAACACCTGGGAAACGGTAGGAACAAATGGTGTTTTTGCAGAAAGTCTTATTTTTAATCCTACACTCGCTGTTCATGAAGACGGTACACTCTATGCTGCTTTCAATGCAGGAGAAAACAGAGGGAAAGTAGTGGTCATAAAATTTAACGGCACAACCTGGACAAAAGTCGGAAGTACAGACCTCTCCGCAGGACAAGCGGAAATGGAGCCTTCTCTTGCGCTCAATCCTGACGGTATTCCTTATGTAGCTTACGGAGATATATCCAACGGCTCCAAAGTTACAGTGAAAAAATTTGACGGCACAAACTGGGTGCCCGAAGGAAGCGGCGTGTTAACGGCCTCTACAGCTTACTATCAAAAAATCGCTATAGACAACAATGGTATCCCCTATGTTTTATACAGCCTTTTGGGTTACGGTAACGTGAAAAAATTTGACGGCACAAACTGGGTAACGGTTGGTAATGCAGACTTTACAACACCAAATCGTATTTATTATACTGAATTGGCCATCGATAATAATAATGTTCCTTTTATTGCTCATACTATAGCCATTGGAGTCGGCCACACGGAAGATAGCAAAACAAGTGTCATGAAATATGACGGCAGCAGCTGGGTGCAGGTGGGCAGTCCGGCGATCGGTAATGGAATCAATAATACTAACCGTTTAACCTTCAACAAAAGCAATACACCTTACCTTACTTTTTGCCAGGCCGATCAAGGTGTATTTGTAAAAAAATATAATGGTTCAGACTGGGAATCGATAGGCGATGTAAGACCTTTAACCAGTGTAGGCTACAGCTCTATCATCACCGATCAGGATGATGCTCTTTATGTTTGTTACAACGAAAAGAACTCTACCCTAAAAGCAGTCGTTAAAAAATTTGAAAACAATAGTTGGAACACTGTCGGCAGTGTGCCCCTCTCCGAAGGTGTAACGGGGTGGTCTCAGATACACGTAAGCTCTGATGGAACTCCTTATGTAATCTATCAAAACGGGCAGGATTTTAACCGCGATCTTGCCATGAAAAAATTTAACGGTTCCGAGTGGGTAGATGCCAGTGCTCCAAAGATCATAGAGTATAGTGCCAGCCAACTGAGTACGGCCATGGATCGAAACGATGTACCTTATATTGCTTATTGTTATCCACTGGATGAGAAACTAACTGTTAAAAAATTTGATGGCAACGCCTGGTCCATCGTGGGAGACTTCACAAATGTAGACGGTACAGTAGATGTCAGCTGTTTGACCTTCGATAAAAACAATACGCCTTATATACTTTACGCTGACGCCGCTATCGGCATGCGTGGTGTAATAAAAAAATTCGACGGAACCAGCTGGGTGCCGGTGGGGGATCATTTAACGTTTAACGGACTCCAGAATAGAACGATTGTTGTAGATGATAACGGTATCGTATACATCGGTTTCCGCAATGAATACAACGGTGTTGCCAGTGTGATGAAATATGACGGTAGCGCCTGGACCTTTGTAGGATCAGAAGGGTTCAGTCTTTCGCGAACGGAATATACTTCTCTCACCTTGGACGATAAAGGTGTTCCTTACCTCGCCTATTCCGATTTTGCCAATGATAAAAAAATTACGGTGAAAAAATTCGACGGGACCAACTGGGTTACTCTAGGTACACAGGGCTTCTCAGCAGGGCAGGCTGATTACATCACGCTTTCCTTTGATCATGGGAAATTGTACGCTTCCTTTAAAGACTATGCCAACCAACGCCGAGCCACACTCATGCAGTTCGATGGTGCGGATTGGGTACCTGTTGCTACGGCTTTCTCTGCAGGATATGCAAACTTTCTTTCTCTCGATTTCGACGCGGACGGCAGGCCTTTTGCGGCTTATTCAAATGGTGGTACTTATGCTTATGGTTTCTGCTATCCGATAACGGATATACAAACGCCCGGATCAGAAGATGCTACTGCCTCATTACTTTCTTTGTATCCAAATCCTAACAACGGTACTTTCTCCGTGGAGTTGAAAAAAGAAACCACTGTATTTGTAACCAACAGTTATGGACAAGTCATTTGGGAAAAATTCCTACCGGCAGGCAAAACTGAAATAGATCTTTCTGCACAACCAAAAGGCCTCTACCTAGTGAAAAGCGATGTCACCAGTGCTGTAAAATTTGTGAAGGAATAAGTAAACGGATGCCCGCAGAAACATTACGCTTATAGACCATCCGCTTTCAAGCGGTCTTTCCATAGCAGACACATGGACAAATGATAATCCGATTCAAATGTTATCGATCGGATTTCGCTCAGTTCAAACTCATTGTCGTAAGCGGGTTCTTCTCGTCCATCGGCATGCACTAAGTCTATCGTTAAGCGGTCTTTCTCTACTTGGTGAATCTTTCCATAAAAAAGTTCTTCTTGTTCTTCGTCCTGAAATTCAAACAAGTCGTATCGGCTCTCCACCCATAACAACAAGCCGACCGTGTCTAGAAATTGAAAGGTAGAAGGTTTATTACCTTTTACGTTCTTCAATTGAAGCACTCTTGCTATCTGCTCCGCATCTTCTGGTGCTTCGCGGCTTTCGATGTAGAACTTGCGGTACAACTTGTACCCATCGATGACATAGTCGACTGGAATGTGTTTGACCAATACCCACTCTTCGTTTTCCTCAATGACGTATCCGGTTTCCGGATCTTCCCATCCGCGTAGGATAAAGGTTTCTATTTTCATTCACCAAGCCTCCAAAAAAACCAAACACAACTTACAATACTATAAGACAATACCACACCATGAATGATTAACAGTAAGGTATGCTTCTTACCGTTCAGCCAGGCATGCACTTCTCTTGCCAATAAAAAAGTGGAAGCGAGAAACAGCAGAGGCACCAGGATAAACATTCCCATCGGCGGGCCACAAGGTCCGGTGCTGGCGCCAAAGCTGAGCAGGCCGAGGATGAGGCTGATGGAATAAACGATCAGGGCTAAGCGCATCAGTTGATGACCAGCTTCTCAACATAAGACTTTTCTCCTAAGGTAAACCTCACTAGGTATATGCCTTTGCCTAACTCCGATGCATTGATCTGATTTATTCCTTTACTCACCGAACTGCTTTTCAACACTTGTTTGCCTAAGAGATCCATGATCTGAAGTGTAATGCTATTTTCAAATCCTGAATGAACAGTAAATGTTCCTTCTGTTGGATTGGGGTATATTTTTAAATTCTCTTTTATAAATGCGTCATCCATACCCGTAATGGAAGTAGAGGTATAGTTGGCGGTCCAGCCCTGTCCCCTGACAGAGGGATCGGATACAAATTCCAGGTACATGCTGCCGCCCGTAGAAGTAACGGTTGAAGGAATCGAAATTCCTGAAAACTGGCCCAGTACCTGCGCCGTATTATTTGCACCGTCGTAGATAATAGCGCCATCGTATCCTTGCTCTGTATTAAATGAAGAAAAAGAGAGTGCGATCGTTTTTGCATTGGCAGGTTGTATCAACCACGAGCAATGCGTATTATTTGCATAATCACTGGCTCCACTACCATCGCTAAATGTTCCTGTAGCAGCGGTCAGAGAAGTCATGCCCGAGCAGTAGGTATTTTGAGTAGAAGTATAATAAGCGGACCATCCTCCATGGTTTACAGAAAAATCTGTTAAGAAGCGAACCAATAAACTTCCTCCTGTAGACGTGATGGATGGTGGTAAGTTGTTGCCGGCAAACCTTCCTAATAATTGGTCAGTAATAGCTGTTCCGTTATAGACTTCCACCACATCATAAATGGATTGTCCATCCATCGATGCCGCCTCTAAATCGAACTCTGTAAAATTAAGCGTTACATTACCCGCTTGCAGGGGTTGAATGATCCAACGACAATCTGTATTGTCACAATAATTATTGTAGCTGCTTCCATCCGACAGTACGCCTTCATCAGAGGTATTCAACAGGGTAGTGCCTGAACAATATGATCCGCCTGACGACGTGTAGCTCGCTGAAAAACCTTGCCCGGTGTTGGAGTAATCGGAATGAAAAACCACCATCATTTTTCCTGTTGTAGAGGTGATGGCATTTGGAATGGTTGTTCCTGATATAGTTGCAATTTGATTGCTCCCATTCCAATCATCGTAAATGATGAGTCCGTCGTAATTTAATTCTGTATCGAGTTCCGACAAGGACAGTGTAACGGAATTCACACAAGGCGGCGCGATGAACCAATAACACGTTTGATTGTTGGCGTAATTTCCACTGCCGGACCCATCGGTGAATGTGCCCGTAGGACTGCTCAGTACCGTTCCTCCGCCACAAGCCGGAGTGCTGCCGACTGTTGAGGTATAATTGGCCGACCAACCGTTGCCTGTTACGCTGCCATCGGAAGAGAATACGATACATAAGGCTCCCACACCGGCTGTTGTATTGATAGTGGAAGGCAAACTGTTTCCGGACCAACTGCTTAAAACCGGAAATGTTTCATCCGGCCCATCGTATACAATAACTCTGTCGTAATCTTCTTCGGTATCAAATGCTGTAAAGACCAGGCTTACTCTTGTGGCGCCTTCCGGTGCAATGACCCATTTACAAGTGGCATTGTCATTATAGTCTGCGAAACCGCTTCCGTCTGTGACCGTTCCGCTTTCAGCTGTCAAAGCTGTTGTACCGTTACAAAAGCTATTAGGCGTATTTCCTACACCCACCGCATACCAGGCTTCTCTCACCGCTGTGTACTGAGCAGAGGGATTGCCGTATAAATCCTGCGCCGCCAGCAACGAGCCGTTATAGGCATCCGAAAAAGTAGCATACGGGCCCAAATAATTCAGGAGATTTCTATAGGCAATTTGTCTGGCTTCGGTAATGCCTATTCCTGTAACGGAATAGGCATTACCGATGTCGTTTGTACCGGAGCCGCCTTGACAAAGAAGATAGAACCAAAAATTCTGAACCCCACTGTTGGTATGTACTCCCCCATTGTCATCGTATACGTTGGAAGGGTTGGTCCAGAAGTGCCCGTTGTAGGTATCCGGTTGCGTTCCTCCATTGGGATTGGACATGGATCTTAAATAAGGCTCACTGACCATGATGTCTTCTCCCATTAACCAGTCTGCATTCACACCGGAATAGAATTCTATACACACACCAAAAATATCCGCAAAGGATTCGTTCAATGCACCGGATTCACCCTGATACACGAGACCGCCATGGCCATTGTTGTCAACTACCATATGGGTAAATTCATGACCCTCTACATCCAGACCAACTACCGGACGCATAAAGACACCGTCGCCCAATCCATACACCATCAAATTATAAGGTGCTGGAAAAGCGCCGGCATTGTTGGGACTGTTTCCATGCTGTGTTTGCAACATGGGTGGATTCAGGTATTGTTTAATGATAGCGCCTGCTCCATCGTAACTGTTTCTCCCAAAAATATTCTTGTAGAAATCATAACTTTTTTCCATGCCCCAATGCACGTCTAACGCAGGATTGCCTGTATTAGCGGTCGTATAACTGCCGCTGTTTCCATTTCCTGACCAGGATTGTGTGCCGGCAGTGGAGGAAAGCGTATAAGTGCCGCCCAAATCATCGTCGCTGCCCGAATCATAATCCCATACTTCCACCTTATAAGGGGCGTTCGTCATCAGGATATTCAGATTAGTAAAAGCCAGAGGAGGAGCTACGTTATCGGAGTAGCCGGATGTATATACAATTTGATTGGAAGCGTCTTTCACCACAATGTACAAATCGGGTGACTGATCCGCTAAAGCGTTGTACCACCAGCTTTGCGAAACAGCAGCAATGCTGAAACTGGTTAACGTAGCGATTCCATTAAACGTCGTTGAATTGCTGACAAAATCTTCTGCTCCTGTAAATCCGCTGGTGGTAAGATCCCCGGCGTTGGTTGCGTTGTAGGTTTGAATTTTTCTTCCATTCTCCCGAAGGCGATAAGCACCGGCATAGCTGTCACACGTGATAGGCTGCGTAGCACTGTATAAGGTTTGCCCCGTTCCCGGCTGATCAGCATGCGCGATGAGGTTGATTTTATTTATTACACGTCCTGTTTCCGCATCCACATATACATGAGACATGGTAAAAGGGGAATAGGAATCAATTCTTACTTTATGTACCAATCTGGTCTCTGTTCCTTTGGATGCAGGTAATGCGATGAGTAACGTTTCAATAGGGTATTCGTTGATCAGCGCGGTGACTTTCAATTCTTGCTTAGCAATTGCCAAGGCCTGACTGGTAGTGATTGAATTTTTCGGTTGCAGTTCCAGATCCTGTGCGATCTGCCCGTTCATGCTGGTTACTAAATCATTTCTGGAATGCAAAAAGACCTGTTTCCCCTCTATCGGAAAGCCTTTGTATACTTGTTGAAAGCTGGTGTGCGTAAAGCCAAGCTCATCTTTATTCTCCGACAATGGACGGAAAGAGTGGCTTTCATTCAAGCGGAATAAATTGTTGAGCATGCTCACAACACTTTCTTTACTGACTCTCTGTTTTTCCAGAGAAGTAGAAAAAGAACCGTTTACTATCTTTACGACAGGCCTTGGGTACTGCACATAGGCATTCTTCTCTTGCTTAGGGGGAGTCAGAACGGTAGACTGTTGTTGATCTGTCTTCGTTTGAAATGGATTTTTGAAGTTTGGAACAGGTTGTTGTTTTACCTGTCCATAAGAAAATGAAACAAAAAATAAGGCTACGGTTACTGCAGCAGCTTTCAAGTATGTATTTACCATTGTGCGGTTATTTTGTAATTGCTATTAGCTTGTTATGAAGTTCGATGACTCTTTTGTCGACAGTTACAGACCCTGCCCACCAAACAATTCTATTGGTTTTTTCTGCAGTTTTTATTTCAATGAACGAATACACATTCTGGGGTTCATTGAATTCGTAATTCTTCAGTTCTTTAGCGAGATTGAAAAGTGCTAAGGTTCTCCTGGAATCGACTTTGTTTAAGACTTCATTATGCTCTAAAAGTTTATTGTCAGCCGTAAAAAGATAGCTTTTTATTTCTCCAGTGAAACCGCCGCCGTTGCCAAAGCGGATTCCATCGATTCCTGTTTTCTTTGCAATACTTCCTGTCGTGCAATAGCATAACGTGAGGCAAGTTAGAAAAAAACAGATTCTCCTATACATGATACTGCGAATTACGACTTGTTCCCCTTTTGATCAATCACACGTATAACAAACTGCCATTTCTTTGCGCGCAATGTTCACTTCATCCGCTGGTTTGATTTTTTCCTTCAAGCTGCAATGTGTGGTGATATTGATGACACTTATTTTGTCTTTCACACCAGCCTTCTGTAAAGCCAATTCTATTTCGGCCTGCTTGCCGAGAAGTTCTTGTTCGGAGTTGTAGCCATCGTGTAGAATAAGGTAATAATTGCGAAGCGATTGTTTGAAAAAGTAAAGGTTTTGTATGCGCTGAGAAAGCAGGTTATACGTTTTCTCAAACTCTTTGGGGTCGCTTTTGTTCTCGCCAATTTGATACACCCATACTTCTTCGCGATTGGCAGCGAATACACTATCCCTTCTGTTTTTCTCTATACGCGCTTCCTTAATGCGTGTGGTAAGATCCTCGGCCTCTTTTTGAATGAATGAGGATGAATCTATTGTTGAAGCAGCAGTAACTGAATTGTCAGGCGTTTCTCTGCAAGAAATCAAAGCAAACATTGCCACAAGAAATAATACTATATATATTTTCATCTGTATAAAAATTAAAAATCATTCTCTGAACTTGTAGCGTAAACCAAAAAGGCCTTCTAGTATTGAAAAACAAAAAGCAAGAATCTAAAAACGATGCCTTTATACTACAAAGTTGCCGGAAGCATACATGAAAAGCAAAGACCTGAGGGAAAATGTTTTCCAGAAACATGGATATACTTAAAATAGAGTATAAAAATTAAAGCTTACTGTCCGTCTAAAAAAGTAAAGGGGCAAATTCGTGCTTTTGCCCCTATTTTGTCTTTATTGCCTGGCTCCGTTCAGCTGTTCTCCATTCCGTATTTGTTCTATTTCGTCCGGTGCATGACAATGATCAATCCACCTGTCACCTCGAAATCTTTTATCTCTACCGTTAAAACATCCTGTGACAATTGTTCGATGTACAGTTTTTGTACGCGCGCCGCACGATCACCGGAAGCGGCAACATTCAACTGCAATACTTCTTTGTTTAAGCTCCAGGTTCCTTTGGCTACCATGCCTTCGCCTCTCATCTCAAAGCGGTGATCTTTGCTCAGTTTGAGGTCAAAGGGTTTCAGGTCTATGGTCACGTGCGCACCCAGCCGATCGACCACGTCGTAATGTTTCCAACTGCCTGTTACTTGCTTTTCGTTGTACTGCGCAAAGCCTTGCAGGTTTGTGAAAAAGAAAAGGAGAAAAGCGAGCAATGTAGTGTGTGTTTTCATAATGAACCTGTTGGTGTGACAAGCTAAGGGTGCAAATAGCAAACCGTTAAGTGAATTTTTTTTACTCTCCTTCTTTTTCTAATTTGCATCCTCATGCTTTCCGCCTACAAAAAATTCTGCGCTTCTATCATTTCCTTCAATGAAGAAGAATGGCTGGCCATGGAAAACTGCCTGAAAGAAAAAACACTTCGCAAAAACGAGCATTTTGTAAAGGAAGGCGAAACCTGTCAACGCATGGGCTTTATTGCAGAAGGTTCTACACGCTTGTATTTTGTGGTAGAAGGGGAAGAAGTGACGAAAGATTTTTGTTTTAAAAACAGTTTCACCGGCTCTCTGGCCAGTTTCTTATCTCGCCAACCGTCCTCTTTCCATGTGGTGGCGATGGAAGACACAAAGCTGTTCACCTTTGATTATCCTTCGCTGATGGATTTATATGAGCGTTACTCGTGTTGGAATACCTTTGGCAGAAAAATGACCGAGCAATTTGCCATCCGCAAAGAAAACCGGGAAGTCTTCCTGCTGCTCTACAGTCCGGAAGAACGCTATGCCCAGCTGATGGAACAATTTCCCTACATCCTGCAACGTGTGCCTTTGAAGCTTATCGCTTCCTACATGGGCGTTTCTCCTGAGACCTTAAGCCGCATCAGAAAAAAGACGAGTTAGTCTTTTTTACTTTTTACTTCTTGACAAAAATCAAGAAATCGCTTTATTCTTTCCCTGAGCTTTGTACTGTTTCAATCACCGTACAACCATGATTTTATCTTTACGCTTCCTGTATCTTTTGTTCTACATTGCCCTTGCTTCGCAAGGCCTATTCTATTGGCTCGGCCCGGCCAATGCTTTGGAACATATTTCGCTCGAATCTTTCATCGAACAAAGAAAAGCCGTTGACCTCGCCATCGGCAATACGTTGCGTGTATTATACCTGCTCACCGTTCTGGGTGCTCTTACTTTATTGGTACTGCACCTGAAAGAAAGTAAATCCTGGTTGTTTGCGATCCTGTGTTTTTCTTTCCTGTGTGTATCGATTGATCTGTGGCTGGCTCTTACGAAGTCCATGCCGCTGAACGCTTTCTTCAATCAACACATCAACGGGAGTATGGATCTTAACGGGTATGCCGAAGCGAGAATACAATGGTTGTATTACATTCGTTTGCGCGGCGTAATTTTGTTTATGGGTTTACTGAGTTTGTTGGGAAGTATGCGATGGAGGTAGAAGAAACTTAAAAAACAAGCGGCCCGGCTGTGGCCGTCCGCTTGTCAAGCATTGAAAACAAAAATAATTTATCGAGTCTCTTTCTACACTAGAAGATTAAAACGTTCCGGCAAAGAAGAACGAGAATGAAGTAGTTTGCTCAGGATAGTAATAGTTCCTGTTCATCAAAGAAGCGTAACGTGCGCCTACCGCAACCGAAAGGCTATTGAGGAACACAGTGTCAAAATAAAACTCCAGCCCTGCAGAGTTTTGATCGAATGTTTTGCTTGGATTGGTTGCCGTTTCTGTTCTGGTTACTTGTGAGAAATCGGCAAAGATATTGGCCCTGATTCGTTTCAGGTAAATCAACCCACCAAAACCAAAATCAGGATACACCAAAGGCATCATGTAGTTGATTCCATAAACAAATTCCTGATCGCCTTGCAACGGCGTGTATCCTCTCGCATGTTGGAAGTTGTCGAAGTAACGGTAATTGTTGCTCAGGCTTTCTTCTTTGTAACCGGCTTCCAGTTTGAACCCGTGGTTACGCATAAACCCTGGAAGGTATAATGCCGCTTGTGCCTGGAACTTCAGGGCTGAAGCGCCATCTACACTTCCTCCATAGTAAGCCGTCAATTCTTGTCCGAATCTGGTATAAATATTCTGTCTGGCACGCGCGCGCGCATTCAGGAAGTACAAGCCTCCTTCCACAACAGTTAAATCGTAAGAAGTAGGCAACTCAATGGAATCGTTGATTTTATACTGAGAGGTATTGATAAAACCAGCATTGGCATAGGCCCGCACATGTGTGCTGTAAATGCCGTGTATGAAGGTCAGTGGAAGAGAAAGTCCGCCGCTGTATACTGCTTCGACAAATTTTACAGAGTTGCTGCCTTTTGTTGTATCTGATTCGTCGTAAATATTTCCTTTCGGTGAATACAAACTACGACCGTTGACACCGGCATTCAAACCGATGGGTAAATAATATTTCGCGTAATTGATATTGCCTAAGAAGTACGGTGTGCCTTCGTTCAGGTTAACACCCGCCGACAAGGTTGCACCGAAATCATTCAGGATATTATTGATTTGTACCGTAATGCTGGCGGCCGTTTGATTCCCCTGCAAAGACCAGGAGTGTAATTTCGCGCCACGGATAGGACCTTTGTAATTTCTGGCTTCGTAAGTATTGGTAGGAATGCTTTTAAACAGTTTGCGCTCCACCGGCGTCGTTATGATTTTGTAACGTTCCTGCGTCTCCGGTTCTTCCACTGTCACAGGCGCTGCTTTTGCCAAGTCTACCGGTTGTGTTTCGATGGCATAACCCATGACACCCAATTGCGCAAGCGCGATTGTTTTTTGATCCGGTGAAATAGTAGGTGTGTTGGCACCGATTTTAACGGAAGAAATTTGTTTGACTTCTTTGTTGCCGTTTAAGTTCACGGCATAAATGTTATTGATACCGCTGTAACTGGCATCAAAATACACATGATCCTTACTCACATCGAGTCCGCCGATAACTTGTTGCGACAAGGGCGTCAGGGCTGTTGTTGTTTTAGTATCCAGCTCATACTTCACCATCATGATCTCAGAATTTTTCTTCAACAGGTATACCACCGCTGAACCGTCTTCTGTCCATTTCGGATAAGAAAGGAAATCATTTTCAGGATTGGGAACAGTGCCTGCTTCCGCACCTGTCTTGGCGTCCAGGAACACAATGCTGTTCTTCAAATGTTCATTGGCCTTTACCGCTACAAACTGATCTTTCTTCGCGGAATATTCAGGCGAGAAATATTTGGTATGCGTGGTGATGCGTCTTCTTTCTCCGGTAGTGAAGTTATAGGAGTGAATGTCGGAATAGTTTCTGTTCAGCCATCTCGCGTTGGTAGCATACTGCATCCAGGCGGCTACGTTGTCGTTGACCGATAAAAAAGATTCTGTAATGCCATAACCCATGTTCAATACGTGCTCTTCTTTTCCGCTGGGATAAATGCGAACGATTTGTGCGGTTCTGTTATACGATTCTTTGCGGCAAACCAGGCTGCTGTCTGGCAGGTAATGCGGCCATTCGTAATTGGTCACGATGCGTTTCGGCTTTTTGCTGAACTGTTCCGTTTCGATCAGGTCTATGCCTTCCAGTTCTTTTTCCCATTGCGTACGTAAGGTATCGTACGTGCGGTGGTACGTAGCACGCGTGCCATTGCCTGTATGTCGGTTCATGGCTTGAGAGAAAGGATAAAACACGCCTTTGTAAGCTCCGGCATCTCTTAAAATAGCTCTCCAGACTTCCGGTCCTTTTTCGCTGCGTACCTGATGCAGCATGGCATAACCCAGGCGGTAATGATCAGGCATCATGGACCTGAAAGAACCGTTACGGGCCTTGATGTATTGGTAGTTCTTATTGTTCAACAACAAGGCGCGCTGCTCCTGAAAGAAGTAAGGTGTTCTTCCTCGTCCCGCTCCTGAAAACATCGTTTCCGTTTGCACCGCATCGCCTTCCAGGTACCAGTTCGGTATAGAGACAAGCGCAGCCAGGGCCCAGTATTGCTGTCCTCCGACAATGGACAGAACTTTGGTCAATCCTCTGCGGCTGTTGGCGAATTGCAAGGCATGACGGTACTCGTGAAAAGCCAAACCGTCCAGCCAGTTCACAGATCCCAGCCAGTTGAAGTTTTGAATACCGGTAGCATAGAATTCACTCCGGTAAGGAGCGAGAGCCACGTAACCGTTAGAGATGACTTGATTCGTTTGCAGCAACAAATCGATGTGCTTGCGTTTCTCACCTACTGTGACAGCGGCGCTGTCGTAAATGTAATTGATGATGTTGGCCACACGGGTGGCTTCTGCTTCGTTGCCTTCCGGATAAATGACTTTAACCGCTTTGGTATCGATGTACTTCCAGTGAATGCTCACCGGGTTGTCTCCTGTAACGGTGGAAGGTGGAACAATTTGCGCGAAGGTATTTAAACTCAAAAACAGCAACGCAGCCAGTAAAAGTTTTTTCATGAGGTGTGGTTAAAAAACAAACAAAAGTGTAAGAGTAATTATTTCAAAGCTCATCCACTACAACAAAAGAATGCGATAAAAAAGCATAAAGAGTTGGTAATACAAAGATAATTGTCGGCCTAAAATATGCCAATAAAGTACATGATCTTTTTGTTATATGAATGGTTTAACATCTTTTTGCAAACGTAACAAGTGAAACAAAAAAATGTTCAACGCTATTGTCCACTGCCTATTTAGCAAGTAAAGACGCCTTGCAGCCGTTATTTCCTAAAAATAAAACGAGTGAAAAAGAGAGCACAAGGCTTCTTTTTCACTCGTTACTATTACTCTAAACATTAACGACTAGTTTTCACCAATCATAATAAACGCTCCCCAATAATGCGGATTATTGTACTTGTTCATGATTTCGACTTTCGCTGAAGTAAAGGATCCGCGCTTATCGCCGGTGTCCATCCATTTCTTGTAGAAAGAAGACATCAATTCCGCCGTTACCTGATCCGATACTTTGAACAAACTCATCACAACCGATTTCGATCCCGCTACCAGGAACGAACGCTGCAAACCGAATACTCCTTCACCCAATTGCACTTCTCCTAAACCGGTTTCACAGGCACTAAGCACGACTAACTCCGTCTGGTCAAAGTTCAGGTTCATCGCTTCGTAAGCGGTCAGGATGCCTTCTTCCTTATTGAACGCGAACACATGTTCGTTTTGCAATAACTGTCCCCCGTTTTTTAATAATAAACCAGAACGCAACAAAGGATTCTCCGTGGCTTTATCAGAGAAGTCCTCGAGACCGTCTTCGTCACTTTCTTCATTTTGTAAAAAGAATCCGTGCGTCGCAATGTGGAAGACACCTGGATTAAATACTTTTTTCAATTGGCCTTCTGTTGCCTCAACGCCGAGATAAGTCGTTACATGACGGTTAGAAGATTTCAGAATCGCATCTACTTGCAATACTTCTGTTTCTGCACCGGGTAGTTGTGAAATGCTGTGCGCCTTCTTATCCGCCGTTGTATAATACAGTGGATTACCCAGCAACACGATGTTGTCTACTTTACTATCGCTGGTTGTTTTGGTTTTAGTTTTTGCTTTCTGCGTTCTGCTTTCAATCAAATCGCGCGTACTACTGATAAGGACAATATTGTTCTGTGTCAACAAGAAATTCCCTTCCGGTGTTTTTAATGTTTCCAGATTCAGTTGATTATAGATACCATCGCCGGAGAAATAGACCGTCATTTTATCGTCTTTCACCAAAGGCTTAATGGCTTTCCAATAAGAGTCGTACGAACGTTCATCAGCAATTTCATAGCGGATGCAGTTTCTATAATAACTGATGCTTTTCGTATTCATGCGCAAGCCATCCTTCATCACGATGAACTCCGGATTCTTTTTAGTGGTGGCAGAAACCGCCATCACCGCGTACCAGATCGTAGTATCGTTGAACTTCTTATCGAACACCCGGAATGGAACCACTTCGAGGGCTATTTCATTTTTGTTCAATACATTCTTCAATGATTTCCATCCCTGAATTTTTTGTGAAGCGAAATTCTTGGCGAACAAATCCGAGCTCTTACTCAGTTTCTTTTCATAGCTTTCTATTTGCGCTTCCAGTTTGTACAGGTCAATGCCATCCGCCTTGCGTTGTGCCGGTGACATAGAAACCGCTACACCAAGGTCTTCCTTCAGGTTTACCCATTCTTCGTAGTTGCGGATAAGAACCGTGTCGCCACTGCTTTGAATGCGTTGTTTCATCTTCAGTGAAGAACTCAGCAAGATTGCTTTCGTCTTCAGTGTGATGTCGTACACTCTTCCCACCATCTCGGGGTGCTGCTCGTGTTGTGTAAAAGCAAGTGTGTTGTAAAATTCAAAATGAGTTTTCACTTTCACCCAGTAATTGGCCTTTCCTCTTTCACTCAGAGAAGGGAATATTTTGTCCAGGTATACCAGTGATTTATCCACTGTTTCTTCTGAGGACTCAATCGCATGCTTCACATCACCCAATACATAATAAACCTGTGCACATTTGCCTTGTGCCTCCAGATAGTCCGGATGATTCTCGTCGAATAAATCCTTAAAGGCATCTCTGGAACGCTCGTAAGATTTTAGTGCTTCCGCATAATTGCCTTGTACCACAAGGATATTGCCTGTCAGGTAATCGATGCGTGCAGAGTAAAAATTATTGTCGCCCAATACTTTCACCCATATCGTTTTAGCTTGTTTGATGTAATCAACCGCGACTTCTACTTTATCGGTGTTCAAATAAAATACGGCAGCGTTTTCCAAAGCGATGGCATATTCCGGATTGTTTTCTCCCAATTCCTCCTTGAGGATGTCCAATGATTTGCTGAAGAGCACTTCACTGTTGGCATTGGTGTTTAACTTCGGTGCATCCGCTTTCTTTTCCTTCTTCGTACTGACCGCTCCTACACTTCGTGTAGCGCCATTGTTACCGTCCTGAGAAAAATTACTCACCAATGTTTTCTTCGCGTCTACCTGGCTGTAATGCTTGGCCAGGGCCAGTTCGTGCATGTACTTGGCCACTTTGATATGATTCTCTCCAAAGTGCGACACGTTGATGTCCACCACTTTTTTGATGGCTTTCTCCGCCTGGTCGTAATCACCGATCGCAGTGTACAGCATTTTCTTGTAGACCAGTACTTCTGAATATTTAATGGAGTTTTCTCCAAACAGTTTGTAGGCTATGCCCAACGATCTATCCAGGTGAATTTCCGCTTCCGCATATTGACCGGTTACAATTTTCAGGTAAGCCAGATAACACAAAGGATTGATCAAACTTTTATGTTCTGCTCCAAAACGCTTCTGACGCATCGCAATGATGTCGTTCAGTGCCTCCTCTGTTTGCTGGTATTTCCCTAAATAAATATTCAACAAAAACACATCTTCCTGTGCGGCATAAATGTCTGTCTCTTCGAAGAACGAACGCTTCAGCAAGCGACGCTCTTTATTGAAGACTGTACTGGCTTCTTCGTACAATCCCTGCACAATAAGAAAGCGACCTAATGTTTGCAATAAATGGGCCTGATCTTGTACGTGCCTGCGCTGAATGTTCTTTTCAAAAATCAAACGCGCTTCTTTCAATTTCTGATCGGCTTCCAGGTAGTTACCAATCGTTACTTCAAAATCTGCAAATCGATCCAGTGCAATGGCATAATCAATGGACGTTGGCCCGAATTTGATTTTCGCATCTTCTGCGATGTCACTATATAAAGCGCTCGCTTTGTCGTAACGCTCCAATACTTCCATCAAATGTGCTTCACCGTATTTGTGCTGGTTGTAGTAAGAACTGTAATGAGAAATGCTGACGTTAAGGACACTGTCAAAACTGGTGTTGTAAATGATTTCCGCTTCCTTGAATTTATCAGAGTACTCCGTATAAAAAGCGGCCAGTTTCAATAAAGTCAAATGATAAACAGGAGCTTTCTTGCCGTTGAGTTTTTCGTAGATGTCTACGGCCTTCAACATAGAGGCTTCCGCCTTATCGATTTCGTTGGTGTTGAGGTAAGCGTCCGCAATTTTGATCAAGGCATCCGCACGGTTCTGGTGGTAAGGAGGCAATACCTCTTCATTGTTCAGGTACTCTTCCAGGTGTCTTGCTGCGCGCTTCCATTCGGCATTGTAGATCTCACGGTCTACATCAATGAGTTTGTTGTTTTCATAAGCTAAACTGTTTTTGCCATAGTAACCTAATACTTGTACGTCCAGGTTATTGTTACGCACGGTGGCTTCTTCGGGACGACCTTGTTCGATGAGGTTACGGATAAGCTCGCGTTGTATGGCTACAGCCACCGGAGAATATTGTTTGTAAAATTTCTGCGACGCTCCAAAGGCTTTGGATAAGGCTTTCTCTTCTTCCTTCAAGTCATCTTTTACATTATACAACTGGCCTTTTAATAAATAGGCCTGAGCCAATAAACCCTGCTCGTACTTCAGGTTCTTCTTGATCCAGGTTTCTGATTCATTCAGTACGCTGAGGGCAGAATCAATTAAACCATTTTCTCTGAAAATCGCCGCTTTCAATAAAACCAATGCGGCATATTGTTTTTTGCGCAACAACAAATCTTTCTTTTTGACTTTTGCATAATGCAATACACCGTCTTTATCTGAAATCGAATCGTAGGCGGCAGTACGCAAAAAAGCGTGCGGCAAGTAACTTGCTACATCTTTCTGTGCAGCATTGTAATAGCCCTGGCGGAACTGAGTTAACACACTTCCATACGCTGCTTCCAGAGTATAGGGATTGTTCTTTTGTTCGTTTTTGTAAATGCTGCTGTTAAGCAGTTCGGCATACAATTCCTGCGCTTTGATTTGATTGCCTGTGCTGGCATAAGCTTCGGCTAAGGCATTCGTAGAAAGGATATACGCAGACAAATCTGATTTATCTCCCTGTGCAAATTCCTTTTCTGCTTCTCCCAGGTATTGGTAGTAAGCTTCCACGTCAGATACCGCGATGCTGAACAATGCGGCATAGGCTTTAAGCGACACCCGGTACAAAGAATTTGCCGCATAACGTTTGGAAAACGTTCTGGTGAATTCCTTGTATCGGGTCAAGCCGAATTTATAATTACCAGAACGGTAATATTGGTCGAGCAACAAAATCTTTTGCTGATCGGCTTTTGCGTTAACTGCCGGATCGGGCTTCGCCTGAACGGAAAGAGAAAAAAGAACCAGTACGAGCAGCAAAACTGCCTTGGTCTTCATTCTCAGAGCGTATATAAAATTATTGTATGCCATAAGAGATGACGATTTCATTGGTGGAGTACTTGCCGATGTTATTATCAGAAGGACTGTATTCAAAACGATAACCCGCTTTCAGTTTGGGAGTAAAGCCGATCATGGTATAAGCCGCTATTCCATTGGAGTAAATGTATCCTACACCAAACAAGACCGTTTGGTTGAATTCAAATCCGGCATTGATCGCTGCATATACGGGACGGTTGGCATAAGCTCTTACCAAAGCATTCGGCACAAAGGTAATGTACTCACTGACGTCAATTCTTGCACCGGCCGTCAGGAAATAATTTGTTTTGATCGTTTTTTTATTGGTACTGTTGTCGTAAAATATTTTTCTGGAATCGATGTTCACCAAATCCGGTGCGGATAAACCCACAAAGTATTTTGGCGCTTTGTAAAACAAGCCTGCTCCGATCCTTGGCACGACACCGTTTCTGCTTTCGCTGTTTTTCAACGGATCATCGGCTTGCCATTGGAAGACATCGTTACCAAAGTTCACAATCGATACCCCCGCTCTTACGCCTGCCTGCAAATAAGATTCCGGACCCACGTTGATTCTGTAAGACACACTCGGCATAATGTCTATTTGACTATAAGAGAAAAACTTATCGCGGGACACCGTCGCACCCAAACCGATACCGCGTCCTAAAGGACCATCGATCGCTACGATTTGTGTTTGCGGAGCACCAGCTACGCCCGTCCACTGCGCTCTGTAAAGACCCGTCGCACGAATGCCTTCACCAGATCCAGCGAAAGCGGGATTGAAAAACAATTGCGTGTTGGTGAAAAATCCCACCGAAGGATATTGCTGAGAAAAAGCAACGACTGGCAATAGCAGGACCGTGGCAGTGAAAATGATGGATCGTAGATGTGCTTTCATGTTTTTAAAGTAGTGATCAGTGGTCAGTTGTCAGTGATCAGTTAGATTAATTATTATTTAAAGTTTATGTATGGTTCCTCTTATTATTACATTATGCTGATCACTGTCCAGAGACAACTGACCACTCTTTTATTATCTTCTAATCTCAAACGCTCCCTTCAACTCCCTCTGATCATCCACGCCGCCTTCTACAAATACGTAGTAGTAAATGCCGTTCTCTACCGGTTTCCCGTTTGGTAAAATGCCCGTCCAGTCGTTCTGGTAATTGTTTTGAGTGAACAATTCCAGACCGTTTCTGTCAAATACTTTCAGTTTGTTCTCTTTTTCCAAATCGACAAAGCCAATCACGAAGGCTTCGTTCAGGCCATCGTTATTCGGTGTAACCATCTCTGTCGCTTTAAGGGCAGGTATTTCCTTTTGATTGACAACTGCTACGCGAATGATGCCTGGAGATGATTTCAATCCTTTGCTGTCACGAATGGTATAGGTAATGGTGCCAGAACCAATGAAACCGGAGAAAGGTGTATAGGTCACTACGCCCGTCGTATCGACCTGAAACAAGCCCAAAGCGGGAGAGACAAAGAAATTATCTACCGCTTTCGTTGTCGGATCAAGGTCAACAGATTCCGGTACAAGCACACCGGTATAGGCTTCGTCGTTGCTTAATAAATCTATACTGACATGATCCTCTGTGCCAAACACCAATTCCACAGCATCATCGTTGGCATCCGGTGCGATGGCACCGGTATAGCCGCTGATCAATGCGGTAACTGTCGCTTGTTCATAATTTGCAGTAGCAGCAAAAAATGCACTGACTGTTGAAGAACCTTCAGCGATGAGTTTGGCCTTTCTGGCGGTGATGAACTGTACATAACTCGTTCCGTCCAGTTGTGTAAATACTGGCGTAGCACCAGAATTAGACAAGGCCAAAACAGTAATGGTATCGTCGATTTCTCCACCCTGGTTAGTAAACAAAATTCTTGGTGTGGCTTTCAAGACTTTAATGGTAGTATAGGCCGTATCTCCGGTATAACCTGGTGCCGGTAATTGAAAAGCGCGGATGATCACATCTACACCGCTGTCAATGGTCGCACACGTAATGGTCACTTCTCCTGTTGCCGGATCTACTTCTGCGCAATCGCTTTGTGCGGTCGTGTAATATATCCTTGCCGGGCTGTTAGTGATCGGCTGCAGTTTGAATGGTTTGTCTCCGTATTGTACCGTCAGGTTAGCCAAGGCGAGGTTGGTTGTTTTAACTACCGGGCCGGTACCCAATTTTATTTTTAGCATTATGCCAACGGCGGTTTGTTCTGTTGCATTGCGTTGGCCGAAGATGTATAAGCTGCCATCCAGCAACAAAGAAGATTGAGGGGCACCTTTGGCCAAAGGCAAAAGACCATTGCCGTAAAACGTTTTATCCAGCTCTCCTGTGGAGGATACCCGCAGCGCAGTAACCAGGTAATTTCCGCCCACCGTAGCCAGAGCCGTACACACAAGATCACCGGAAGATTCTTCGTTGATGTCAACGATCCTTTCATCGTTCAACCCTTTATTGACAAACAGTTTTCCTGTTTTATTAAAATTGAGATCAGGTTTTCCATCCGATAGCAATTGTACCAGAGCGTATAGCCTCGCACCCTGACCGTTGATGTTGGTACCACCGATAACAATGCGCCCATTTCTTTTCAGGTACAAAGCGCTTGACAAGCCGTTTATGGAACTTACACTTGTAGATGCGTTGGCATTGAATACTGCATCCGCCTTGCCTGTATCGTCCATGCGGAAAACATAAAAGATCTGCGATCCGAATTGATTTCTGCCGGTGCCTACGCAAACAATTTTTTTATCCGGTTGGAGGGCAAATTGCAATCGTACAGGATCAGAAGGCGCTCCGGCAGTAAACTGCTGCATGTATGTTCCAGGGATAGTACTCGCAGCGGCAAAGCCTGGATCAATCCCACCAGCCGTTGTAAGTCTCGTCACCGCGGAATAATAGACGCCGTCATAATAGGCGTAACCGAGCAGCAGTATCTTACCGTCCGGCTGCACGATCATGTCGTGTACATAATCATCTCCGGGACCAAGTGGCAGCGTTGAGTAGCCATCGTTGCTGTTGCCGAAGCTTCCGTCTCTTACCCATTTATCCTTTTCGTTTTTCAACTTTAAAACAAATAGGGTAACAGCAGAATTCCCGTTCAGCTTATACGTTCCTGCTATCAATAATTTACCATCGTTGGTTTCTGCCACAGCATAAGCCAAGGCATTGGGTAAAGGATTAGTCTGGAGCGGAGGCAAAGGAAGAAAACTTGAAAGGTATTGTACTCCTGGTTCGTTGTCCCCCAAATTATTTTTAAAAGAAGTATCGAAACTGCCGTCTCTGTTGAGCAAAGCAATTGTTGCATAAGTACCTCCTACATTGCCACAGGCCCAGATCTTGCCGTCTCCTCTTGCGCATACATCTTCCATAGAAGTAGCGGCATCTTCTGCATAACTGAATACTTCAGAAGATTTCCCGTAACTGTTGTCGTCGCTTCCATCCAACTCTATTCTTTTTGTCACCACATCATACGAAGCATTGATGCTGAATGAGGCGGTACCGATGTATTGGCGGAGACGAGGTATATACACCAAACTGTTGATTCCATTAGTCGTTTTGCCATTGAAGAGTTTTGTTCCGTTTGTTCCGAAATCACTTTCCACCGCACCGGTCGACGTGTTGATTTTGATGTAAGCCGCTAGAGCACCAACAGTCGATACCAAGCCATATCCCCCGAGCAATGCTTTATTTCCTGTTTGGGCCGCAATCGATAAGGCTTTGCAGGCTGTTGTGCCTGGTATGGTATAAGTGGCAATGGCATCTGCAGAAAAACTGGAATCGGGTTTTAATTTTTTATCCAGTTTATAAACCATCATGTTAGACCCACTAAAATCCGTTGATCCCGCCAGCAGCAAACTCTTATTGTCCGCTGTAAAAGCAATGGCCTGGCAATCGTTAGCGCTTGTGCCCGGTAAAACCGGCAAAACATTTTTTCCCTGATTCTGATACGTTAATTTCAGTGCTCCGCTGCTCACATCAATGGCGGCAATGCCAAAACGCAAAGACGTGCTCTGTCCTGTTGTAACGGCCACATACCATACTTCAGAACTTTGATCCAATACAGAGCCGTGTACATGATTATAAAAACCGTCAGAAGGAGAGACTCCGAAGTCCAGTGAAACCAGGCTGCTGGTAACACCCCCGTAATTAGAAATAAAAGCGCCGTATTGATCTGTTGCGGTGTAAACAAAACTACCCGATGTACCGTTTTCTTTACTCGCTGCCGCAACGATGGTACGGGTATTGTTTAGCACACATACCGTTCTAAATGTATAACCCTGGTAAATGCTGGTTCCTCTGTAGCCTACTTTTTTCCGTCCCGCTGTTTCACCGAATGTATCGTCTTTACTTCCGTCTGCGTTCAGTCTTACCAAACAAAGGTGGCTCGGTTTGGCCACGTTGATGGTATGACCCGCTAATACAATCTTGCCGTCTTCCTGCAAGGCCATGGCGTTGTGATGAAAATTGCTGAGAACCGATGTGCTTACGTTCACCTTTCCTCCGATGCCGAATGTATTGTCCCGCTCTCCGTTGCTGTTCAAGCGGATGACTACTGCATTCGCTGTTTGCAAAATACCGGCATTGTCTATCAATGCCAACAACAATTTACCGTCCGGCTGCAACACCGTAGCCACTACCGAATCGCTGGAAACGTTTTGGTGAAAAGAAATTTCCTTGATCCCTTTTCCATTAAACGAATCGTCCAGCGTGCCTGGCTGTGCCAGCGCGAAGGTGCTTATGCCCATTCCGATCGCTACCGGAAGCATCATGCTTAATAGTTGTTTTTTCATTGTATTCCTAGCTAGCTGCATTGTTTGCTTATTCTTTGCTATCTCATTTCTCTTCTCTCTTTTCCCCTTACTGTCTTCTTATCTTCTCAATTCTACCACGCCTTTCAATTCGCGTGATTGCTCACTGCTTCTTTCTGTAAAGATGTAATAGTAAATTCCGTTCTCTGCTGTTTTGCCGTTTGACAATTCACCGTACCAATCGTTGTTGTAATTGTCTTTCGTAAATAGCTGCTGACCGTTGCGGTCAAAGATGATCAATTGATTTTCTTTTCCAATTACCGTGTTGCCGATGACAAAGGCATCGTTTAAGCCGTCGTTGTTGGGGGTGAAAAGTTCAGTTGCTTTCAGGGCAGGTGCTGTTCCTTGCAAGATTACGGAGACTAAAATGTTGG
>Ga0247813_10000720_pt1 | contig 28026 bp, 6 predicted proteins | sample UWRJL169409C1_FD_180719 | JGI IMG/M metagenome (GOLD analysis project Ga0247813, IMG submission 180719) | Plant litter microbial communities from Arlington Agricultural Research Station in Wisconsin, United States - UWRJ-L169-409C-1 | ecosystem: Environmental > Terrestrial > Plant litter >...
TGATAAAGCAAAATATCCATATCTATTCAAAGAAATTGAATGTAAATCACAAGTTTCACCAGGAGAAGAACCTACTATTAAACTAAATCAAGCATCAAATAATAGTGTTATTGAATCTTATATGGGAGTTGTTAAATCTGGTCAATTTAATACTAGTAAAAAATATTTAGTTTATAAGTCAGGAACTGATTGCGATTCGTGGCAAATGGGACTTCGAGAAGCTGCAAATCGAATTGCTACTTCAATGATTAGAATCCTACCAAAACCTTCATCGGGCACAGTTGATACAAATGCAGATCTACTTCTTCTTCCCAGTGAATGGCGTGGAAATAATAATAATAACGTTAATAATATTTATTTACTTAATGAAAATCTTGGATATGTTGTTAGGCCACAAACTCTAATTGATGGACTTGCAAAGAAATATCTTCGAATTAAAGTTCCTCCTCAAATTCTTGCAAATTATAGTATCTATGTAAATTTAGTTACACTTATTCCTAAGAATAATTTAAGTAATTCTGGATTCTGTCTTAACAATAAAATTGATGAAATTCTTGTTGACGGATTTCTTACTGGTGATCCATTGCCTCAAGATGTTACTGTTCATGCGACACAACATTGGTTGAATATGCGTGATATTTCACTTTCTGTAAATGATTGTGTTGATTATCGATCGAGGGATGATAAAGTTGCAGATCTTAATGTAAATAATCCATTCCATACTGGATCAATTATTGATGGAACAGGCCATTTAATTACTTCTCTAAAGTATAATATTAACGGATGGAATCATGAAGAACCAAATCATGAGACGCATGGAGCTGCACAATTTATGTCTGTTCTTGCAGAAAAAGCGCCAACAAGAAGCAGTTTCTTTATTATTCCATTTAGTGGTAAAATTGAAAATCGTGTTTGGCCTGATTCATCTGCAGATCTTTCTCGACTTGAGTCTACTGAACTTATTCTTAAAATTGATGATCCAACAATTGATTATTATCAGAACAGTCCTTATACACTGTTTTCATCTGATTTTAGAAATCGTGGTGCGGAAGTTACAACATATTGTACATATGTTAAATTCCCAATTGATATTGTTAAAGGTGTTACTGAATATATTTCAGCTGACAATATTAGAAAGACAGTTGATGATATGATTCGCCTTCGTAGTAAATTCAGAGTTGAACTACCTACTCCTGCACATGTTGCATAATTTATTTAAATCATATTTGATTATGGATATTAAAAATAATTATAAACAACCTATGACTCTTGATCAACAACAAAAATGTATTGAATTATTAAAACAATTTGGTGAATGTATACCTGAAATTAAAAAACAAGTTGAATCATTCAAATATGTTAATTTAATTGATATGCTTAAAGCTCTTTTATATGAAATTAATTTATTCGCTGATAATGAAAATATTAATTTTAATAAACCTGATGATTATATTATTAATTTTAATAACAACGCACAAAGTCTTATTTGTTTCTTAGTTAATTTAATTACTAATTATCAAACAGATTTAATTTCAGAAATTATTAACTTTAAAAAATTAACTGATTTATATCAACTTGAAGATACAACTTTTATCAAATGGAGTCAACAATTTAATGATAACTGTTTATTATATTTTAATCAATATAAATCTTTTATTGAACAAACTGAAGAAACAACTAGCAATATTAATATTATTCTTAATGATATCAAAATTATTCTTGAAATGGCAAAAACTCCTAAACCATTTGATAATATTTCCAGAATTGATAAAAAAGATGAATTAATGTTTATTAATACAAAGTGTTTTGACACTCAATCGAAAATTGGAGATTTTATTGATAAATTAATTACTCAAGATTCCTTTTATATTTCTCAATTAATGTATAATTGTAATCCAGCTGCTTTTGGAAATGGTTTAATTACTTCAATTGGAGCGGGACCAGAAAATAAAAGTACAACTGAAAATTTGTATAAATTTTATAATCAAATTAAAGGATTGAGAGCTAAAAATACATCATATTGTTCAGAAATTTCATTCTTATTATTAAAATATATCGATATTAATAATATTGGTAATGAAATTCGGGAACATTTATTTAATCTTCAGAGTTACTTTACGTACATTGAAGATACTATTATAACTACAATTAAACCAACGAGTAAATATATTATACCAAATGCAATTGATATATTATTTTTAAATTTTATTAATGAACATTTAATTATTGATTTTCAAATTGATACTAAATTTAATATGACTATTGAAATAGTATTTCAAACTATGATTTCATATTATATTAATAATTGGGAACAATCAGAAAAAACTTCAAATATCATTGTTTTAATTGAACAAAATAAAAATATTATTAATAATTTAATTATCATGTACTTAATTTATATTAAATTGTTTAATAGTATTAATATTTTAAAAATTAGACCAAAATATATTCAATCAATTGCTTTTTCTATGATGATTCTTTCTGATAATAAAAATACAATTTATTATAAATTACCTGAATATAAAACAGCTATAATTTCTAACTTAAAAACATATGCAACAAATATTTTTAAAATTAAAGATGATAATATTATTATTAATTTAATTTTAGATAAACAAATTCATTTAGTTAAATCCGATAATTTATTACCAAAAAATAATAATTATTTTATTGTTGAAGAATAATATTTACTTGATAATAATTATTTTATTTTTAAAGAATAATATTTAATTTATTGGCAGACTCAGCAGATAGGTACGTTCTATATATAATGTATCTGCTGAGTCTGTCAGTAAAATTAATTTATTTAGTTGATAATTTATAGCTAAAAAATAATAATTATTTTATTTTTAAAGAATAATATTTAATTTATTGGCAGACTCAGCAGATATTTACGTTCTATATATAATGTATCTGCTGAGTCTGTCAGTAAAATTAATTCATTTAGTTGATAATTTATTTTTAAAGAATAATAATTATTTTATTGTTGAAAAATAATATTTAATTTTAAATAAACAAATTCATTTAGTTGATAATTTATTTTTAAAGAATAATAATTATTTTATTGTTGAAGAATAATATTTAATTTTAAAAAATAATAAACAAGTTCATTTAGTTGATAATTTATAGCTAAAAAATAATAATAATTTTATTATTGATGAATAATATTATATTTAATAAATTTATTTGATATTAAATTATGGTTGATAATAACATTGTAGCTAAATCTTCTTTAAATGATCTTTGTATGCAGTATGGAATTACAAATAAACTTGCATTTGTAACAAATCTTGTTAGTTATTTTACATTATTAGATAATAAATGTATTGAATCTGATCCATCATATCAATACAGGTTATTTTTCTATGAACGTTTATTTGAATTACATTTTCGAAATCGTCAAAAAGATTGGGATAGACTTGTTTATTTAATTTTTAGAAAAAACTTAAAAGAATATGAGTCAAAAATTGGATCTTATATGAATATTGAGCGTTATGATGCAAATTTAACAACTGCTACTCTTTATAATATGATTGATACAATTGAACTAATTTTGTATACATATTCAATTCCTACTCTCGCGAATGTTTATCAATATCAAAATATTTTACCTGTTTTTGATAATGGAAGTTCAGTTTTTGTTTTTGATGAACCAATTGTTAATAATAATGTTAGAAGTACACTTTATAAAATTTCTGCTAAAATAATGAAGACTATAGTAACTAATATTCCATTCTATGTTGATCCAATAACAAGTATTGTAAATAATGATTATAATTTAGATGGAATTAATGATTTTATTGATTTTAATTTTAATGCACGAGTTACAGAAGTTGAAACAAGTAATTCTTCTACAGTTGCAACAGTTGAACAACTGACAAAACTTGTAAATGGTTTAACAGGTATAAATGAAAATGAATTTAATTCTAGACTTGCACTTAAAACTGATAAAACAATCACAGTTAATGGTAAACCACTTTCTGATAATATTATAGTTACTAAATCTGATATAAAACTTGAAAATGTAGATAATACTTCAGACATGGATAAGCCTGTGTCATCAGAACAACAAAATGTATTAAATATGAAAGTTGATAAGACTACAACAGTTAATGGTAAACAGCTTTCTAATAATGTTGTAATTAATAAATCTGATATAAATCTTGAAAATATAGATAATACTTCAGATATGGATAAGCCTGTTTCATCAGAACAACAAAATGTATTAAATATGAAAGTTGATAAGACTACAACAGTCAACGGTCAACCACTTTCAGATAATGTTGTAGTTACTAAATTAAATGTTGGATTAAATAATGTAAATAATACTTCAGATATGGACAAACCTGTTTCAACTGAACAACAAACAGCATTAAATCAAAAAGTTGATAAAACAATAACAGTTAATGGACAAACTCTTTTTGATAATGTTGTAATTACTAAATCTGATGTTAGCCTTGATAATGTAGACAATACTTCAGATATGGATAAACCTGTTTCATCCGAACAACAAACAGCATTAAATTTAAAAGTTGATAAAACTACAACAATAAATGGACAAGCACTTTCTGGTGATGTTGTTATTAATGTATCTGGAAATGATAATACAAAAGTTGAAAAAACTACAACAGTAAATGGACAACCACTTTCTTCAAATGTTGTAATTACTAAATCTGATATTGGATTAAATAATGTAGATAATACTTCAGATATGGATAAACCTGTTTCAATGTACATTCAAACTTCACTTGATACAAAAGTTGAAAAAACTACAACAGTAAATGGACAACCCCTTTCTTCAAATGTTCAATTAACTAAATCTGATTTAAATCTTGATAATGTAGATAACACTTCAGATGCAAATAAACCTGTTTCAATGTACGTTCAAACTTCACTTGATACAAAAGTTGATAAGATTACAACAGTAAATGGACAACCCCTTTCTTCAAATATTCAATTAACTAAATCTGATTTAAATCTTGATAATGTAGATAACACTTCAGATATAAATAAACCTGTTTCAATGTACGCACAAACTGCACTTAACATGAAAGCTGATAAATTAATTACAATAAATGGAAAACCGCTTTCTTCGAATGTTTTATTAACAAAATCAGATATTGTTGGATTAAATAATATAGATAATACTGCAGATATTGATAAACCAATTTCAAATCCAACACAACTTGCATTTACAGCAACTACTCAAAGTATTGATTCTATACAACAGTTGCTTGAAACAAAAGAAAATAAAGTTAATAAAAATATTGTTAATGGATATGCAGGTCTTGATGTAAATGGAAAAGTACTTGTTTCTGTACTTCCCGCTGGAATTATGGGAGGTTTAAATTTTCAAGGAATGTGGAACGCATCAACAAATAATCCAACTATTACATCTAGTGTTGGTAATTCTGGTGATTATTATAAAGTAAGTGTGGCAGGAACTACATCTATTGATACTGTTAATGATTGGGAAATTGGTGATTGGATTATTTTTAGTGATGGAGTTTGGACTAAAATTGACAATACAGAAAAAGTATCATCTGTAAATAATCAAACAGGTGTTGTTGTTTTAACTAAAAATGATGTTGGTCTTCAAAATGTTGATAATACTTCAGATGCAAATAAACCAATATCTTCTTCTGTAACAACTGCACTTGGATTAAAAGTTGATAAAATGACAACAGTAAATGGTCAACCACTTTCAGGAAATGTAGTTTTAGTTAAAGGAAATGTTGGATTAAATAATGTAGATAATACTTCAGATGTAAATAAACCTATTTCATCAGCACAACAAAATGCTCTTAATCTTAAAGCTGATAAAAGTATTACTATTAATAATCACTCACTTTCAGCCAACTTTAATATTGTAAAAGATGATATATTTCTTGGAGACGTTGATAACACTTCAGATGAAAATAAACCTGTATCATTAGCACAACAAAATGCTCTTGACCTTAAAGCTGATAAAAGTATTACTATTAATGATCACCCACTTTCAACCAGTTTTAATATTGTAAAAGATGATTTATTTCTTGAAAATGTTGATAATACGGCAGATATAAATAAACCAGTTTCAAAGTCACAACAAATTTCTCTTGATCTTAAAGCTGATAAAAGTATTACTATTAATGATCATCCACTTTCTGCTAGTTTTAATATTGTAAAAAATGATATCTTTCTTGAAAATGTTGATAATACATCAGATTTAAATAAACCAGTTTCCACAGCACAACAAACAGCATTAAATTTAAAAGAAGATAAATCAAATAAAGGAGTTGCAAATGGATACGCAAGTCTTGATGATTCAGGACGTGTTCCATCTAGTCAACTTCCAGTTTCTTCTGGTGGAGGATCAACTGGTGGAGTAACAACTGTGGGTCCAATAACCGATTGGACTAACAACTTGCCAAGTTCAACTAATAATGGTGCATATAAAATAAAAGCATTTTCGTTAACATTTAATGCACCATCACCAATATTAACAGGAAATATAAGTTTTATCGTTTATACAAATCAAAATCATTCTACAAATAGTTTATTAACATTTATACAACTTAAAATTGATGACGTTAGAGTTGACACTGGAAATACAGAAATTGCACGCGTTTCTTTTACATTACCTCCATCAGCAAATAATACAGAAGCATTTAGGAGACATGATTATTGGATTGCTGTAAATAATTTGAGCGTTGGTCCTCATACAATTACTTGCGATTATTCTTACTTTGATTTAGATAATGCTAATACATCATTTTTAACTAATGGATTATATGTACGATCACAATTTGTTTTTCATTAAAAATTATATATAAAAATGCATTATTTTAAAAAAAAATATATTTATGTCAGTAAATAATATAAATTCACCTATGCCCAAATCATGTTTAACTGTATTTAATATTCAGTCTGATCATTTTAATGTAATTAATAATATTTTACAAACAAAAGTAAATAAATATCAAACAATAAATAATAAAGTATTACTTGGAAATATTGTAATTAATAAAACTGACATTGGATTAGGAAATGTAAATAATATTTCAGATTCAAATAAACCAATTTCTATAGCACAACAAAATGCATTAAATTTAAAAGAAAATATATCTAATAAAGGAGTTGCAAATGGATATGTTGGATTAGATGAATTAGGTAAAATCTCTCTCTCACAACTTCCAAGTGGATTAACTGGTGGATTAAATTTTAAAGGCGTTTGGGATGCAAGTTCAAATACTCCAAATATATTAACTAATAACTGTAAATCAGGTGATTTTTATAAAGTAAATGTTGATGGTAATACTAATATTGATGATATAACACAATGGAACATAGGAGATATGGCTATAAAAAGTAATGAAACTTGGTTTAAAATAGATAATTCAGATATTGTATCATCAGTTAATGGTAAAATTGGAATAGTAAATTTATTAAAATCAGACGTTGGATTAGAAAATGTTGATAATACTTCAGATGTTAATAAACCTGTTTCTTCAAGTGTATCAACTCAACTTGATTTAAAAGTTGATAAAACTATAACAGTTAATGGACAACCTCTTTCAGAAAATGTAGTTTTAATTAAAGGAAATGTTGGATTAGGAAATGTAGACAATACTTCAGATGCTAATAAACCTATTTCTACTTTAGCAACAAGTGCATTAAATTTAAAAGCAGATAAAAGTATAACTGTAAATAATAAACCACTTTCTGCAAATGTTGTATTAACTTCGGCAGATATAAGTGGATTTAATAACGTAGACAATACTTCAGATGTAAATAAACCAGTTTCTACAGCACAACAAAATGCATTAAATTTAAAAGTAGATAAAAGTATAACTGTAAATAGTAAACCACTTTCTTCAAACGTTGTTTTAACTTCGTCAGATATAAGTGGATTTAATAATGTAGACAATACTTCAGATGTAAATAAACCAGTTTCCACAGCACAACAAAATGCGTTAAATTTAAAAGTAGATAAAACTATAACTGTAAATAATAAACCACTTTCTACAAATGTTGTATTAACTTCGTCAGATATAAGTGGATTTAATAATGTAGATAATACTTCAGATGTAAATAAACCAGTTTCTACAGCACAACAAAATGCATTAAATTTAAAAGTAGATAAAACTATAACTGTAAATAGTAAACCACTTTCTGCAAATGTTGTATTAACTTCAACAGATATTAGTGGATTAAATAATGCATTAAATTTAAAAGAAGATAAATCAAACAAAGGTGTATCAGGTGGATACGCAAGTCTTGATGATACAGGGCGTGTTCCAACATATCAACTTCCTATAACTGGTGGTTCAGTAGGTTTTGGCGCTACTCAAAGTTTTTGGACATCTTCATTACCAACTCAAGTTAGTAATATGACAACATATACTAATTCATTTACAAAAACATTTTATCCTGCTACATCAAAAATTATAATTTCTTCATATTTTGAATTTTCAGAACTTAGTTTACATCAAAAAACAGCTACACTTAGAGTTTTTGATTTTAAACTTGATGGTACCGCTATATTTCAATTTGATTATTTTATTAATTTATCAATCCCACCATATCCTACAGATATACAAAATAAAGATCAGTATAGAAGACATGATTTTACATTTGGATTATCAGGAGTATCTTTAGCAAATCATACATTAACATGTAGTTTTATTTTTATAGAGGAAGGAAATGGTGTAGCTAATTCATCTACTTTTCCAGCAAGAACATTATTAATTTCTTCACAATTCATGTATTTTTAATTTATAAATATCAATATTTTAAAAACAATTAATTAATTATGTCAGCTGATGTTCAGTCAACTTTAAATACATTAAATCAAAATATAAATACAATAAATCAAATTTTACCAACAAAAGTCAATATATATCAAACAATTAACTCAAAACCTTTTAATTCTGACATTATATTAACAAAAGATGATATTGGTTTAACAAATATAAATAATACATCTGACATTAATAAACCAATATCAGTTGTTCAACAAAATGCATTAAATTTAAAAGAAAGTTTATCAAATAAAGGAATTGCAAACGGATATGCTGGTCTTGATAATTCTGGAAAACTGTCACTTTCTGTTTTTCCAACTGTAATGGCCGGGACTTTAAATTTTAAAGGACTTTGGGACGCAAATTTAAATGTTCCTAATTTACTTCAAATATCTGGAGTAAATGGAGATTTTTATAAAGTTAGTGAAAATGGTAATACATTAATTAATGAAAATAATATTTGGAATATTGGAGATTTAATTATTAATAGTAATAATCAATGGTTTAAAATAGATAATACAGATAATATAATTTCAGTAAATGGTCAAACTGGAATAATTGTGTTAACTAAAGATGATATTGGATTAAATAATTTAGACAATACTTCAGATGTTAATAAACCAATTTCTATTTTACAACAAACTGCATTAAATTCAAAAGTTGATAAAAGTTTAACAATAAATAATAAACCACTTTCAAATAATATTGTATTAACTAAAGATGACATTGGATTAAATAATGTAAACAATACTTCAGATTTAAATAAACCAGTTTCTTCAGCTCAACAAACAGCATTAAATTTAAAAGTAGATAAAAGTTTGACTATAAATAGTAAACCACTTTCTACAAATATTGTATTAACTTCTACAGATATAAGTGGATTTAATAATGTAAACAATACTTCAGATTTAAATAAACCAGTTTCTTCAGCTCAACAAACTGCATTAAATTTAAAAGTTGATAAAAGTTTGACTATAAATAATAAACCATTAACTTCTAATATAATTTTAAGTAAAGAAGATATAAATGGATTAAATAATGTAAATAATACTTCAGATGTAAATAAACCAGTTTCTACATTACAACAAACAGCATTAAATTTAAAAGTAGATAAAAATTTAACAATAAATAATAAACCATTAACTTCTAATATAATTTTAAGTAAAGAAGATATAAATGGATTTAATAATTTAGATAATACTTCAGATTTAAATAAACCAATTTCTACAGCTCAACAAACTGCACTTGACTTAAAAGTAAATAAAAGTTTAACTATAAATAATAAACCACTTTCAAATAATATTGTATTAATTTCATCAGATATAAATGGATTTAATAATTTAGATAATACTTCAGATTTAAATAAACCAATTTCTACAGCTCAACAAACTGCACTTGACTTAAAAGTAAATAAAAGTTTAACTATAAATAATAAACCACTTTCAAATAATATTGTATTAACTTCATCAGATATAAATGGATTTAATAATTTAGATAATACTTCAGATTTAAATAAACCAATTTCTACAGCTCAACAAACTGCACTTGACTTAAAAGTAAATAAAAGTTTAACAATAAATAATAAACCACTTTCAAATAATATTGTATTAACTTCATCAGATATAAATGGATTTAATAATATAGACAATACTTCAGATTTAAATAAACCAGTTTCTACAGCTCAACAAACAGCATTAAATTTAAAAGTAGATAAAAGTTTAACTATAAATAATAAACCACTTTCAAATAATATTGTATTAACTTCATCAGATATAAATGGATTTAGTAATATAGACAATACTTCAGATTTAAATAAACCAGTTTCTACAGCTCAACAAACAGCATTAAATTTAAAAGCTGATCTTACATTATTAGGATTAAAAGTAGATAAAAGTTTAACTATAAATAATAAATCATTATCTTCTAATATAATATTAACTTCATCAGATATAAGTGGATTAAATAATGTAAATAATACCTCAGATTTAAATAAACCAGTTTCATTGGCTCAACAAACAGCACTTGATTTAAAAGTAAATAAAAATTTAACTATAAATAATAAATCATTATCTTCTAATATAATACTAACTTCATCAGATATAAATGGATTTAATAATATAGATAATACTTCAGATTTAAATAAACCAGTTTCATTGGCTCAACAAACAGCATTAAATTTAAAAGTAGATAAAAGTTTAACTGTAAATAATAAGCCTCTTTTAACAAATGTAGTATTAAATAAAGAAGATATTGGATTAAACAATTTAGATAATACTTCAGATGTTAATAAACCTGTTTCAGCTGCACAACAAATTGCACTTGATTTAAAAGTTGATAAAAGTGTAACAATTAATAATAAACCTCTTTCTACAAATATTGTATTATCTTCAATAGATATAAATGGATTAAATAATATAAATAATACTTCAGATATTAATAAACCTGTTTCATCGGCACAACAAACAGCATTAAATTTAAAAGCTGATCTTACATTATTAGGATTAAAAGTTGATAAAAGTTTGACAATTAATAATAAAGCACTTTCTACAAATATAATTTTAAGTAAAGAAGATATAATTGGATTCAATAATATAGATAATACTTCAGATTTAAATAAACCTATTTCAACAGCACAACAAACAGCATTAAATTTAAAAGTAGATAAAAGTTTAACTATAAATAATAAGCCACTTTCTACAAATATAATTTTAATTAAAAATGATGTGGGATTAAATAATGTAGATAATACTTCAGATATAAATAAACCTATTTCTTCAGAACAACAAACAGCATTAAATTTAAAAGTAGATAAAAATTTAACAATAAATAGTAAACCACTTTCAAGTAATATTGTATTAACTTCAACAGATATAAATGGATTTAATAACATAGACAATACTTCAGATGTAAATAAACCAGTTTCATTGGCTCAACAAACAGCGTTAAATTTAAAAGTAGATAAAAGTTTAACTATTAATAATAAACCACTTTCAAGTAATATTATATTAAGTTCAACAGATATTGGTGGATTTAATAATATAGATAATACTTCAGATTTAAATAAACCAGTTTCTACAGCACAACAAACAGCATTGAATTTAAAAGTAGATAAAAATTTAACTATTAATAATAAACAACTTTCTGCAAATATCATATTAAATTCAACAGATATAAATGGATTAGAAAATGTAGATAATACTTCAGATGCAAGTAAACCAATTTCAGCGGCACAACAAACAGCATTAAATTTAAAAGTTGATAAAAATTTAACAATAAATAGTAAACCACTTTCTACAAATGTAATTTTAATTAAAAATGATATAGGATTAAATAATGTAGACAATACTTCAGATTTAAATAAACCAATTTCAGCGGCACAACAAACTGCACTTGATTTAAAAGTAAATAAAAATTTAACTATAAATAATAAATCACTTTCTGGAAATATTGTATTAAGTTCAACAGATATTGGTGGATTTAATAATATAGACAATACTTCAGATTTAAATAAACCAGTTTCTACAGCACAACAAACAGCATTGAATTTAAAAGTAGATAAAAGTTTAACAATTAATAATAAATTACTTTCAAACAATATTGTATTAACTTCAACAGATATTGGTGGATTAAATAATATAGATAATACTTCAGATTTAAATAAACCAATTTCTACAGCTCAACAAACAGCATTAAATTTAAAAGTAGATAAAAGTTTAACAATTAATACTAAACCACTTTCTGGAAATATAATTTTAAGTTCAACAGATATAAGTGGATTTAATAATATAGATAATACTTCAGATTTAAATAAACCAATTTCCACAGCTCAACAAACAGCATTAAATTTAAAAGCTGATCTTACATTATTAAATTTAAAAGTAGATAAAAGTTTAACTGTAAATAATAAACCACTTTCTGGAAATATAATTTTAAGTTCAACAGATATAAGTGGATTTAATAATATAGATAATACTTCAGATTTAAATAAACCAATTTCTACAGCTCAACAAACAGCATTAAATTTAAAAGTAGATAAAAGTTTGACAATTAATAATAAATCACTTTCTACAAATGTTATATTATTAAAAGGAGATGTAGGATTAGGAAGTGTAGATAATGTGTCAGATGTAAATAAACCAATTTCTATAATTCAACAAACAGCTTTAAATTTAAAAGTAGATAAAAATTTAACTATAAATAATAAACCACTTTCAAACAATATTATATTGACTTCAACAGATATAAATGGGTTTAATAATATAGACAATACTTCAGATTTAAATAAACCAATTTCAGCAGCACAACAAACTGCACTTGATTTAAAAGTAGATAAAAGTTTAACAATAAATAATAAAGTACTTTCTTCAAATATAGTATTAAGTAAAGAAGATATAAATGGATTTAATAATGTAGACAATACTTCAGATTTAAATAAACCAATTTCAGCAGCACAACAAACTGCACTTGATTTAAAAGTAAATAAAAGTTTAACAATTAATAATAAGGCACTTTCTGGAAATATAATTTTAAGTAAAGAAGATATAAATGGATTTAATAATGTAGACAATACTTCAGATTTAAATAAACCAATTTCTACAGCTCAACAAACAGCACTTGATTTAAAAGTAAATAAAAGCTTAACTATAAATAATAAAACACTTTCTTCAAATATAATTTTAAATAAAGAAGATATTGGATTAAATAATGTAGATAATACTTTAGATGTAAATAAACCAATTTCTACATTCCAACAAACAGCACTTGATTTAAAAGTAAATAAAAGCTTAACTATAAATAATAAGACATTTTCTGGAAATATAATTTTAAGTAAAGAAGATATTGGATTAAATAATGTAGACAATATTTCAGATTTAAATAAACCAGTTTCATCGGCTCAACAAACAGCATTAAATTTAAAAGCTGATCTTACATTATTAGGATTAAAAGTAGATAAAAGTTTAACTATAAATAATAAAGCACTTTCTTCTAATATAGTTTTAAGTAAAGAAGATATAAATGGATTTAATAATATAGACAATACTTCAGATTTAAATAAACCAGTTTCATCCTTACAACAAACAGCATTAGATTTAAAAGTAGATAAAAGTTTAACTATAAATAATAAATTACTTTCTGCAAATGTTGTATTAAGTAAAAGTGACATAGGATTAGAAAATGTAAATAATACTTCAGATTTAAATAAACCGGTTTCATCCTTACAACAAACAGCATTAAATTTAAAAGTTGATAAAAGTTTAACTATAAATAATAAACCATTATCTTCTAATATTGTATTAATTTCAACAGATATTAATGGATTAGAAAATGTAAATAATACATCAGATTTAAATAAACCAATTTCATCAGCTCAACAAACAGCACTAAGTTTAAAAGCTGATCTTATATCATTAGATTTAAAAGTAGATAAAAATGTAACTATAAATAATAAATCACTTTCTTCAAATGTTGTGTTAGTTAAAAATGACATAGGATTAGGAAATGTAGATAATGTATCAGATGTAAATAAACCAATTTCTGCATCTCAACAAACTGCATTTGGATTAAAAGAAAATATATCAAATAAAGGTGTTGCAAATGGTTATGCAAGTTTAGATGGAACAACTAAGATACCTAAAAATTTAATTCCAACATTAAGTGTTAATGATTTAATATCCATGCCTCCAAATAATGGAGATAGTTTAATTTATAACTCAAGTTTATTAAGATGGGAAACAAAATCATCATTAACAACAATTCCTAATATGAGATTTACTGATTTTAATTATACAAGTATGAAAAACTATTTTTATCAACTTTCTTTATCAAATTTGAATTCAGAGAATTTAATAGTTCCATATATTCACGGAGCAATAACAGTACACGATTCATATATGTCTGGAATTTATTCTCCAACTCAAAATCGAATTTATTTTATTCCATATGCACAATCTAATCAACTAAATTGGCATTATATTGATTGTAATACTGGCAATGTAATTGGATATTTAAATGGCGCACTAATATTAATATCAGGTTCATATATAGGTGGTGTTTATTCACCATCTCAAAATAGAATTTATATGATTCCATTTAAACAAGCAAATCAATTAATTTGGCATTATATTGACTGTGATTTTGGTTCAATAATTAGTTATAATTGTAGTGTATCATGTGTAAGTTCTGGATATTATGGAGGCGTTTATAGTCCAATTCAAAATAGAATTTATATGATACCTTATAAACAAGCTACTCAATCAACATGGCATTATATTGATTGTGCTACAGGCAATGTTGTTGGATATGTACACGGTATAACAGCAGTTGAATCAGCCTATGCTGGTGGCGTATATAGTCCTACACAAAATAGAATTTATATGATTCCATATGGTCAATCAGATCAATTAAATTGGCATTATATTGATTGTAATACAGGAAATATAGTAACATATGCAAGTGGCATGACTATAGTTTCTGGAGCATATAAAACTGGAGTATATAGTCCAATATTGAACAGAATTTACATGATTGGACTTGGTAATCAACTAAATTGGCATTATATTGATTGCAATACAGGATTAGTAGTGCAATATATAAGTGGCATTACAAATAATTATTCATCTGGAGTATATAGTCCAACTCAAAATCGTATTTATATGACACCAACAAGTGATACAACATTACATTATATAGATTGTAGTACAGGTAATACAATACAATATACAAGTAATACAACAATAGTTGGATCATATTCTGCAAGTGTTTATTCTTCTAGCCAAAATCGAATGTATATGATTCCATATGATGCTGAATTAACAAGTCGTTGGATATATATTGATACGTTATTGTGTAATGGTCCATCAAAATCAATTATGAGTGGTGCATTATTTAATAAATTATAAATCGTCTCTTTATGTCAAATAATATTATCTTTAATGTATTAAATTCAAATATCAAAACAATAAATAATGTAATGTCTTCAAAAGTAAATTCATTTAATACAATTAATAATAAACCTCTTACTAATAATATTATATTAAATAAAAATGATATTGGATTAAGTAATGTGGATAATACATCAGATTTAAAAAAACCAATATCATATATACAACAAACAGCTCTTGATTTAAAAGAAAGTAAATTATCAAAAAATGAACCAAATGGATATGCTGGACTTGATATGTTTGGAAAACTTTCATCATCTTTAATGCCTGATAGTTTATTGAGCGGATTAAATTTTTTAGGTGTATGGAATGCATTAAACAATGATCCATTAATTGAATCAGGGATTGGAAATATAGGAGATTATTATAAAGTAATGATTTCCGGATCAACAGTAATTAATAATATTAACACTTGGAATGTTGGTGATTGGATTATTTTTAGTAATAATCAATGGGAAAAAATTGATAATCCTGATTTAGTTTATTCAGTTAATTCAAAAATTGGAAATGTTATTTTAAATAAAACAGATATAGGATTGGAAAATATTGATAATACATCAGATTTAAACAAACCAATATCTTCAATTCAACAAAATGCTTTAGATTTAAAAGTAGATAAAACAATAACATTAAATAATAAACCACTTTCTTCAAATATTTTATTAGTTAAAAGTGACATAGGATTAGAAAATATTGATAATACATCAGATTTAAACAAACCAATATCTTTAATTCAACAAAATGCTTTAAATTTAAAAGTTAATAAAAATATAACAGTTAATGGAAAAGAACTTTCAGAAAATGTAGTTTTAAACAAAAATGACATTGGATTAGAAAATGTAGATAATGTATTAGATATAAATAAACCAATTTCTTTAGTTCAACAAACAGCACTTAATTTAAAAGTAGATAAAAGTATAACTATAAATAGTAAACCACTTTCATCAAATATTTTATTAAATAAAAATGATATCGGATTAGGAAATATAGACAATACATCAGATGCAATTAAACCAATTTCTACAGCACAACAAACAGCATTAAATTTAAAAGTAGATAAAAGTATAACTATAAATAGTAAACCACTTTCAAATAATATTATACTAACTTCAACAGATATTAGTGGATTTAATAATGTAGACAATACTTCAGATATAAATAAACCAGTTTCTTCAGCTCAACAAACTGCATTGAACTTAAAAGTAGATAAAAGTATAACTATAAATAGTAAGCCACTTTCAAATAATATTATATTAACTTCAACAGATATTAATGGATTGAATAATATAGACAATACGTCAGATTTAAACAAACCAGTTTCATTGGCTCAACAAAATGCATTAAATTTAAAAGCTGATCTTACATTATTAGGATTAAAAGTAGATAAAAGTTTAACAATAAATAATAAAGCACTTTCTACAAATATAATTTTAAGTAAAGAAGATATTGGTGGATTAAATAATTTAGATAATACTTCAGATGTAAACAAACCAATTTCTGCGGCTCAACAAATTGCATTAAATTTAAAATCTGATATTACAGCACTAAATTTAAAAGTAGATAAAAGTTTAACAATAAATAATAAAGCACTTTCTACAAATATAATTTTAAGTAAAGAAGATATTGGTGGATTAAATAATGTAGACAATACTTCAGATATAAATAAACCAGTTTCATCTTTTCAACAAACAGCATTAAATTTAAAAGTAGATAAAAGTTTAACAATAAATAATAAACCACTTTCAAATAATATTATATTAACTTCAACAGATATTGATGGATTTAATAATATAAACAATACTTCAGATGTAAATAAACCAATTTCTACAGCTCAACAAACGGCATTAAATTTAAAAGTAGATAAAAGTTTAACAATAAACAATAAATCACTCTCTTCAAATATAGTTTTAGATAAGGAAGATATAAGTGGATTAAATAATATAGATAATACTTCAGATGAAAATAAACCAATTTCTACTGCACAACAAACAGCATTAAATTTAAAAGTAGATAAAAGTTTAACAATAAATAGTAAAGCACTTTCTACAAATATAGTTTTAGATAAAGAAGATATAAGTGGATTAAATAATGTAGATAATACTTCAGATGAAAATAAACCAATTTCTACTGCACAACAAACAGCATTAAGTTTAAAAGCTGATCTTACAGCATTAGGATTAAAAGTAGATAAAAGTTTAACTATAAATAATAAAGCACTTTCTGGAAATATAGTTTTAAATAAAGAAGATATAAGTGATTTAAATAATGTAGATAATACTTCAGATTTAAACAAACCAATTTCATCTTTTCAACAAACAGCATTAAATTTAAAAGTAGATAAAAGTTTAACAATAAATAATAAATCACTTTCAAATAATGTTATATTAAATAAAAATGATATAGGACTAGAAAATATAGATAATGTGTCAGATATAAACAAACCAGTTTCAGAGTTACAACAAAATGCTTTAGACTTAAAAGTAGATAAAAGTTTAACTATAAATAATAAACCACTTTCTTCAAATATTGTATTAAATAAAAATGATGTAGGACTAGAAAATATAGATAATGTGTCAGATATAAACAAACCAATTTCAGAGTTTCAACAAAATGCTTTAGATTTAAAAGTAGATAAAAATTTAACTATAAATAATAAACCTCTTTTATCTAATATTATATTAAATAAAAATGATATAGGACTAGAAAATATAGACAATGTATCAGATATAAACAAACCAATTTCTTTATTTCAACAAACTGCTTTAGATTTAAAAGAAAGTGTATCAAATAAAGGAATAGCAAATGGATATGTTGGATTAGATAGTTCAAATAAAATCCCACTTTCTTTTATTCCAACTAGTATGTTAGGAGGACTTAATTTTAAAGGAATGTGGAATGCAGATTCAAATATTCCAGATATTTTAAATAATAATAGTAAATCTGGTGATTTTTATAAAATTAATGTTGATGGAAATTCAAATATTGATGGAATAATAGTATGGAATGTTGGAGATATAGTAATAAAAAGTAATAATCAATGGTTTAAAATAGATAATTCAGAACTTGTATCTTCAGTAAACGGTAAAATTGGAATAGTTGAATTAACAAAAAATGACATAGAATTAAATAATATAGATAATACTTCAGATTTAAACAAACCAGTTTCATTGGCTCAACAAACAGCATTAAATTTAAAAGCAAATAAAACAATAACAATTAATAATTATCCTATTTCAACAAATGTAAATTTAAATAAAGAAGATATTGGATTAAATCATGTAGATAATACTTCAGATATTAATAAACCAGTTTCTTCAGTTCAACAAATAGCATTAAATTTAAAAGTAGATAAAACAATAACAGTAAATAATCATCAACTTTCTGAAAATATAACTTTAAATAAAGAAGACATTGGATTAAATAACGTAGATAATGTATCAGATTTTAATAAACCAATTTCTTCAATTCAACAAATAGCATTAAACTTAAAAGTAGATAAAAGTTTAACTGTAAATAATAAACCGCTTTCTGGAAATATAAATTTAAATAAAGAAGACATTGGATTAAATAACGTAGATAATACTTCAGATTTAAACAAACCAATTTCATCGATTCAACAAAGTGTATTAAATTTAAAAGTAGATAAAAGTTTAACTATAAATAATAAATCGCTTTCTGGAAATATAGTTTTAAATAAAGAAGATATAAGTGGATTAAATAATGTAGATAATGTATCAGATGTAAATAAACCAATATCAACAGCACAACAAAATGCATTAAATTTAAAATCAGACATTACATTATTAAATTTAAAAGTAGATAAAAGTTTAACTATAAATAGTAAGCCGCTTTCTGGAAATATAGTTTTAAATAAAGAAGATATTGAATTAAATAATGTAGACAATACTTCAGATGTAAACAAACCAATTTCTGTGGCTCAACAAAATGCATTAAATTTAAAATCTGATATTACTGCATTAAATTTAAAAGTAGATAAAAGTTTGACAATAAATAGTAAACCACTTTCTACAAATCTAATTTTAAATAAAGAAGATATTGGATTAAACAATGTAGATAATACTTCAGATGTAAATAAACCAATTTCAGTGGCTCAACAAACAGCATTAAATTTAAAATCTGATATTACAGCATTAAATTTAAAAGTAGATAAAAGTTTAACAATAAATAGTAAGCCATTATCTTCTAATATAGTTTTAATTAAAAGTGACATTGGATTAAATAATGTAGACAATATTTCAGATATAAATAAACCAGTTTCATCTGCTCAACAAACAGCACTTGATTTAAAAGTAAATAAAAGTTTAACTATAAATAATAAACCTCTTTCAAACAATATTATATTAACTTCAACAGATATTGGTGGATTTAATAATATAGATAATACTTCAGATGTAAATAAACCAGTTTCTGCAGCTCAACAAACAGCATTAAATTTAAAAGTAGATAAAACAATAACTGTTAATAGTAAAGCACTTTCTTCAAATATAGTTTTAAGTAAAGAAGATATAGGATTAAATAATGTAGATAATATATCAGATGTAAATAAACCGATTTCTGCAGCTCAACAAACAGCATTAAATTTAAAAGTAGATAAAACAATAACTGTTAATAATAAAGCACTTTCTGGAAATATAGTTTTAAGTTCAACAGATATTGGTGGATTTAATAATGTAGATAATACTTCAGATGTAAATAAACCAATTTCTGCAGCTCAACAAACAGCATTAAATTTAAAAGTAGATAAAAGTTTAACTATAAATAATAAAGCACTTACGGGAAATATAGTTTTAAGCTCAACAGATATTGGTGGATTTAATAATATAGATAATACTTCGGATGCAAATAAACCAGTTTCTGCAGCTCAACAAACAGCATTAAATTTAAAAGTAGATAAAAGTTTAACTATAAATAACAAAGCACTTACGGGAAATATAGTTTTAAGTTCAACAGATATTGGTGGATTTAATAATGTAGACAATACTTCAGATGTAAATAAACCAATTTCTACAGCACAACAAAATGCATTAAATTTAAAAGTAGATAAAAGTTTAACTATAAATAATAAAGCACTTTCTGGAAATATAGTTTTAAGTAAAGAAGATATTGGTGGATTTAATAATGTAGATAATACTTCAGATTTAAATAAACCAGTTTCTACAGCTCAACAAACAGCATTAAATTTAAAAGCAGATAAAAATTTAACTATAAATAATAAACCACTTTCAAATAATATATTTTTGAATAAAGAAGATATTGGATTAAATAATATAGATAACGTATCAGATTCAAATAAACCTATTTCATCAATTCAACAAACAGCATTTGATTTAAAAGTAGATAAAAGTTTGACTATAAATAATAAACCACTTTCTTCAAATATAATTTTAAGTAAAGAAGATGTTGGATTAAATAATGTAGATAATGTATCAGATGCAAATAAACCAATTTCTTCAGCTCAGCAAACAGCATTAAATTTAAAATCTGACATTGCTTCATTAAATTTAAAAGTAGATAAAAGTTTAACTATAAATAATAAAGCATTATCTTCTAATATAGTTCTGAGTAAAGAAGATATTGGATTAAATAATGTAGATAATGTATTAGATGTAAATAAACCAATTTCTGCAGCTCAGCAAACAGCATTTGACTTAAAAGTAAATAAAAATTTAACTATAAATAATAAATCACTTTCAGGAAATATAGTTTTGAGTAAAGAAGATATTGGATTAAATAATGTAGATAATATCTCAGATTCTAATAAACCAGTTTCATCTTTTCAACAAACAGCATTAAATTTAAAAGTAGATAAAAGTTTAACTATAAATAGTAAGTCACTTTCTGCAAATGTTGTATTAGTTAAAAATGATATAGGATTAGGAAATGTAGATAATGTATCAGATACTAATAAACCAGTTTCATCTTTGCAACAAACAGCATTAAATTTAAAAGTAGACAAAACAATAACTGTTAATAATAAAGCACTTTCTTCAAATATAATATTAACTTCAGCAGATATTGGTGGATTTAATAATATAGACAATACCTCAGATTTAAATAAACCAGTTTCATCTGCTCAACAAACAGCATTAAATTTAAAAGTAGATAAAACAATAACTGTTAATAATAAAGCACTTTCTACAAATATAGTATTAACATCTGCAGATATTGGCGGATTTAATAATATAGATAATACTTCGGATGCAAACAAACCAGTTTCATCTGCTCAACAAACGGCATTAAATTTAAAAGTAGATAAAACAATAACTGTAAACAATAAGTCACTTTCTTCAAATATAGTTTTAAATAAAGAAGATATTGGATTAAATAATGTGGACAACACTTCAGATTTAAACAAACCAGTTTCATCTTTGCAACAAACAGCACTTGAGTTAAAAGTAAATAAAAGTTTAACAATAAATAATAAATCACTTTCTTCAAATATAGTTTTAAATAAAGAAGATATTGGATTAAATAATATAGATAACGTATCAGATTCAAATAAACCAATTTCATCGGCTCAACAAACAGCATTTGATTTAAAAGTAAATAAAAGTTTAACAATAAATAGCAAGCCACTTTCTTCAAATATAATTTTAAGTAAAGAAGATATTGGATTAAATAATGTAGACAATATTTCAGATTTAAATAAACCAGTTTCATCCTTACAACAAACTGCATTTGATTTAAAAGTAGATAAAAGTTTAACTGTAAATAATAAAGCATTATCATCAAATATAATTTTAAGTAAAGAAGATATAAATGGATTAAATAATGTAGATAATGTATCAGATTCAAATAAACCAATTTCTACTGCACAACAAACAGCATTAAATTTAAAAGCTGATATCACATCATTAAATTTAAAAGTAGATAAAAGTTTAACAATAAATGGTAAGTCACTTTCATCAAATATAATTTTAAGTAAAGAAGATATAAGTGGATTAAATAATATAGATAATGTATCAGATGTAAATAAACCAATTTCTTCAGCTCAACAAACAGCATTAAATTTAAAAGTAGATAAAAGTTTAACAATAAATAATAAATCACTTTCAACAAATGTAATTTTGAATAAAGAAGATATAAGTGGATTAAATAATGTAGATAATGTATTAGATGTAAATAAACCAGTTTCATCCTTACAACAAACGGCATTAAATTTAAAAGTAGATAAAAGTTTAACAATAAATAATAAATCATTATCTTCTAATATAGTTTTAATTAAAAATGACATTGGCTTAAATAATGTAGATAATGTATCAGATGCAAATAAACCAGTTTCTACATTTCAACAAACTGCATTTGATTTAAAAGTAGATAAAGCAACAACTGTAAATAATAAATCATTATCTTCTAGTATAGTATTAAGTAAGGAAGACATTGGATTAAATAATGTAGATAATATATCAGATGCAAATAAACCAATTTCTTCAATACAGCAAACAGCATTAAATTTAAAAGTAGATAAAGCAATAACTGTAAATAACAAACCACTTTCTGGAAATATAGTATTAAGTAAGGAAGACATTGGATTAAATAATGTAGATAATATATCAGATGCAAATAAACCAGTTTCTTCAATACAGCAAACAGCATTAAATTTAAAAGTAGATAAAACAATAACTGTAAATAATAAAGCACTTTCTGGAAATATAGTATTAACTTCATCAGATATTGGTGGATTTAATAATATAGATAATACTTCAGATGTAAACAAACCAGTTTCATCTGCCCAACAAACAGCATTAAATTTAAAAGTAGATAAAACAATAACTGTAAATAGTAAAGCATTATCTGCAAATGTAGTTTTAGTAAAAAGTGATGTAGGATTAAGTAATGTAGATAATGTATCAGATGTAAATAAACCAGTTTCTACAGCCCAACAAACAGCACTTGGATTAAAAGTGGATAAAACAATAACTGTAAATAGTAAAGCATTATCTGCAAATGTAGTTTTATTAAAAAGTGATGTAGGATTAAGTAATGTAGATAATATATCAGATGTAAATAAACCAGTTTCTACGGCACAACAAACAGCATTGAATTTAAAAGAAGATAAATCAAATAAAGGGATAGCAAACGGTTATGCTGGATTAGATAATTCAAATAAGATTGCACTTTTAAATTTACCAACAATAGTTACGTCAACATTATCAGATGTTTCTTTAAGTGGATTATCAAATAATGATAGTTTGTTATATAATAGTTCAACAAATAAATGGAATAATTCTCAATTAATAACAGGAGCTGCAACAACAATATCATCATTAAATTTGAATCCATCGTTAGCTTTAGTAAGTAATGTGAATGGTAAAGTTGCAACATCGTCAACAACATCAAACCAAATTGGATATTTAAATACATTAACATCAAATGTGCAGATTCAATTAAATAATATTCGAAGTTTAGCCGAATCTAAGCAGCAATTATTTAATTTGTCAGCTGCAAGTGAAAGTGAGATGTTATCTTTGAATGTAAATGTAAATGATATAATCAAACGAACAGATCTTTGTAATACATTATATCAATTATTAAATTTACCTGCATCTCAAATTCAAAATTGGATTCAACTAGGAAATGCTTCTTCGATGCAAATAATAACAAAAAGTCAACAATTATCAACTTTTGGAACAACATCATTAATAGATGCATCATCAAATAATATAGAATTAATTCTTCCAAATATAATTTCTCAAACATTTGGTTATCAACTAGAGTTAAAGAGAATAGACAATTCTTTAAACAAAGTAACAATTCTAGCTGTTGACGGTCAAACTATAGACGGATTTAAATTTCTAAATTTAGATTATATTAATGATGGAATAATTGTTAGATCTGACGGAAAACAAAATTTTTATATAGTAGGAAGTACATTAAGCGTAGAAACGACTCTTCCAGATTATGAATTTAAATATTTCTATTACTCAAATTTAAGAAATTATTTTAAAAAGTTATCAAGTCATAATTTGAAATCAAATGTTGTTTTAACATCATATGCTAATACAACTTCAGCAGTAAATGAAGCATATGTGGGAGGAGTATATAGTCCAATTCAAAATAGAATATATTTAATACCATATGGTCAATCTGGACAACTTCAATGGCATTATATAAATTCTAATCGTAAAATAGTTGTTTCATATGATAATAGAGTAAATGTAGTTTCAAGAGCATATAAAGGTGGAGTTTATTCGCCGCTTCAAAATCGTATTTATTTAGCTCCATATGGACAATCTGATCAAAATACATGGCATTATATAGATTGTGATACAGGAGATGTAATAGGTTATAATCAACAGTTTAGTGCAGTTACCAATGCATATTCAGGTGCAATATACAGTCCAACTCAAAATCGTATTTATTTTATTCCATACGGCCAAGCAGATCAAATTAGATGGCATTACATTGATTGCAAAGATGGTAAAGTTGTTGTTTATAAACCAAATATTCGTGCAGTTATAAATGGATATTCAGGCGGAGTATACAGTCCAACACAAAATCGTATTTATTTAGTACCATTTAGTCAATCTAATCAATCAGAATGGCATTATATAGATTGTCAAGATGGACAGGTTATTGCTTATAAACCAGGAAGTGAAGTAAGTCAAAATGCATATTGTGGTGGTGTATACAGTCCAACTGAAAATAAAATATATTTAATTCCATATGGCCAATCTAATCAATCAATATGGCATTACATTAATTGTTTAAATGGAGATGTGATTGGGTATAAACATGGAATACGTGCTGTTGTTAATGGATACAATTCAGGAGTATATTCTGCTTCTCAAAATAGAATATATTTAGTTCCATTTAATCAAGGAAGAGAATCTGAATGGCATTATATTGATTGTGTTAGTGGAAATATTATTACATATTCTAATAATACTCAATCAAATCAAAATGCATATGCTGGAGCAGTTTATTCTCCTATAACTAATAAAATATATTTTGTACCATTTAGTCAAGCTAATCAACCAACATGGGCTTATATTGATACATTGTCTGGTGAATCTACATCTAAATTAATAATGAGTGGAACATTATTCAACAAATATTAATGTAAAACGACATAAATCCCGACAATTTTATATAAAACCCAACAATTTCATAAACCCCGAGAATTTTGGTTCCATATAACATATATGAATTCCATATATCAAGTTTTATATATCAAGTTCATTGTCTGAATACATAGATTCATCATCCGATTCATCATCCGATTTTTCATAAGATTCGCCATCAGAAGACATTTTTTTGATAAAGTCCTTTTCAGTTCCATTAATTTGATCTGAAATATATGCATTATTGTACATTTGAGCGAGATCTTCTTCATCAACAGGCGAATCCATCATTTCCATAAATTCTCTCATATCTTCGTCATCGTCATAATTAGATTCTTCATCATTATTATCAAACATATTTAATTGTTCAATAATACTATTATCAATATTAGGAGTAACAATCATTAAATAGTTTTCATCTTCTCTATTAACTTCAAGTTTTGAAATTAAATAATTTTGTTTTTGTTTATTAATTTTTAAGTTGATACAATACTTTTTAATAAACATTTGTAAACATTTAATTCCTTTCAATTTAAATTCAGAAATAATATTTGTAATATTATCTGGAGATAAAACATATTTATTATTTTTGTTCAAAGTAATATTATTAGTTAAATAATCTAATAATGATTGTTTAGTAATATTAGTAAATCGTTTATTCGCAAGTTTAGTTTTATCAAGTTTAATAGTAAATCGTCGTTTATATTTTAATAATTTCTGCCAATTCGAGAATTTATTATTCAAATTAATAATATCTTGTTCAGTAATCATATATCCTTTTCTATTAAATGTGCATGAATTTTTAATATATAATTCAATCTCATTTTGATTAGTAAAATTATTTTTATAATTAATTTGTTGACTAATGAAATGATTTTTATAACAATTGTAAGTAGACATTTTTTTATTTTGAATAATACATTGTTCAATATTAACTATAGTTTTCTTATCAATTGGTTTTCCATTTAATTCAATTTGAGTTGTATTATATTGATTAGTTAAATATGTAGCATATTTAATATGATTATTTTTTACACTTACTTGTTTTTTTTTAATTTTCAACATTTTAGGGTAATTTTTTAAATCTTTAAATAATTGAGTTGAAGGCGAATCAAATAATGAATCATCAGATTCTTCATCTTTAATTTGTGTTATATTTTGTCTTCTTAATGAAGTTATATCTTCATTTCCACTATAGTTAAAATTAATTGTATCATCATAGTTACTTAGAAAGATATTATATTGTTCAATAGCTTTTTCATAAGCCTCACTGATAGATGAAATTGATTCTGTAAAATCATAAACAGTTTTTCGATTATTACTTTGAATAATATAATCTTCACTTGGATCTCTAGCTTTACAACTAATATATTGTATATTTGTACCCCAAGGTAGTTGAAAATAATTGTCAATAGGATAATAATTATTAGTAACTATATTATCAATTCCAAGACTAGTCAAATATGTTCCAAATTCTTTATTATTAAAATGAGACGTTTTGGAATTTGTAATAAGAAATCGAAACATGAAATTCTCTTCACATTTTTTTAATTTATATTGAGAATGGACTATTTCAGCATTTGGCAATAATGAACGAATTGTATTATATACATGATTAAGAAATCCTTTCTTATTTTTAAATTCATGAAAATCAATTACATCAATCACGTCAAAAAATAATTTAAAGCCGACAGCATCAACACTCAAAAGTTCAAGAATATCACGTTTTTTCATCGCCTCCTTTCCAGTAAGATTTAAAGGTTTCATTTCATTTGTAATAAACTGCATTTTTGTTATAGACATAATATACAAATATCAAATTTCATATTTTTAGTAAAATATTCATCTTTTTCACTTTATCAAGTATTTTTTATCAAATTCGTTGTATTTTATTTAATTATAAATTTGTCGGATTCTACTAAATTTTAAATTAAGTATTTTTATCAAATTTTAAATCAAACGTTTTTTATTTAATTATTTTACTAAATTATAAATCAGGCGTATTCTTCAAAATTATACAAAGTTTTATTTTTACAAATATTTAATTATATAAAGTTTTAATACAAAATATAAATTTAATACAAAATGTAAATCCGGCGAATAATATAAAGTTTAATAAATAAAGTTTTAATACAAAATATAAATTTAATACAAAATGTAAATCCGGCGAATAATATAAAGTTTAATAAATAAAGTTTTAATACAAAATATAAATTT
>Ga0247813_10000721_pt1 | contig 27961 bp, 28 predicted proteins | sample UWRJL169409C1_FD_180719 | JGI IMG/M metagenome (GOLD analysis project Ga0247813, IMG submission 180719) | Plant litter microbial communities from Arlington Agricultural Research Station in Wisconsin, United States - UWRJ-L169-409C-1 | ecosystem: Environmental > Terrestrial > Plant litter >...
TGGTCTGAGCCCCCGGGGGCGGGCGGGTCGAGCCTCAGCCCCGCAGCGCCTGTCCACAGGCCCCGGGTGCACAGAGCCCCGGGCAGGGAAAGACTGGTCGGCACAGCCAGACGCACCCCGATCCCGACCCGTGGAGGACCCACCATGGCCGACCAGGACCGCACCGAGCCGCCCGACGCGACCGGCAGCTCCGACGCGACCGGCAGCTCTGTCAGCACCGAGGGCACAGCCCGTCGCGTCGTCCTCTCGGGCGCCTCCGGGCTCATCGGGACCTATCTGCGCCAGACCGACGGCGGCCTGCCCGCCCGGGGCTGGTCGTTGCGCCTGGTCGGGCACTCGCCCGTCGAGCCGCTCGACGGCGAGCCCGACCTCCCGTCCTTCGTGGCCGACGTCGGCGAGGAAGACTCCCGCGACACCCTCGACGAGGCCTTCGCGGGAGCCGACGCCGTGGTGCACATGGCAGGCATCCCTGGCGAGGACTCGTGGACCTCGATCCGCCGGACCAACATCGACGGCACCTACCGCGTGCTCGAGGCGGCCCGCCGTGCCGGGGTCCGGCGCGTGGTGCTCGCCAGCTCGAACCACGCCGTCGGGTTCTTGCCGACGGGTGAGACCGCCCGGACCGACGTCTCGCCCAGGCCCGACACGTACTACGGGGTCTCGAAGGCCGCGATGGAGGCTCTCGGCAGCCTGTACGCGGACAAGTACGGGGTAGAGGTCGTGTCGTTGCGCATCGGCATGTGCAACGACAAGCCCGCGAGCACCTTCGACCTCGGCATCTGGTTGAGCCCGGCGGACACGGTCCGGCTCGTCGACGCCGCGCTGCGCGGCCCCGTCGACGGTCCGGTGATCGCGTACGGGGTCTCGGCCAACACCCGGGGCTGGTGGGACCTGTCGAGCGCGCGGGCCCTCGGCTACGACCCGCAGGACGACGCCGAGGTCTACGCTGACGAGGTCGAGCCCTATGACGGCCCGGAAGGGGTCCTCGGGCACGGCTTCGTCGCGCTCGACCCGCACGACGACTGAGGTGGCCGACAGGGGCCGGTCGTGACGGACTCGTTGCGAAAGCGTTAACGATCTCGGTGGCGGGCGAAACAAACGTCACCTACCGTCGTGGGATGGATCACACAACTCAGCAGGCGGAGGGCGGGTCGGCGACGGCGCTGGTCAGGCTCGCCGGCGTCAACAAGCACTTCGGCGACCTCCACGTGCTCCAGGACATCAACCTCTCCGTCGCGCGCGGCGAGGTGGTCGTCGTCATCGGTCCCTCGGGCTCCGGCAAGTCCACGCTCTGCCGGGCGATCAACCGCCTCGAGACCATCGACGACGGTGTCATCGAGCTCGACGGTCACAGGCTCCCCGAAGAGGGCAAGGCCCTCGCGCAGCTGCGCGCCGACGTCGGGATGGTCTTCCAGTCCTTCAACCTCTTCGCGCACAAGACGATCCTCGAGAACGTCACCCTCGGCCCGATCAAGGTCCGCGGGATGAAGAGCAGCGAGGCCAAAGAGCTCGCGATGGGTCTGCTGGAGCGGGTGGGCGTCGAGTCCCAGGCGCACAAGATGCCGGCCCAGCTCTCGGGCGGGCAGCAGCAGCGTGTGGCCATCGCGCGCGCCCTCGCCATGCAGCCCAAGGTCATGCTCTTCGACGAGCCCACCTCGGCCCTCGACCCCGAGATGATCAATGAGGTCCTCGACGTCATGGTCGGCCTCGCCAAGGACGGCATGACGATGATCGTCGTCACCCACGAGATGGGCTTCGCCCGCAAGGCCGCGGACAGGGTCGTCTTCATGGCTGACGGGCAGATCGTCGAAGAGGCTGAGCCCGAGGTGTTCTTCACCAACCCCCGCTCCGAGCGTGCCCAGGAGTTCCTGTCGAAGATCCTCACCCACTGACGCCCCCCGCACCGACCCTGCACTGACGACAGCCGTACCGACCACCCCGTCCCGGGTACCCCTGGGACGGGCGGCCGTACGGTCCGGACGCACAGCAGTCCCGGACCGACGTCGCGACCCGCCACGAAGGAGAACCCATGCGCAACCGTCCGACCGCGTTCCTCGCGATCGCCGCTGCCTCTGCCCTGCTGCTCTCAGCCTGCGGCGGAGACGACAGCTCTGAAGACCCGCCCGTCGCCGAGGTCGACGCCGCGGAGTTCCCCGAGGGCAGCACGATGGCCCGCCTCGCCGAGGCCGGCACCATGACCGTCGGCACGAAGTTCGACCAGCCGCTCTTCGGCCTCGTCGGCCCCGACGGGACGCCCGTGGGCTTCGACGTCGAGATCGCGAAGATCATCGCGGGCGAGCTCGGCATCGCGCCCGACGACATCGAGTGGACCGAGACCGTGTCGGCCAACCGCGAGACCTTCATCGAGGAAGACCGCGTCGACATCGTCGTGGCGACCTACACGATCAACGACGACCGCAAGCAGGTCATCGACTTCGCCGGGCCGTACTACCTCGCCGGTCAGTCGCTCATGGTCCGCGCGGACGACGACTCGATCAAGAGCGAGGCCGACCTGTCCGGCAAGATCGTCTGCTCGGCCGAGGGCTCGACCCCTGCCAAGAACATCGAGGAGAACTTCCCCGACGCCGAGCTGCGCACCTTCTCGCAGTACACCGACTGCCTCGACCCGCTCCGCAACGGCCAGGTCGACGTGCTGACGACCGACAACGTGATCCTCGCGGGCTACGTCGCGGAGAGCCCGGACGACTTCAAGCTCGCCGGTGAGCAGTTCACCGAGGAGCCCTACGGGATCGGCCTGAAGAAGGACGACACCGACTTCCGCAACTTCATCAACGACACCCTCGAGGCCGCCTACGAAGACGGCCGCTGGGACGCTGCGTGGGAGGCGACCGCCGGAGAGGTGCTCGACACCCCGACGCCCCCAGCCGTCGACCGGTACTGAGCACCACCGGTCGGACCCGCGTCTGACCGTCGACCCTCGGCCCGGGCCGGTCGCCTGACACCTCAGGTGGCCGGCCCGGCTCGCGGGACCACCGCACCACCCGACTGCGGGCGCTGGGCCGACGGCCCACGACCCGCGTGAACCAAGGAGGACGACCGTGCAAGCACTGGTCGACGAGCTGCCGAGGATCTGGCAGGGCTTCCAGCTCACCCTGTTCCTCGCCGTCGTGTCGGGAGCCCTCTCCCTCGTCTTCGGGACGATCCTGGCCGCGTTCCGGGTCGCACCGCTGCGCTCGCTGCGCACCTTCGCGGGGGCCTACGTCGAGATCGCGCGGAACACCCCGCTGACTCTCGTGTTCATCTTCTTCGTGTTCGTGCTGCCGAGCCTCGGCTTCATCCTGCCGCTCGGCCGGGTGCCCGCGATCATCGCGCTCACCGCGTACACCTCGGCCTTCGTGTGCGAGGCCGTGCGCTCGGGCATCAACTCGGTCGCCGTCGGGCAGGCCGAGGCCGCCCGCGCGATCGGCCTCGGGACGGTCCAGACGCTCCGCCTCGTGGTCCTGCCGCAGGCGCTGCGCACCGTGGTGCCGCCGCTCATCAACGTGCTCATCGCACTGACCAAGAACACGTCGGTGGCTGCAGGCTTCGCCGTCGTCGAGCTCACCTCGACGAGCCGTGCGCTCGCCCGCGACAACCCCGCCGACGTGGTCATGCTGCTCACGGGGATCGCGGTCTGCTACCTCATCATCACGATCCCCGCCGGGATCGCGGCCAACGCCATCGAACGAAAGGTGGTGTTCAGCCGATGAGCGGCAACGTCCTCTACGACGCACCCGGACCTAAGACCCGTCGCCTCGAGCGCATCGGCTCGATCGTCTTCGCGGTGATCCTGCTCGGCCTGCTCGCCTGGATGATCAAGGGCATGGCCGACCGCGGCATCTTCGACGACCGCTGGGCCGTCCTCACCGACCCGCCGAAGGGGCAGGACGCCGAGGACGTGTGGAAGTCGCTGCTCGTCACCGGGCTGGGGGCCACGCTCAAAGCTGCGGTCGTCGCGGCGCCCCTCGCGCTCGTGCTCGCCTTCGTCCTCGCGATCTTGCGGACCTCGGGCGTCCGGGTGGTCCGGGCCGTGGCGATCTCCGTCATCGAGGTCCTGCGCGGACTGCCCGTGCTCCTCATGATGCTGTTCGCGCTGCTGGCCTTCGGTCTCTCGTCCTTCCAGGCCGTGGTCATCGGTCTCACGCTGTACAACGCGGCCATCGTCGCCGAGATCCTCCGCGCCGGGCTCGCCGCGCTGCCCAAGGGCCAGGCCGAGGCGGGGACGGCCATCGGCCTCACCCGTGGGCAGACGCTGCGGCTCGTCCAGCTGCCGCAGGTGGTCCGGCTCATGCTGCCGAGCCTCATCAGCCAGTTCGTGGTGCTGCTCAAGGACAGCTCGCTCGGCTTCATCGTCGGGTACCCCGAGCTGCTCAACGCGATGAAGACGAACTACAACTTCTTCGGGAGCGACTCGCGCCTGCCGCTGTTCCTCGTGGTGGCGGTCGTCTACCTCACGGTGAACATCACGCTGTCGCGGCTGGCCGTGTACATCGAGAAGCGGCTGTCCTCGCGTGGGCAGAAGCCCGTCGCGACAGGTCTGGCCACGCCGAACCTGGGCAAGACCAAGGTCTGACCGAGCAGCGGGTGCCGCACCCGGTGCGACGTCCTCGCAGCGGTCTGCGCATGCGGGCGCCTCGCCTGAGGCGGGGCACGACGGCCGGGTTCGTCACGACGGTGACGGGCCCGGCCTCGTGGTGTCGTGGGTCGCCGGCACGGCGCTCGCGGGGCCGGCTGCCGGGCTTCTCCCACCCTGTGGCCTCTGTGCGTCCTCAGGCTCGCGCCGAGCTGAGCCTCTCGACGGCGCGCGTGATCTCGTCGCCCATCGACGCCCCGCCGTGCCCGTCGGACCTCACGACCACGAGCTCGCTCCCGGGCCAGGCCCTGTGCAGGTCGTAGGCGGTCGCGAGCGGCGAGCTGATGTCGAGGGCGCCGTGGATCAGGGTGCCGGGCAGGTGCGCGATGCGGTCCATGGAACCGAGGATGCCCGAAGGCCCCGCGAAGCCCGACGCCGACCAGTAGTGGACCACCAGCGTCGCGAAGAGCAGCCTGAAGTCGGCGTCCTCGTAGCGCGGCGACGTGCCTCCGCCGCTCGCGAGCGAGACGTGGACGTCTTCCCAGGTGCACCACGCTCGTGCCGCCGCCGCACGGACCGCAGGGTCGGGGTCGGCCAGGCGCTCGCGGTACGCGTCGACGACCCGCTGACCGTCGCGCCTGCCGGAGGCTGCGGCGAAGTCCTCCCACTCGGCCGGGAACACCGCGCGCATCGACTCGGTGATCCACCCGACCTCGGCGGCCGTGGTCGTCGTGACGGCCGCGAGCACGAGCCCTGTCACCCGGTCCGGGTGGGCCTGTGCGTACGCGAGCCCGAGGGTCGTGCCCCACGAGACGCCGACGACCATCCACGCCTCGATGCCCAGGTGCTCGCGGAGGGCCTCGATGTCGGAGATCAGGTGCGCCGTGGTGTTCAGCGCGAGGTCGGCCTCGGGGTCGGTCGCGAGCGGGCGGCTGCGGCCGCACCCTCGCTGGTCGAGGGCCACGACCCTGTGGGTGCTCGCGTCGAAGTGCTGCCGGTGCCCGGCCGTGAAGCCCGAGCCGGGGCCACCGTGCAAGAACAGCGCGGGGATCCCGTCGGTCGCGCCCCACGACTCCCAGTAGACGGACTGCCCGTCGTCGGTCTCGAGGGTGCCGGAGGTCAGGTTCTCGCTCATGCCGCGGGCCTCACCAGACGTGCTCCCTCGCTCCGGAGCACCTGCCAGGGCGTGCAGCACGGCACACCGACCGCGGCGCAGGCCTCGGGGATCTTGATCCGTCTCCTCGAGTCCGGCGACGGGGTCTCGTGCGTCACGACCGTGTACCCGAGGTCGCAGGCCTGGGCGACCAGCGTGTAGTCGGCGGACGCGAGGAACTCTCGTTCGGCGCTCGCGGTGTACCGGTCGTGCCGGTTGGCCCAGCGGGCCAGCGCTGTCAGTGGGCCGGCGACAGTCGACCGAGGACTCAGGTAGAGGTCGCGGCCTGCGGACCTGGACCACTCGGACAGCTCGTCACCGCGGCCTTCCACCTCGTCTCGGACGGCTGTCACGCTGAAAACCCGCCCAGCGTGCCTGGCCTCCACGAGCCACTCCCAGAATCCTGGCGCGAAGTCGAGGCCGTAGTAGCGGTCCTTCGCCTCGATGAGGATGTTCGAGTCGACGATGTACATCAGTGCGCCTCCAGATGGGCGGCAAAGCCGTCGAAGGCTCTGGTCGTCCGCGTGCTGAGCAACCTGTAGGCGTCTCGGTACAAGGTCCCGCCCTCACGGGCGTCGGCGATGACTGCGCGTGCGAACCGGCGTCCGACCCTGTAGGGCCAGACGTAGTACGGGTTGCCGCCCGAGCTCTTGTCCTCGTCCAGACGCCGGACCGCGATCGCCCGGAGCCGGGCCTCCTCGGCGAGATAGATCTCGCGGAACCTGTCCCACGTGAGCCGGCCCTCGTCGTGGAGCCGTCGCAGGACCACGAGAGTCGAGACGTGGAAGCGACGTCCCATTGCCTCGAGCGTCGGCTCCGGGTTCGAGAGGTCGACCCGTGCCGGGATCATGGCTGCCGGGACGAGCACGCGACCCGCGACGGCGTTGCACCAGCGCTCGACCTCGGCGAGATCGTGGTCGTGGTCCGGTGAGCCTGCTGACGAGGACACTCCTGGAATCCCGAGGGCCACGTGCGCCACCTCGTGGAAGAGCGTGAAGGCCTGGGCGTTCTTGGTGTCAGAGCCGTTGACGAAGACCAGGGGAGAGAGGGAGTCCACGAGAGTGAAGCCCTGGAACTCGTCAGAGTCGAGTCTGCGGTGCGTGTTGTTCCCGACCAGGCTGTTGACCATGACCATGATCCCGCTGGACTCGACGGCCTCGACCATGTGCCGCAGGGCGTCCTGCTGCGTGGCGGACGGTGCTCCGGCCGCGTAGCCGACGGCGTCGCTGATCGCTCCTGCCGCGGTCTCCGGGGCGGTGCTGATGGTCACCGACCCGACAAGAGGCGAAGGATCTGCACCCAGACGAGCGAGATAGGCGGAGAACCAGTCTTGACGCTCCGAGCACGTCGCGATCGTGTCCAGCAGCGCGCTGCTGGGTGCCGATCCCCGGACTTCTCTGCGACGGAAGTCGGTCACGGGGAGACGTTCTTCGGGGACGTGGTCCAGGAAGAAGTAGCCCAGCGGGACGTGGGTGGTGGAGGCGAAGTCCTGGAGCTGGCCGAAGGTGGGGTCGAGAAGTCCGTCGATCCAGTCCTCGAGCTTCGCGAACCTGTCGAGATGGATGTCCGCAGCGGATGCTGCATCCGCCGCCCAGGCGACGACCTCAGGGTTCACAGCCACACGCTCGACCATCTGGCACCCCTCCTGATCGAATCTCGAAGTTCGATCGTAGCGGCGGACCGAGGACGAGAGGCGTTGTCCACAGCCCTTGCCTGGACTGCCGACCTCGAGTCACAGATCGGGTGGGTTCTGCACAGGTCTGCGGGTCGTGCTGGACATCGCCGCGCGATCCGCGTTGGGTAAGCACCATGCCTGCCGCTGACGTCACGTCTTCCTCGCGCGCCCACCGTCGACCGCGCCCCCGGACCCTGGGGGCCGCGGCCCTGTCTCTCGCGCTCGTGGTCGGCGGCCTCACCGCCTGCGGCGCCGAGGACACGGCGCAGGACGACGCGGAGGCGCTCGCGACGAAGATCGCCGAAGGCCTGGTCGACGGCGACTTCACAGGGGTCGCCTTCAGCGACGCCTCCCCCGCGGAGGCCGCCGAGGCTCACGCCGCGATCGTCGCCGCCGTCGCCGACGCCCCGCACACCGTCGAGGTCACGGACGTGGTCCTCGACGAGGAGAAGACCAGCGGGACCGCGACCTTCGCCCACACCTGGGACGTCTCGGGGATCCCCTGGACGTACTCGACCGAGGCGCCCCTGGCGGTCTTCGAGGAGTCGTGGGAGTCGCAGTGGGACCCGGCGCTGGTGGTCGAGGGGCTCGTCTCCGACGAGACGCTCCAGCTGAGCCGCACGACGGCGCCGCGGGCAGACATCCTCGGTGCGGGTGACACCCCGATCGTCACCGAGCGGCCCGTGCGCAGGGTCGGCGTCGACAAGACGCGGGTCGAGGCGACCGAGCTCGACGCGACAGCCCGGACCTTGGCCGGTCTCGCGCAGATCGACGCCGACGCCTACGCCGCCAAGGTTGCCGCAGCCGGCGAGAAGGCCTTCGTCGACGCCGTGACGCTGCGGACCGAAGACCCCAGCTACGACTTCGACGCGATGGCCGCGATCCCGGGCGTGCTGCTCGTGGACGCCACGCTGCCGCTCGCGCCGACCCGAGACTTCGCAGCACCGGTCCTCGGCCGTGCAGGTGAGGCGACCGCGGAGATCGTCGAGGAGTCCGAGGGCACGATCGCCGCGGGTGACGTGACCGGTCTGTCAGGTCTGCAGAGGCAGTACGACGAGCAGCTGCGCGGCACGCCCGGCATCGCGCTCGAGGCTGTCAGCGAGGCCCGTGGCGCGCGGGTCCTGCTCGACCAGGCCGCTGTGCCCGGCGAGCCCTTGAGGACCACCCTCGACGTGGGGGTCCAGCAGCTGGCGGAGGACACCCTCGTCGGGCAGACGGTCCCCTCGGCGATCGTCGCGATCCGTCCATCGACGGGCGAGGTGCTCGCCTCGGCGAGCGGGACCGCCGGCGGGGGCGTGTCGACGGCGACCACGGGCATGTACGCGCCGGGGTCGACCTTCAAGATCGTCACCTCGCTCGCGCTGCTGCGCAGCGGCCTGACCGCCGACTCACCGCTCGACTGCTCGGCCGAGGCCGTGGTCGACGGTCGCGCCTTCGTCAACTACCCGGACTACCCGGCGGGCAAGATCGGTCAGATCCCCTTGACCGACGTGATCGCGAACTCCTGCAACACGGCCCTCATCAACGCCTCCGGGCAGGTCACGCAGGCCGACCTGGCCTCGGCGGGCGAGGCGCTCGGCCTCGGGCTCGCGCAGCAGGCCGGTCCGGGTGTGTTCACGGGTTCGGTCCCCGCCGATGCCGAGGGGACCGAGCACGCTGCGTCGATGATCGGTCAGGGGCAGGTCCAGGCCTCGCCGATGGCGATGGCCACCGTCGCGGCCTCCGTCGCCGCCGGGACGACGGTGCGGCCGACCCTGCTCGCGCAGGAGGTCGACCCCGTCGAGTCTGACCTCCCCGAGGCGCCGGCCGCGCCGCTGACCGCAGACGAGGCAGCGCAGCTGAGCGCCTTCATGCGGGCCGTGGTCACCGACGGCGGCGGGTCGTTCCTGCAGGACGTGCCCGGCGAACCCGTCGGCGCCAAGACCGGGACCGCGCAGTACGGCGACGGCAGCACCAACCACGCGTGGATGATCGCGGTCCAGGGCGACCTCGCGGTCGCCGTCTTCGTCGAGACCGGGGACTACGGCTCGACGACGGCCGGACCGCTGCTCGAGGCCTTCCTCGACGGTCTCGCCTGAGACGACCGGTGTGCCCGTGGTGTGACTGAGCCGACGCCGCGCAGCGCGCCCGGGCCGTGGGCCCGGCGTTAGGGTCGGACGAGAGCCGTCCGTGACCCCCCGGACCCGATCCGCGCCTGCGGCGCAAGGAGAACCATGACCACCACCCCCGTCCGTCACCGCAGGTCTGCCGCGCCCCGCGCGATCCTCGTCGGTCTGGTCACAGCCGTCGCGCTGCTGCTGGGTGCCTCGACAGCGTCGGCCCACGACACCGTCATCGGGACCGCGCCCGGCGACGGCGAGACGCTCACGACCGCCCCGACCCAGGTGACCGTCGAGACGAGCGCCGTGCCGCAGAGCATCGGGTCCCGCATGGTGATCACGGCCTCGGACGGCACGGTCTTGTTCGACGGAGAGCCGACGATCTCCGACCGTGTCGCGAGCGTGGAGCTGCCCGCGGTCGCGAACGACAGCTACCAGGTGGCCTGGCGCCTCGTGTCCTCCGACGGTCACCCGATCGACGGGACCTTCGGCTTCGTCGTCGACGACCCCGCCGCGGTGACCCCGACCGAGGACCCGACGTCCGACGCCGCCACCCCCACGGCCGACGAGACGACGGTCGCCGCGACGACCGACGCTGCTCCCTCGGAGGACTCGACGACCGCGACCGCGGCTGACACGTCCGACGACGGCTCGAGCACGTCCTGGATCCCGGTCGCGCTGATCGTCGTGGTCATCGTCGGCCTCGTGCTCCTCGTCCTCTTCCGCCGTCGCTCGGCCCTGCAGGACAACTCCTGACCCGACCGCGCGAGGCGCCCCGGCGCCCGGCGCCACCAGCTCACGCCACCTGGAACGAGGTCGCACCACGTGCCACGAGGTCGCACAGACACGCCGCATCTGCTCCCCTCGGGGCTGTTCCGGCGTGTCTGTGCGACCTCGTTCTTGGTCGTGCGACCTGGGTGCGGGTGGTGCGACCTCGGTGCTGGTGGACGGGAGGTAGCTGACGTCGGCTCGCCGCGGTGGGCCATCCAGCTCCCACGGCTCGCCGCGGTGGGCTATCCAGCTCGCACCGCTCGCCGCAGCGGTTCTCAGCCGCAGGTGAGGCCTGTCGTGAGGGACTCGAGGTTGGCGCGCATGATGTCGAGGTAGTCGGCCGACTCGTCTGCGCGGCTCTCGATCGGGTCGAGCAGCGCGGTCCCGACACCGAGGTCGTCGGCGAGGGTCTGCGTCACCTTCGGGCCGACGGCCCGCTCGAAGAAGAGGGTCGAGACGTCGTCGCGCTCGACGATCGTCCGGACCTCTCGCAGACGTTTGGGGGAGGGCTCGGTGTCCGGGTTGATGCCGGTGATGCCCTCCTGGACCAGCCCGTACCTGTCGGCGAGGTACCCGAAGGCCTCGTGCGACGTGACGAGGGTGGCGCCCTGGCACTGGGCGAGCCCGTCGGCGAGCTCCTGGTCGAGCTCGTCGAGCGATGCCGTGAGCGCCTCCGCGCCGGCCGTGTAGTCCGCGGCGTTGTCGGGGTCGATCGCGCTGAGCTCCGCGGCGACGGCGTCTCCGACGAGGGAGAGGCGGGTGGGCTCCAGCCAGAAGTGCGGGTCGGCGGCGTCGGCCTCTGCTGCCTCGGCGGAGTCGACCACGTGCTCGGGGGACTGCGCAGCGACGGCCTCGTCGGTCGCGCTCTGGAGCCCGGACAGGTAGACGACGAGGTCGGCCTGCCCGATCCCGCGGACCTGGGCGGGGGAGAGCTCGAGGTCGTGCGGCTCGGCTGCGGCAGGGGTGAGGTTGGAGACGCTCACGTGCTCCCCGCCGACCTGCTCGACGACGAACTGGAGCGGGTAGAACGACGCGAGAACCTCGACGGTGCCCTCGGTGCCGGCGTCGTCGGCGGACCCGTCGGAGGAGCAGGCGGTGAGCAGGGTGAGGGCGGCGATCGTGGTCGCGGCGAGGGCGGCGTGGGTGCGTCGCATGGTGGTCTCGTCTCAGGTCGTGGTGCGGGTAGGGCGTGCGGTGCTGCGCGGGGGACGAGCGGGGGACGAGCAACGCGGTGGAGTCCGGCGCTGCTCGGTGCTGACGGCTCAGCCCCCCGGTGTGCGCCGACCGCCAGACGCGGGTGCGCCCGCCGGTGGTGATCACCGGCGGGCGGACCCGGTCTGCAGGAGGTGCGGAGAGCTGTGGCCGGTCACCCGTGCGGGGCTTGCGGGCAGCCGACCGTGGCTCAGCTCAGCTCGTCGCGGTCTCGGTCGGCTCGTCGCTGTGCTCATCTGAGTGCTCGTCCGAGTGCTCGTGATTGTGCTCGTCGGTGGCCTCGTCCGCGTGCTCGCCGTCAGCGTGCTCACCCTCGGTGTGCTCGCCGTCGGTGTGCTCGTGCTCGGCCTCGGCGCCGTGCTCCACGTCGCCCGAGGCGCCGGTGAGCTCATTGGGGACGACGGTCAGCTCGACGCTGTTCCAGATCTCACCGGTCTCGATGTCGACGGCGTGGATCATCGAGGTGGCCGGGTCGGTGATGTACGCGCTGCCGTCCTGGACGTAGAGGGTCGGGCGCGGGTCCTGCCAGGTCTCGGACTCTTCCCACGCGTCGATCACGGGGATCGATCGCGTCACGGTGCCGGACTCGGGGTCGATGACGTGCAGCGCACCGTCGGTGCCGAGCACCAGGGCCTCGCCGGCGTCACCGCGGCCGAGGGAGCGGAAGGTGTAGGACGCGGGCAGGTCGACCAGCTTCATCGAGGCGTCGCGGGTGTCGATGATCGAGACGCGGGTGGGGCGCTCGAGGTCGGCCTCGGGGTCGGACTTGTAGTCGCCGAGCACGAAGGGCGACTCCTCGCTGCCGGCCTGGTTGCCGATGCGGCCGTAGGCGTCGGGGCTGGTGACCTTGCTGATGACACCGTCCTTGGTGACGAGCGCGCCGTCCTCGCAGCCGATGACCACGGCCTCGTCGGCCGCCACGGCCTCTCCGTGAACGCCAGGGCACTGGTCGTTCGCGGCGATCTCGGTGCCCTCGGCGTCGAGGACGCGGATGCCCGTGCGGGCGTCTTCGGTGCCCTCGGAGACGACGAGCGTCCCGTCGCTGAGCTCGACCGCCACGCCGTGGTGCGCGCTCGGGGTGGTGAGCTCGCGCAGCTCGCGGGCCTCGTCGGCCACGGCGGCGGAGTCGAAGACCGTCACGGCACCGGTGCCGTCGTCGAAGAGCGCCGTGCGGCCCTCGTGGACGACCGCGTGACCGGGCTTCTCGGCCGCGAAGGACACGTCGGTCAGTGCCGGGGCGCTCGTGTAGTAGTGCGCGTGGTCGCCGTGCGGCTCGGCCCAGGTGCCCGCGTCGAGGACCTGGAACTTCCCGGCTGTCGAGACGAGGACGTGGCGTCCGTCGCCCGCCGGGTTGATCCGGTTGAAGCCCTCGAGCTCGAAGTCGTCGATGGTCTCGAGCGAGGTCGAGTCGAGGACCTGGATGCCGCCGTCGTAGGTGACCACGAGGCGGGGGGTGAGGCCGGCGGCCTCGACGGCGGGGGTGCTCGTCGTGGTCTCGGTCGGCTCGGAGCCGCTGCCCGTCGAGGCGTCGGCGGAGTCGTCGGAGGACGAGCAGCCGGCCAGCAGGACGAGGGGCAGCGCAGCGCCGAGCGCGACGGCCCGGGGGAGGCGTCGGGGCGTGCGGGTGGGGGTGAGGGTGGGGCGCATGGGGTCGACGGGCACAGGGCTCGGGGCCTGAGGTGCCCACTCCTTTCGGTGATGCGGGAGGGGTTCGGGGAGAGCGTAGCAGAGAATGAGAACGGTTATCGTTACGTTCTGATCACGCGGTGCGCACGTCCCCGGGTGGCCCGACGGGTGGTCCTCGGGCAGGCTGGGAGGCCCTGCCCCACCGACGGACGAGAGGTTTCACCATGAGCGACTCCCACTACGACACGCAGTTCTTCGTGGTCGACGAGGCCGCCGGCACGGTCGACGAGCTCAAGGACGCCCTCCGCAGCTGGGCCCAGGGCCGCGACGGCGGGACCCTCCAGGAGCACGCCCGCGACGAAGGCCTCGAGTTCTTCGCATGGGAGATCGACGGCTGCACCTTCTCCATCTCCTTCGACGACGTCGCCGACGAAGACCGCTGGTTCTACGCCGGCCCCATCGCCGACTCGCACGCCGCGCTCGCGGTCTACCGCGCGCCCTTCTTCGTGTCGGTCACGGGCAACGCCCCCGAGGACGAGGAGGGCAACCCCGACCTGGAGCGCCTGCTGACCGAAGGTCTCGAGCTCGCACGCGTCTTCGAGCGTCCCGGCATCGTGGCTGTCGGCATGGGGCCGAGCGGCAAGCGCGACGCCGCGGAGCCCGTCCCCGGGACCGAGCTGGCAGACCCCGACGAAGATTTCGTGGTCGAGCTCCGCAAGCGTCAGATCAGCGACGGTCTCTGAGGTCGCTCTGCTGGCCGAGGTCGCCCGGGACGCGGTACCAGAGTGTCGACCCGGCTCTCCGCCTGGGCGGCGCCAGGCTTCGGGGCAGGTCGATCGGGCCTCGCGCCTGGACGGTGCTCGGCCTCGAGGGAAGCGGGCTCGGCCTGTGCCTCGGCCCGGCCCTACGCCTCGACGGTGCTCGGGCCTGGGGGCAGGTCGAGCCGGCGCGCCCCGGCCCCCTCGTCGCCGAGGGCGTCTTCGGGGTTGAGCAGCCAGCAGGCCTTCATCGACAGGCAGCCGCAGCCGATGCAGCCGGTGAGCTCGTGCTCGAGCTGCTCGATCGCGCGGCGGCGCTCTTCGAGGCCCTTCTTCCACTCCCGCGAGGCCCGCTGCCAGTCGGCGTGGCTCGGTGTGGAGTCGAGCGGGACGGTCCTCAACGAGGCCTGGACGTCCGAGAGCGGCACACCGAGGCGCTTGCCGACGGTGATGAGCGTGATGCGCCGGAGCATGTGTCGCCTGTAGCGACGCTGGTTGCCCGACGTCCGCGTCGAGGCGATGAGGCCCAGCCGCTCGTAGTAGTGCAGGGCGGAGACGGCGACCCCGGTCCGGCGGCTCACCTCGCCGATCGAGAGCAGCTGCTCGGGCGCGCGCTCGTCAAGATGGGCGTCGGTCGAGATGCGCTCACCAGCACGGGGCTCACCAGCACGGGGCTCGACAGTGCTGGGCTCGTCGCTGCTGCGCTCAGCAGCAGCGCGCTCGTCGCCCGCGCTGCTGCCGGGTCCGTCGGTCATCTACCCTCCCAGGTCGACCTCAACCCTAGATGAGGTCGCGCGAGGACCCCGGCCTGGGCGGCCTGGGCAGCAACGGCCCTCATCCTCAGCTCGGGTCGAGGAACGGCACGAGCACCTCGCTGATGCTCTCGCGAGCCTCCTCGTCCGAGATCGTCGGCGTGCCGTCGCCGGGCTGGACCCCGTAGTCGCCGAACTGTGCGTGCGACGCACCGTCGATCCGCACGACCGTGGTGCTGGCGGGCAGGTCGGCGAGCGAGTCGTCGATCTTCTCGGGTGTCGCGAGACCGTCCTGGGTGCCCGAGACGGAGATGACGTCGAGGTCGGTGCTGCTGGCGAGCGCGTCGCCCGAGCAGTAGGAGGCGAGCAGTACGAGGGCGTCGACCTCTCCGGGCTCGGCGTAGCTGCAGGCCTTGACCCCGCCCATGCTGTGACCGCCGACTGCCCACGAGCCGACCTCGGGGACGAGGTCGGTGAAGGCGTCGAGCGGGCGTCGCTCGAGGATCGCCAGGTTGAGGAAGGGCTTGACGATCACGACGGTGGTGCCCTCGGCGGCGACCTCCTGGAAGGTCGCCGCGTAGGCCTGCGGGTCGACCTTGGCGCCCGAGAGGAACACCAGCCCGCGACCGTCGTCCTCGCCGGCGGGTCGCAGGATCACGACGTCGCCCCGGTCGTCGAGGTCGACGCGCGGGTCCTCCTGGACGGCTGCGAGACCTGCCGGCTCGGCCGGGTAGGTGTCGTTCGCCCACCAGAGGAAGGCCGAGACGGCGATCGCGAGGAGAGCCACGACGCTGATCCCGATGATGGTGAGGACCCGCCGGTGGCGGCGGACCCACCCTGGGGCGGACTGTTCGGGTGATGTCGTCATGGCGGGTCTCCTCAACAGATAGTACGGCTACCGTACCATTCGGAAGGGCGTTAGGGTGAGCCGGTGACCCGACCTCCGGCAGAGCCCCCTGAGCTCTCGGCCGCCCTGCTCCGCGACCTCCAGGACGCGATCGGCGAGGCAGGCTCAGCCCTGGCGCGCCGCATGGCGATGAGTGCGACCGACGCCTCGGCCATCGAGCACATCTCGCTGTCGAGGCCGCACCTGAGTCCTGGTGAGCTGGGGGAGCGGCTCGCCGTCACGCGCTCGTCGGCGACCGAGATCGTCGACAGGCTCGTGCGTGCCGGTCACGTCGAGCGCGTCCGGGACGAGGCCGACAGGCGTCGCTTCAGGCTGGTCCCGACCGAGAGTGCGCAGGAGCGGGTGCGGGACGAGCTGAGCCCTCTTGTTGGAGCGCTCGACGCCGCGGCAGACGGTCTCTCAGCTGCCGAACGGAGGGTCGTCGCGCTGTACCTCGGGCGCGTGGTCGAGGCCTACAGGGAGTTTGCGGCCGAGGGTGACCGCTAGCGGCCGAGCTCCAGCGGCTCAACCCACAAGAACGGTTGTACAACACTTCTTGTAGATGTAGCGTCGTCGTCATGACGACATCGCCGACGCCCCAGGACCGCACCGCCGTCCCGCTCCGGATCCAGGACGCGGGTGCCCTCCGGGCGCTCGCGAACCCCTTGCGCATGCGGATCCTCGGACGGCTCCGGCAGGACGGCCCGTCGACTGTCGGTGCCCTGGCGAGCGCCACGGGGGCCGCCGCCGGCTCGGTGAGCTTCCACGTGCGGACCCTCGTCGAGCACGGCTTCGTCGTGGAGGTCCCCGAGCTCGCGCGGGACCGACGCGAGCGCTGGTGGGCTGCCACGGCGAGCACCACGAGCTGGGAACCCGCGGAATTCCAGGGCAGCGCCGACGGTCGTGACGCGACGGGTGAGCTCGAGCGCGCGATCTTGCGCAGCCAGCTAGCCTCCGCAGAAGAGGCCCTCGACAGGCGCGACGCGACGCCGCCCGAGTGGGTCGCTGCCGGGGCGTACGGCGACGACAGGCTCCTGCTGACCCTCGACGAGGCCCGCGAGCTCCGCGCCGACCTCGAGGGGATGCTCGCCCGCTGGCGCGACAGGGCCGACACGGCACAGCGGAGCCCGGACGACGAGACGGCCCCGGTGACGGTGGTCGTGCACAGCTACCGGGCGGCGCCGTGACCTCACCCCGGCGGCGTGGTCCGCTGGTCGCCCTGCTCGGTGCGCAGGTGCTCGCGACGGGCGGCAACTTGGTCACGCTCGTCGCCCTCCCGCTCTACGTCCTCGCGGAGACGGGCAGCCCGTCGATGGCGGGCGTCCTGGCTGTCGTCACCACGGTTCCCGTCGTGCTCGGCGGGGCCTTCGGAGGGGTCCTCGTCGACAGGGTCGGCTACAGGCGCAGCTCGATCGTCTCGGACGTGGTCGGCGGGCTGACGATCGGGCTGGTCCCGCTCCTCCATGCGACCGTCGGTCTGCCACTCTGGGGGCTCCTCGTCCTGGTCTTCGCGACAGGGCTGCTCGACACCCCCGGACAGGGCGCCCGGACAGCGCTGGTCCCCGAGGCCGCAACGCTCGCCGGGGTCCCGCTCGAGCGGGCGATGGGCTGGTGGGGTGCTGGCAGCCGCAGCGCGACCCTGCTCGGCGGGCCCCTCGCCGGTCTCCTCGTCGCGACGCTCGGCGCCCTCCCGGCCCTCGTCGTCAACGCCGCGACCTTCGGGCTGTCTGCGCTCGTGGTCGTCGTCGGGGTGCCGCGCTCGCTGCGCGCCGCAGCGGGTGCGCCGGGAACCGTGGGCGTGGGCGGGGCCGTCGCCGACGAGGGCTACTGGTCGGCCCTGCGGGCGGGGCTGGCCGTCGTCTGGCGGGTGCCGCTGCTGCGCGCTGTCGTGCTCATGGTCATGGTGACCAACGCGCTCGACGTCGCCCGGTCCAACGTCCTCCTGCCCGTCTACGCCGAGAGCGTCCTCGGCGGGGCGCAGGCCCTCGGTCTGCTCGTCGGCGCGATGGGTCTGGGGGCCTTCGTCGGTGCGCTGCTGTTCTCGGCTGTCGGGCACAGGCTCCCGCGCCGGGCCACCTTCGCGTGGGGGTTCCTCCTGGCCGGCGGACCGTCGATGCTCGTCTTCGCGCTCGAGCCGTCGCTCGTATGGTGCCTGGTCGTCACGGCGCTCGCGGGCCTGGCCGCCGGGGCGCTCAACCCGATCATCGGCACGGTCCTGCTCGAAGAGGTCCCACCGGCCATGCGCGCCAGGGTGTCGGGGGCTGTCAGCGCGGGTGCGTGGGCCGTGATGCCCGTCGGTGCGCTCGCAGCGGGGCTGCTGGTCGAGCAGGTCGGGCTGGTGGCGTGCTTCGCGCTCTTCGGCGCGGTCTACGTGCTCGTCACGCTCGCCCCGTTCTTCCCGTCGCCGTGGCGGTCGATGGACCGGGCTCACGTCGTGCGCGACGAAGGGGCCGCGCAGGCTGCCTGCTAGCACGGTCTGGACGGTGGCCACGCACTGTGCAAGTATCTGCGTATGCACGCAGATAAGCAGACGAGCGGACATGGCCTGCGTGACGGTGCCGTGGCGAACGCCCAGATGCCGGAGACCGAGGGCGAACCGGGAGAGTACGGAGCGCAGGCCGAGCGCCGGCGCACCGAGGCCGACGACCCCGGCGGCCAGACCGGCGTCCACCACGCCGAGCCCGACGACCATCACGCCGAACCCGACGACCACCGCGTCCAGACCGAAGACCACCTGGTCGAGCTCGCTGTCGAGGTCTTCGCGATGTTCGCCGACGCGACCCGCCTGCGCATCGTCCTCGCGCTGCGGGGTGGCGAGCTGCCGGTCAACGACATCGCGCAGGCTGTCGGGAAGTCGCCGTCGGCGGTGTCCCAGCACCTCGCGAAGCTGCGGATGGCCCGTCTGGTCTCGACGCGCCAGGACGGGACGCGGGTGTTCTACAGGTTGACGAACGAGCACGTCCGCGAGCTCGTGACCGACGCGATCTACCAGGCGGAGCACGTCGCCGAGGGCTTCCCGCGGCTGCACCACCACGCTGCAGAGTCGCCCCAGACCGTCCCGACCGCGTCCGGTACCAGGACCACGCCAGGGTCCCGGCCCACGCCAAGCACCAGGAGCGCACCGGGCCACAGGAGCACCGCGGAACCCGCGAGCACCCCGGAGACCACCACCACGCCGGACGCCAGGAGGACCCCGTGAGCGGCCACTCGCACTCTCACGACCACGCCCCGACCACGGTCGAGGAGGCGCGCGGCCACAGGCGTCGCCTCGCGGTGGCCTTCGGGATCACCACGACGGTCCTGCTCGTCGAGGTGGTCGGTGCGATCTGGACCGGCAGTCTCGCACTGCTCGTCGACGCCGCCCACATGCTCACCGACGCCGGCGGGCTGCTGCTCGCCCTCGTGGCGAGCGTCCTGACGATGCGTGCGCCGACGGCCCGGCGCACCTGGGGCTTCCGGCGCGCCGAGGTCCTCGCGGCGCTCGGCCAGGCCGCCGTGCTGCTGGCCGTCGGCGTCTACGTGATCGTCGAGGCCGTCCAGCGGCTGCTCGATCCTCCCGAGATCCCCTCGACCGAGCTGCTCGTCTTCGGCGTGATCGGTCTCGTGGCGAACATCGCGTCGATCGCGGTGCTGCTCTCGGCGCGCTCGGACAACCTCAACCTCCGGGCGGCCTTCCTCGAGGTCGTCAACGACGCCCTCGGGTCTGTCGCCGTGATCGTCGCGGCTGTCGTCATCGCGACCACGGGCTGGGGCGGTGCGGACGCTGTCGCCGCGCTGTTCGTCGGGGCGCTCATCATCCCGCGGACGGTCAGGCTGCTGCGGGAGGCGCTCGACGTGCTGCTCGAGTCGACGCCGCGAGGCCTCGACCTCGACGCCGTGCGCGACCACCTGCTCGGCGTCGAGCTGGTGCGGGGTGTCCACGACCTGCACGCCTCGCAGATCGCGACGGGTCTGCCGGTCCTCACCGCGCACGTGGTGGTCGACGACGAGTGCTTCCACGACGGTCACGTGCCGCGGATCCTCGACGCGCTCCAGGAGTGCGTCGCCGGGCACTTCGACGTGAACATCGAGCACTCGACCTTCCAGCTCGAACCCCCGAGCCACGCCGAGCACGAGGCCGGCGTGCACGCCTGAGGAGTGCGACGTCGGCGCCCTCCTCCCCACCCACCTGGCCCGCACCGAGGGTCAGCCGGCCGGCCTGTCGGTCTGCCGGCCAGCGTGCCTGCCTGCCTGCCTGCGCCGAGGGTCAGCCGCCCCCGTCGTCCCCTCCGAGCAGCCCGCGCCTGTGCGCGACCGACACGGCCTCGGCCCGGCCTGACACGCCGAGCTTGGCCAGGACGTTCGACACGTGCACGCTCACGGTCTTGGTCGAGATGAACAGCCGCTCGCCGATCTGGCGGTTGGACAGGCCCTCGGCGACGAGGAGCAGCACGGCGGTCTCCCGCTCGGTGAGCACGGAGCCGGTCCCGGTGCGCTCGCCGTGCAGGCCTAGACGGGCCCGTCGGCTCAGGCTGTGGAGCGCCTCGACGAGCGGGAGCGCGCCTGTGGCTGACGCCTCGTCGAGGGCCTCGGCGGCGACGGCCCGCGCCTTCTCGCGGTCGTCGTGGTCCAGGAGCGCCTCGGCCCACCGCCACCGGGTGCGGGCCGACTCGTACCTGTAGCCGAAGTCGAAGGCACGAGCGGCGGCCTCCCACAGAGCCGGGTCGTTCTCGCCGGTGAGCCTGGAGTGCTCGGCGTGCACCCGCGCCGACCAGGCGCGACCTTCGGGGCCGAGCCTGCCACCGCGGGGACGGCCCCGCTCGGCTGCGGTGACGGCTGCGTCGCGCAGGTGGTCTCCCCTCTCGACCAGCGCTGTGGTGCTCCGGCCCGCGGTCCGGGCTGCTGCCGCCTGGTCGGAGAGGGCCGCGAGGGCGAGGGCCGCGAGCCAGATGCTGCCGAGGAAGTGCGTGCTCCACGTCCGGCTGAGGTGGGCGACGAGCTCGGTCGCGAGGGCGACAGCCTCCTCGGGCCGGCCGTCCTGCGTGAGCGCGTCGACCGTGCACCCGCCGGCGACCAGCGCGACCTGCTGGTCCCTGTCCCACTCCGGGCGCAGGCTGAGCCCGAGGTCGACGACCCCGGCGTCGCCCCGGGCCAGCGCGGCGTAGAGACGGACCGCGACGTGGGTGGGGGAGGCCCCGGCAGGGATGGGTGCGCCCGCCGCGCTCGGGGGTGTGAGATCACCTCGCAGGTAGCGCACGAGCTCGCCGAAATAGCGGAGGTCGGCCCCGTAGACGCTCCAGGTGGCCCCGGTGGCTGCGGCGCGGGCCGTCCCGTCGGTCACGATCGCCTGCGCCTGGTCGAGGTGCCCGGCGTAGAAGCGGTTCGAGGCGAGGTTGAACCAGCAGCGCAGCTCGGAGACGAGGTCGTCGGCGGCGACGGCTCTCTCGCGCGCGGCGAGGAGCAGCTCTTCGGACCTCTCGACGTCGGCGACCTCCAGGACGGCGAGGGTGGTCAGGGCGTCGGCCTCGACGTCCGGGGTGCCGAGCTCGCGGGCGAGGGTGACGGCGCGGCCCGCGGACTCCCGCGCGAGGTCGTCGAGGTCGTCGTTGAGGGCCGAGCGTGCGTGGGCGGCCAGGGTCCAGGCGAGGTCGTGCGTGGCGGGACCTTCGCCGAGCACGTCGAGTGCCTGGCCGGTCTGGTCGAGCGCGGCCGGGACGTCGTCGACCGCGAGCAGGTACCGCGCGAGACGGTGCCGCAGGCCCGCCTGCCGGACCGGGGCGTCGGCTGCTCGCTCGACGCTGTCGGTCGCCAGCTGGAGGGCGCGTGCGGGGGCGCCGGCGAGGCTGGCCGCCGACGCCGTCTCGAGCAGGACGTCGACGACGTCCAGCCCGACGAGCGCGTGCGGGTCGTCGACGGCGTCCCAGAGGGCGAGGACCTGCTCGAGATGACGCTGCTCCTCGGCGTGCGCGTAGACGCGTCCGGCGGCGCGGGCGGCCTGGTGCGAGAGGGCGAGCGCCTGGGGGAGCTCGTGGGCGACCAGCGCGTGGTGCGCGGCCTGCGCAGCCGGCCCGAGGTCGGGCCGGGCGAGGAAGGCCGTCAGGTATGCCTTGTGCAGCGAGATGCGCTCGCCGGGCAGGAGGTCGCCGTAGACAGCCTCGGCGAGGAGCGCGTGCCGGAAGGCGAGGGTGTCGCCCTCGACCTCGAGCACGTGGTGCGCGACGGCCTCCCGCAGGCTCGCCGTGAGGTCGGCCGTCTGCTGTCCGTCTGTCGCGGCGACGACCTGGCTCACGAGCTCGTGCGAGACGGTGCGCCCAGACACCGACGCGAGCTGCACGAGGCGCTGGGTGGCGGGTGCCAGCTGTTCGATGCGCGCGTGCAGCACGTCAGCCAGCGACCAGGGCATCGAACCCCCGAGCGCACCCGCCTCGACGAGCTCTTCGGCGTAGTAGGCGTTGCCCTCGGAGCGTCGCCCGACCTCGGCGAGGTCGGCGTCGCTCATCGGGTACCCGAGCACGGCTGTCGTGAAGGCCCGGAGCTCGTCGGGGGAGAAGGGACGCAGGTCGGCCTGCTCGACCCGGGCGTGCCTGTGCAGCTCGGCGAGGAGCGCGCGGACCGGGTGGCGCCTGTGCATGTCGTCGGTGCGGTAGGACATCACGAGGAGCAGGTGCTCCGACCGCAGGCGTGCGACGAGGAACCTCACGAGGTCCCGGCTGGACGGGTCGGCCCAGTGGAGGTCCTCCACGACGACCACGAGCGGCGCCTCGGCCGAGCTGCCGGCAGCCAGGGCGGCCGCGAACCCCTCGAGCACCTGACCGCGCTCGCCCGCGTCACCGGTCGAGGTCGTCGGCGGTGTGCCGCCGAGCGCACGGGCCAGTGCCGGGCGGTCGGAGACCACAGCCCTCACGGCGTCCGACGACCTGGCGAGCTGTTCCACAGCCTCGGCGAAGGGCAGGTACGGGATGCCGACCTCGCCGAGGTCGACGCAGTGCGCGACCACGACACGAGCCCCGGCGCTCTCGGCAGCGCGGGCAGCCTGGCTGAGCATCCTCGTCTTGCCGACGCCGGCGTCCCCGCCCACGAGCAGGATCCCCGGTTCCCCCTCGCGCGCACGCTCGACAGCCGCCGCGAACCTGTCGAGCTGGTCCTGGCGGGCGACGAAGGGCACGGGGTCTGAGGGCGGCACGCCGCCGATCATGTCACCGCTCACCGACGGCCGACCACCCTGTCGCCCTCGGCCTGTGGACGACGGACCAGAGGCGGCTCCGCAGCGCCCGGTGGCGACTGCGTCCGCGATCGGTCTCGCGGCGGGCTCGCCGCTCGTCTCGGCGTGCGTGAGCCCTCGCGAGGTCGGCCGTCAGCCTCTCGCGGCGGTAGGCGAGCTCCGCCTCGATCGTCAGGTCTGTCGTCTGCCAGCTCATGGCGGTCCTCCCTCGTCCTGCGGTCTGCGGCTCTGGCGCCGCTCCCTGTGTGCTCTCCACACTCGTGCTGAGGGGGGTGCTGGCGGATCGGTCGAGCGGTCCTGGTCTCGGGGTGCTGCGGCGCACGGGCGCGTCTGAGGTACCTCAGGTGGGTCACCCACCCGGTCGCCGCGCGGGACCACGCAGGCACGCCGACGGCACCGCCCGCGGAAAACACCTCGCCCCGCGCCTGTGCCGCGCGTCACGATGGGGCGCATGACAGACGACATGCTCGAGACCCTCGGCTGGGACGCCCGGCGCGCCTCCGAGGCTGCTGCCCACCCCGCCGCCGGGCCTGGGGTCTCACCGGGGCGCGTGGTCCGCGTCGAGCGCGACCTCGTGAGGGTCGCGACCCAGGACGGCATGCTGACCGTCCCGTCGGTCGGGCTCGCCGTCGGCGACTGGGTGCTGACCGACGGCCAGTCCTGGGCGAGCGCCCTCGACCGTCGCACGGAGCTGCGCCGCAAGGACTCCGGGCCGACCTCGGACGAGCAGCTGCTCGCGACCAACGTCGACGTCGTGGTCGTCGTCGAGCCGATGGATCCACGGCCCAGCGTCCGCAGGGTCGAGCGGATGACCACCCTCGCCTGGGCCTCGGGCGCCGTCCCGCTCGTCGTGCTCACCAAGGCGGACCTCGCCCTCGGCGGGGAGGTCGCGGACGTGGCCTCGGTCGTCCCCGGCGCCGAGGTGCTCGCCGTGAGTGCCGCGACCGGTGCCGGACTCGACGCCCTGCGTGCCCACCTGCCTGCGGGGCGCACCTTCGTGCTGCTCGGTCCGTCCGGGGCCGGGAAGTCGACGCTCGTCAACGCGCTCGCCGGGCACGAGGTGCTCGCGACGGGCGACGTCCGCGGCGACGGTCGTGGCAAGCACACGACCACCCACCGCGAGCTCGTCCAGGTGCCCGGGCTCGGGTGCCTCGTCGACACCCCCGGCATCCGCGGGGTCGGTCTGGTCGCCGACGAGGACGGCCTGGAGCAGGCCTTCGCCGATGTCGTCGAGCTCGCGGCGGCCTGCCGCTTCGCCGACTGCGAGCACAGGACCGAGCCGGGCTGCGCGGTCCTCGAGGCCGTCGCGCAGGGCGCGCTCCCGCAGGCACGGCTCGCGTCCTACCGCCACCTGCTGCGGGAGATCGCGCACCAGAGCGCCCGCAAGGCCTCGCAGGACCGCAGCGCGCTGCGCTCGCGGGGGCGGCAGTCGAACCGGACGATGCGCGAGGCGATGACGGCCAAGGGCCGCGGACCGGCCGTCTGAGACGGTCGGACCGCGGCCCTCGCGCACCCGGGGTGCGGCGCTGTGCATCTGAGGTACGGGTCGGCCCTGTGTGCCTGAGCCCCGGCTCGGCCGTGCGGAGGAGAGGCCCGGTACAGCCCTGTCCTCAGTCGGCCTTCGGGTGCAGCGCCGTGACGAGGGTCGGGATGGTGATGACCAGCTGGAAGGCGATGACCACGACAGCGGCGAGAGCCTCGGGCGAGGCGTCCCACCATCCTGCGCCTGCCGCGAGCAGGACGAGGAGCGCGACGAGGGACGTCACGGAGAGCACCTGGTAGGACCGGGCGAAGACGAGGCCCCGGATCTCGTTCTGGCGTTCGTCGAGCACCTCGGGCGAGAGCTCTTCGATCCCTCGGGTCGAGGCCTTGAGCGCACCGAGCGCCATGACGAGGGCGAAGACCAGGATCACCATGACAGGGATCCACACGATCATCGGGACGATCTTGGCGGTGAGCAGCATCGCGGCCTCGAGAGCGAGCACGGCGACGAGCGCCGCGGCGAGCAGGCGACGCGCCCGAGGGGTGCGGAGCCCTTCGAAGCTGGGGTCGTCCAGGGTGGCGGCGCGGCGCTCCTGGCGGGCGGTCGAGCGAGTCATGTCGTCTCCAGGGTCGGTCGGGTCTGCGGGAGTCGGTCGGTGCCGAGGGTCGGGCCAGCGGGTCAGCGACCCTCGTTGTAGATCTGGTCGGCCATGCTCGGGAACGGTGTCAGCGAGAACGCTGCACCGAGAGGGACGCCGAGGGCTTCGGCGATCTTGAGGGCGAGCACGAGGCTGGGGCTGTACTCGCCCCGCTCGAGGTAGCCGATGGTCTGGTAGTGCACACCGACGGCCTCGGCGAGCTCTCTGCGGCTCATGCCCCGCTCGGTGCGCAGGACGGGCAGGCGCGTGTAGAACTGCGGCGGCTCGTCGTTCTTCTGCTTCGGCATGTAGTAAAAGTACTACGGGTCGGAGTGGGTGCGCAACAGGGGCGACGTCCGGGTACGACACAGGCCGCCGGTCGGCGTCGTGGGACGTCGGCCGGCGGCCTGTCGGGTGGCGCGTGCGTGCCGGTCGCCCGGCAGCGGGTCAGGCTGCGGAGTAGCCGCCGTCGACCAGGTGGTAGCTGCCCGAGATGAACGACGCCTCGTCGCTCAGCAGGAACAGGACGAGCGAGGCGACCTCGTCGTCGGTCCCGAGGCGCTTCGACGCGTGCTTCTCCTCGAGGTCGGTCAGGGCCTCGGGGGAGAGCGAGGAGCGGACCAGCGGGGTGTCGATGAAGCCGGGGCCGACGGCGTTGGTGCGCACGCCCTGCGCGGTGTACTCGAGGGCGGCGACCTTGGTCAGGCCGATGAGCGCGTGCTTGCTCGTCACGTACGCGGCGTTCTGCGCGATGCCGACGGAGCCGAGCACGGAGCCCATGTTGACGATCGCGCCGCCGCCGGCGGTCACCATCGCGGGGATCTGGTAGCGCAGGCCGTAGAACACGCCGTCGAGGTCGACGGCGCGGACGCGGTCCCAGGCCTCGATGTCGTACTCGCCGATGTTCTGCGGGGCTGCGCCGATGCCGGCGTTGTTGACCGCGAGGTGGAGCGCGCCGTAGGTCTCGACGGCGAAGCGCACGGCCGCGTCGGAGTCTTCGTGCTTGGCGGTGTTCTGCGCGAAGGCAGAGGCCGTCCCGCCTGCGGCGACGATCTCGTCGACGACCCCCTGCGCGGCGTCCAGACGGATGTCGGTGACGACCACGGAGGCGCCCTCGGCAGCCAGCCTGCGGGAGACCGAGGCGCCGATGCCGCTGCCTCCACCCGTCACGATCGCTACCTTGCCGTCGAACCTCTGTCCGGACATCTGTGCCCATCTCCCTCAGTCGTGTGCGGGGCGTTCTCACCCTCTCCCGCGTCAACCCCGACAGCGTGGTAAGGATTCCCGGTGTGACGGGGCCGACGCGGTCTCGGCCGCCCGACGGGACCGCGGCGTCGTTCCCGGACGGGACGCGAGGAGTGTCGCGCCAAGTCTGACCTCTGGTGCGCTAGCCGAGCCCCCGCTCGGCGGCGAGCAGCTCGTCGAGCCTCTCGTAGTTGACGTCCATCCCCGAGTCCATGCCGTCGAGCATCGCGTCGCGCTCGGCGACGGACCCGAAGAGCGACAGCCCGTCGACCCTGCAGCGGCCACCCGGCAGGTCGGTGAAGGTGAGGGTCTCGAAGGTCGGGTGCCCAGGGTCGCCCTCGAACTCGAAGGTCTGCACCAGCCTGTGCGGGGCGCTCACCTCGTGGAAGGACCCGAAGAAGGCCCATCCGGCACCGTCGCTGCCGCGGACCACATAGCTCCACAGCCCGCCGGTCCGGGCGTCGAAGGCCCGGACCTCGACGGTCGTCCCGCGCGGTCCGGTCCAGCGGGAGAGGGTCTCGATCTCGGTGTGGGCGGCGAACACGCGGGCTGCGGGGGCCTCGAGCTCCCGCGTGAAGGCGATGCTCTGCCCTCCGGGCGGGGCCGTCACCGTGCGTCGGTTGACCATCGGGTCTCCTCAGGGACTGGGCCGCACCGTCGTCGACCGTCCGGGCCAGTCTGGCGCGCGGGCTGGCCGGCCGACAAGGGTGGGCGCACGGGACAGGGGCGTGGGCGTGGCACGGCTGAGCAGTGCGACACGGGCCCGCAGGGCGACTCGGGCCCGCAGGGCGACAGAGCCAGCAGCGGTACCAGCCTCAGCAGAGCGTCGCGCCTCCCGGCGCAGGTTCCCCGTCCGCCCCTGCTCTCGCCGCGAGGTCTTCGTCCGCGTCGCGCAGACCGATGATCGCGTGGACGCTCTCGACAGCGCGGTCGAGCAGGTCGAGGACCTCGGCCACCTCGGAGGGCTCGGCACGCTGCAGGAGCGCGTCGGTCGCCCGGATCTGCATGGCCTCGGCCTGTGTGAGGATCGCGCGTCCGGTGTCGGTGAGCGCCGCCGCGACCACGTGACCGCGGTCGGAGCGGGTCGTCACGAGGCCCTTCTCGCGCAGGGATGCGAGGGTGAGCTCGACAGCCCCGGTCTCCATGCCGACCTTGCGCCCGATGTGCCGCGGGTGGTCGACCTCGCACTCGATGGCCTTGAGGATCATGAACTGGCTCGACCGGAGCGAGGTCATCGCCTCCATGCCGCGCTGCAAGAAGGTCCCGAGCACCTGGAGCTTGTTCAGTCGCTCGAGCACCTCGACCGCTGTGTCCAGGTCACCGACGGGCGTGGACACGAGCTCGCGCCGGGCGATCACCGCGAGCTCGGCCCCGGTCACGGCCGGGCTGGTAGAGCCACCGCCGGCGGGGCTGCTGCTGCCAGGTCGGCGGCCGGAACCGCCGTCGCCGGAGCTGCTGCCGTCGGGCCTGCGCCCGGAGCCGTCGCCGGGTCCGTGACCCCCCGGTCCGCCGCCTGGTCCGACGGGCCCCGTCGAGGGCTCGGAGGGGCGGATGACGGTCGGCGTGCTCATGGGTGGTCCTTCGGTCGGCGGGCAGGTCTACCAGGGACAACGCCTGAGCGGCGAGATCCGTCCCCGAGTCTGCCCTGGGCCACCGTCACACGGCTCACAGCCGGGAGGCCACGCCCCCCCGGCTGCGTCCCGCGTCAGTACGTGAAGGTCGAGACCGAGGCGCGCATCTCGGCGGCCATCCGGGCGAGCTCGTTGACCGCGGCGGTCGTCTGGGCGAGCGCCTGCGTGGTCGAGTCGGCGGCGTCCGAGACACCCGTGATGTTCGAGGCGATCTCGCCCGCCCCCGTCGCGGCGTCGGCCACGTTGCGGCTCATCTCCG
>Ga0247813_10000722_pt1 | contig 27961 bp, 22 predicted proteins | sample UWRJL169409C1_FD_180719 | JGI IMG/M metagenome (GOLD analysis project Ga0247813, IMG submission 180719) | Plant litter microbial communities from Arlington Agricultural Research Station in Wisconsin, United States - UWRJ-L169-409C-1 | ecosystem: Environmental > Terrestrial > Plant litter >...
TGACCTATAAAAAACCAAACATTGGAAAGGTTTATCCAATTCAGACCCCTCAGGAAAGTGATGAGTTTAATGACAATATTTTAGGTCGCCAGTGGCAATGGCAGGCCAATCCCCAGGCTACCTGGGCATTTACCAATGCAGCGAAAGGAGTATTGAAGCTCTATACTGCTAAAATGCCGGATGAGGGCAAAAATCTTTGGGATCTGCCAAATATCCTGATGCAGAAGTTCCCGGCAGAAGAATTTATGGCTACTACAAAGCTGGAATTTAAACCTAATATGAAGTTGGAAAATGAACGCGCAGGTTTAGTAGTTATGGGAAGAAGTTATGCAAGTATTGGCATCAAGAATAAAAAGAATGGTTTATACCTGTTTAGCGCTGTAGGTACTGATGCAGATAAAGGCAAAGCAGAGAACGAGACTATTGTGGCTAAACTAAACACCTCAGCCATCTATTTTAGGGTTACTGTTACTTCGGGAGCGAAGTGCCAGTTCAGCTATAGTCTTGATGGTACAAACTTTATTAAAACAGGTAATCCTTTTCATTCGGCCGCGGGGCAATGGATTGGCGCTAAAGTAGGGCTGTTTGCTGTCAGGGATACGGCAACAAATGATTCAGGTTCTGCAGAGTATGACTGGTTCAGAATAGAGGCAGTAAAATAAGACTATTTGAGTAAAGAGATCACATAAATGACTAATCCTATGATAACCAGCATCAGGTAAGATTCAAGTCTTGCGAAGTTGAAAGTCCAGCCCATGTACCTCGTCCTTTTAGGCACAACGGTTCTTTCATCTTGCTTATTAAAATAAAAAACACCGAATTTATAATTTGTGAGGTCGTCTATAGGATCCATTTTATTTGTATTAATCAATCAGTTTAAAATGTTCAACAGTAGGGAATGGATCATAAAAGTGATGCAGTAATTTCTTCCATTCCTGATATGATTCAGATTGCCTGAAACCCACTGTATGGTCTTCCAGTGAATCCCATCTGACAAGCAGCACATACTTATCAGGAACCTCAATGCATCTTTGCAGCTCATGTCCCTGATAACCCTTCATCGTGCTGATGATATTTGCTGCAATTTTGAAATTGCTCTCAAACTCTGCTGTCTTGCCCTGGATCACATTTAAATTAGCAACTTCAAGTATCATAATGCTTTAAATATTGGTAATGCAGCTGGAGATATAGAAAATTATTATTTGTATTTATATCCTGCAAGCATTTATTTTTTATAAATTTAACTCATTAAAATCTCTTTATAAAATATTACAGCCCTTTTCGCAATAACAAACAGTTATTGCGCCTTCGATAGCCACCTGGTTATTGAATGAAGAATTATGTATCAAATTTATAAAGATTATTATGCAACAAAATATAAAAATCGCTGTTCTCGGCGGTACAGGCAAGGCGGGTAAATACCTCGTTAAACAATTGCGCAAAGAAGGTTTTCCAATCAAACTCCTGCTCAGAAATCCTGAAAATTTTCCAATCAAAGATCCGCTGATAGAACTGGTGAAAGGTGATGCAAGGTATTACGAGCCAGTTAGAAATCTCATCGAGGGTTGCGGTGCAGTGCTCAGCACGATTGGTCAGCCTATAGGAGAACCCACTATTTTTAGTCAGGCTACGATCAACGTACTGCAGGCAATGCAGGAGTTTGGTATCAGGCGCTACATAGTCGCTACAGGTTTAAATGTCGATACTCCCGCAGATCAGAAAAATCCGGTTGTGGCAGCTGGTACTGCCTGGATGAAGGTCAACTATCCTTTAACTACTGCAGATAAGCAGGTGGAACTTGAGCTGTTGATGAAGAGTGATATCGACTGGACTCTTGTTCGCTTGCCCTTAATCGGACAGACTGATGAGCGGTCAGCAATGGCTGTCAGTCTGATAGATTGTCCCGGACAACATATCAGTGCTACAGATTTAGCTTGCTTCATGATTGAACAGCTTGAAGAAGTTACTTATTCCAGAGAGGCACCATTCATCGGAAATGTCTAATAATAAGTAATAACAGAGACCGGATTGGAAAATAACCGGTCTCTGAACTTATATGTCATCTCTATTCTTTTCTCTTCATCTTTAACTTTGTTTAAACATTAAGCGGAAATACGAAACAGAATGCTGTATTATGGAAAAATTATAGCTTCAAATATCTCTTTTTACAAAACAAAGTACGTGTTGTGACGTTAATGTTGTTATACCAAAGAAATAAAAACCTTCATTTTAAACGTAATAGCAAATGAGTCTTAAGCTTACTTACCCTGTCTTTGTAGACACTTTTAAACAGAGCGGAAATTCTATCGATCTGGAAATCAAAAACCTATTAACAAAAGACCTTTCTGATAGTGAAACCTGGTTTAAGGGCCTTGCCTTACTGGATTTGGCTGCAGATCAGCTTCCTGCTAATCAGGTAGAAGTATACGACTTGTACAAACAGTTAGTTACCATAGGGTTTGATGTTAAAGCAAGTGTCTATTTGATTGAGGAAGATTACGCATTTTACTTCCTTACCTTAATCCATGTGCTGGAGAAACTCGCTATTCATTTCCCGGTAATCAATACACAAATTGCCTTTCAATACCGAGATGCCAGAAGAGGGTATAAAAGTTCAGCAGCAGTAAAATCCTATCTGGATAAGGCAGCAGACCAAAATGTGCCACTTGGAATAGCTGTTAAGGCTTATTTTCTATATTTCGGTATTGAGTGTGATAAGGATGAAGCGCTTGCAGAGCAACTCCTAAATAGAGCAGATAATGTATGGAGCAAACTTTACCGTGGACTCATACTACTGAACAAGGGGGAAAATGCCACACTTCCCGCTTTGCTGGCGGAGCTAAAAACTACAGCAGGGCCAGAAGAAATTAAAAGTGTACTGGTTTTTGAAGCAAATTACTTTGACGCTATTGAAGACCAGGAGGCAGCGAAAGCTGCTTATCAATTTGTATATGATACACATCAGTCCGACTATGCCCTTTTCCGTCTGGCTTCCATGAAACATGGATCAGCACAAAATGAGTCGGAAAAACAGGAAGCCTTTGCCATGTGGAAGGAAGCATTTGAGAGAGGAACTATTGATGCAGCAAATTTCCTTGGATATAATCACCTGCCAGAGACGGAAGAAGCTGGAGCTTATGACCAGGCTATTCACTGGTTTCAACTCAGCTATTTATATAATAACGCTTTTGCATCTTACCGACTGGCATTGATTTATCTATTTGTACCTGCTTATCAAGACCCTGAATTGGGCATGCATTATCTTGATGAAGCGGTACGGAATAAATCGCTGCACGCAATAATTGAAAAGGCAGAACTTCAGCTGGAAGGCAATATTTACGAAAAAGATGAAGAAGGTGCCATTGCGCTATTTCAACAAGCAGCAGCAGATGGTGCGCCTTACGCAATAAACAAGTTGGGTGATTTTTATGAAGCTGGCGTATTGGTCAATACTGAACCGGACGTGCCTACTGCTTTAACTTATTTCCTTCGTGCTGCGGAATTACAGTTTCCAAGAGCTATAGACAGTGCTGGCCGAATTTACAGATATGGATTGGCGGGAGAGCCGGATATAGAAAAAGCAGTTGATTACTATCAGAGAGGAGCAGCGATGAACTCTCCTTTTTCCATCACTGAGCTAGCTTTTATGTATGAAGATGATACCTTAGAAAAAGATTATCAGAAGGCGTTCGACTTATTCAGCGCTGCTGCGGAACTGAATTATCCCTTCGCTATGCGTATGGCGGCTACTTATCTGGAAAATGGCTACCATAATGAACAACCGAATTCTGAAGCTGCGTTTGAATTATACGTTAAAGGAGCTGAATTAGGTGATACAAATGCCAATTATGAGGTCGGGCGCTGCTACAGGTTTGGTATTGGCGTTGCCGAGAACCCAGATAAAGCATTGGAAAATTATACGATTGCGGCGGATGCTGGTAATCCGAAGGCAATGGTAGAATTAGGTTTATGCTACGAATACGAATATGGTGTTGCCTTTGATGCTGATAAAGCCTTCAACTATATGCAGCAGGCCGCAGAGCTGAACTACTATTACGGACAATACAAACTAGGTGTATATTACATGCATGGCTTAATCACCAGAGATACAGAGAAAGCGATCTACTGGCTTGAAAAATCAGCTGAAGCAGGTTTTGCTCAGGCTAAAGTTGAGCTTGGAGACTATTATATGTACGATTATGATGAGCGTGACGAGGCAGAAAAAGCTTTCGCCTATTACAATGAAGCGCAGGAAGATGGTGTTGTACGGGAAGGTTTGGGACTGTGTTATGAATATGGCATAGGCGTGGAGGAGAATGCCGGGGAAGCATTTAAGTTCTATGAGATGGCTGCACATCAGGGTAGTGTAGCAGCTAAATACCATACTGGTCGCTCTTACCTTGAAGGCAACGGTGTAAAAGAGAACGACGAGCAGGCATTTAACTGGTTCCATGATGCTGCCCAGGAAGAACATGTGGCCGCGCAGTATTACACCGGTTCCATGCTCATGAAAGGCAAAGGAACTGCCATGAACAAAGAAGAAGGGCTTGAATGGCTGGGGAAAGCAGCAGAAGAAGACTATGCAGCAGCACAGTTTGAATTGGGCAACTGTTACCTGATGGAAGACGGGGTAGAGGAAAGTGAAGAAACGGCCATGCAGTGGTTTGAAAGGGCGGCTGACAATGGTCATGAGCAGGCAATGAAGTTAACGGGCAGAAAACAGGGTAAGTAAGATGGAAGATAATCAGCAATATCTTTTTCAGGTGAACCTGAAGGGGATGATCTCTCTTTTATCAGAACACCTTTACAGTGACCCAAACACCTTTGTAAGGGAACTTTTACAGAACGGTACAGATGCAGTTACTGCTTTTAAAACGATCAATGAAGCACATGAAGGAGCTATCCAGGTTTACCTGCCGAATGCAGAAAATTCCAGCATGATCTTCGAGGATAATGGTATTGGTTTGAAAGAGGATGAAATACATCAGTTTCTGGCTGTAATTGGCGAGAGTTCTAAACGCAATGCTTTTGAAGCGAAAGATTATATTGGTAAATTCGGAATCGGGCTCTTATCCTGTTTTGTGGTAAGCAATGAAATCATTGTCGAATCGCGTTCTGCTTTGAGTGATAAAGCTTTTCGCTGGACCGGTAAAGCAGATGGTACTTACCAGATTACTACGCTTACAGAAGAGCGTCCGATTGGTTCTAAAGTGATTCTCTCGCCGAAAGAAGAGTATAAACATCTTTTTGATCCTGTAGTTTTCCGTAAAAACCTGATGCATTACGGTGAAGCGTTGCCCATACCTATCTACCTGCACCATGAAAGCACGGCAGAGCAAATCAATGCTTCAGGCAGTGTTTGGCTAAATTCATCCTCTACCAAAGCAGAGCTGCTGGAATATGGCAGGAAAACTTTCAATACCAGTTTTCTGGATGTTTTTCCTATCCAAACTGAAGCAGGTAAAGTAAAGGGGGTGGCTTACATTCTTCCTTATAAAACTCAGTTTACCAATATTCAGAAGCATAAAACTTATTTAAAAAGGATGTTCCTGAGTGAGAGTGACAGCAGACTGCTGCCCAAGTGGGCATTTTTTATCCGTTGTGTATTGAACACCGATGGTCTTGATGCTACTGCCTCCAGGGAATCTCTCGTTTACAATAGCGAGCTCAAACAGGCAAAAAAAGAAATTGGTGGTGTCATTAAAGATTATCTGAAATCCATCGGTATCATAGACAAGTCCATCTACCAAAAGCTGATCAATGTGCATTACCTGCATCTCAAAGCGATAGCCGCAGAAGACAATGAACTCCTTCAGGTTTTTATTGACGATCTTCCTTTTGAAACCAATAAAGGGATGCGCAATTTCAGGAATATTCGGGAATTGGAACCAGTCATATATTATACGCCCAATATCGACGATTTTAAGCAGGTACAGCGTATTGCCGGTTCGCAGGGTATCCTGATTATCAATGCTGCTTATACTTTTGAAGAAGAAATTCTGACTAAGATACAGCGACTGGATGCCACGCTGAAAATAGAGAAAACCTCACCCAGCAATCTGCTGAATACCTTCCATGCGGTTGATACCGCTTCTGATGATACCTTAACTGCTTTTGGTCTCCGCGTAGCAGAAGTACTGAACCCCCTGAACTGTACCTACAGCCTCAAGAGATTCAGTCCCGAAGATACTCCAGCCATTTACGTAGTTTCACAGGAGGAAACCACTACTGGAGGGACACAGCAAGTGTCTTCTGCAAATCCACTTGCAGCGACCTTAGGAGCATTCGCTAAGAAGAAGAAAGCAGACTTACCGGTATTGTGTTTCAATGCAGATAATAAGCTGGTAAAAAGAATGGCAGAGATTACCGATCCTTTTGTCTTTCCTTCCATTATCCAGATTCTGTATGTACAGGCATTGATGCTGGGCAAATATCCGGTAAACGATAAAGAAATGAATTTATTTAACGAAGCACTTCATAACCTGGTTATCACCGGGATGGAGAATTTTATCAATATATAATCCAGATGAGATATACTTTAGAAATACAAAAGCTGCTGAATAAAGCATCCCAGGAAGATTTGCATCCAAAAGATGCTGTAAAACTACTCATACAAGCTATCCAGATTGCAGATGCCAACAATGATACAGAACTGGGTTACGAACTTCGGGAAGATCTGATGGAAAAAGAATGGGGACTGGCAGAGAGAGGTGAATTTGTGAATGCTTTCAGCTGGATGGTCAATGCGCATGATGCGGATCCAGAAAGTTATGACGCTGAAGATCTGCTCTGGAAGTATAAATGGATCATAGATGAGCTTTACGCTAATCCTGAAGTCCCTGCAGAACAAATAGAAAGTGTACTGGAAGATTATAAACGCAGGGTTACAGAACAGGGTTTTGGCCTGCGCTCTTACTATTCAAAATTACTCGCAGAAGCACTGGATCAGAAAGAGCAGGAAAAAAGTAAAGCTAGTCTGGATCAGGTAAACGCTTTACCCATTGATGCTTTGAGTGATTGTCGCGCTTGCGAAATGGATGCTGAAGTGACATACCTGCTCAATACGGGCGATTTTAACGGGGGATGGGAAAAAGCACAGCCTTTATTGGCGAAACAATTTACTTGTGCCCATGTACCTGTCATCACGGTTTGCCACCTGTGTTACCATGCTATTAAAAATGGCGAAATCGAAAAAGCAGCAGAGCTGTTTAATAAAGCAGAGGAGGAATTACATGAACGGGAGTATGATACTTCATTGATCACCTCAATAGCTGCCCTGATGGTCTATCTTTTTTATACAGATCAGGAAAAAGGTTGGAATTATATGGAAAAATATCTTCCCTGGTCAATTTCATGCAGTGTGAAAACGGAATACTTCTTTGCGATGTACATGGCAGAAGCACTTAAAAGGGCAGATCAGGAACAGGATATTACTATTGTTCTTCCTGCAGAGCATCCGCTTTATGGCAGTTCAGATACGTTAAAAGTAAAAGATATTTATACTTATTACTATGATTTGGCATCGGCACATGCAAGAGAATTTGATGCACGAAATGGAAATGAGAGCTATATCAGGCAAGTGGAAGAAGCTATAGAAGAATAGTGGTTGGCTTTGAATGAACCCAATTTGAGACCGTAGCCGACCCATAGCGGAGCCATAAGAAATCTACTAGTTTGATTCTCATGGTTCCGCTGTGGCTGAGCTAGGGCTGGGCTATGTGTTCATTAACTCTCGTCTACAGTCAGTCCTCAGGGATTCTCACTGCTTATATTTAAAATATAATTTGCATCACAGTCAAATTTAATTACTTTTGCCACCCACGGGGGATTAGCTCATTTGGCTAGAGCGCTTGCCTGGCAGGCAAGAGGTGACCGGTTCGAATCCGGTATTCTCCACTTGTTTAAAGCCTTTCAGTTAGTTCTGGAAGGCTTTTGTGCTTTCTAACGTTGTTTACAGTTCATCATTCAAAAATGTTTTCAGACGATTTTCACACAAAATGTGTGAGATTTATGTGAAAATTCTGCGCAAGATCTGGCCATAACCAATTACATTGTGGTGAATACAACAATACTGTTGGACACAAGAAAGACGGAACTTATCCGATCATCTTTAGAATTTATTATCAAGGCAAAACGAGCACCAGATCAACTAAGATTTATGTTCCGGAGAAACAATGGGATGATAGAAAGAAACTGATAAAGAATGCTCTTTTTTCTTTAATTTTGGGATAACGATGATTGACTAGATCAGGTAACTTATGAAAGGTATTATTAGAAAATTATCCCCTAAACCTATCCCTTCGAATGCCCCCCCATTGGCGATAGAATGCCAAATACTTGGTATCACTTGGGGCTCCTACTATGTGCTTGACGAATCAAATTATGTTAAACTTCTGCCAAAAGAATGGGTTGAAATAACAGACTATAAACAACCAGACTTCTGGATAAATGTCCATGATGAAGTATTACTGCCAGAAGAATGGCTTTCAGAGAACTATATGCTACTTTATGATTGTGATATACTAGACGAGTGGGACGAGATTTGGATTACAACACAGTTTGCAAAAGGTCTTTCAAGATTCAATTTACCAACAGTTCCATTGAACTATAAAAATGCCGTTGATAACGAATATAAAGTAGGATTAGTCAGCAATTATCTGCGATTGGCGTGTGATTATGACAACCTTGTTGAGCGTTATGGGACATGGGTCTATACTTTCGGATATTTTGACAATAATGTTGACTTTTTCAGCGTGTTTAATGGTGAACCTCAATATTTTACTAAGAAGCCATTGTCAGATCAGGCGACCGGATTTGAGGTATTAATGGAAATTCTCAAACAGATAGGTCGTCCGTTTGAAGATTATAAGTTAAGTTTTGATTCTGAAAAGTTAGAAGTAATAAGGAATAGAGTATTATTCTCCATATGGTCATTATTTGCCACTAAACAATTTGACGTGTACCAATTAATATATGAGAAGTACGGGCGGGGAGATTATGTTGTGCAATTGAATGATCAATATTATCTTTTATCATTTGATTATTGTACTTAAAAGCGAACCATTCTTCCGATATCAGTTTTTTCCACAGATAGTAGCTTCAGCTATACAAGGTTTGAATTAATAAGGCCAGTATAAGAATAACCTTCCTGTGCCATCTATCATCAAATTGCGGACAGTCAGAGAGGATTGATTCTTTATTATCTGAACATAAAGATAAAGTTTTCATGAATTATTGCCCAACATGTGGAGGATTGTCAAGAACGCCATATGCCAGGAAATGCAGGCATTGTGGTTATGATTGGCATTAAAACTTCTTTAATTTACAACATTAAACTTCTGAATCATCAATTGGAGATTGCAATAAAAAGTCTCTCCATGCTTCAGCAATTATTTTAAAATGTTCTAATGGAACAATTTGTACAATATCTCCATTGTAAGGATTATGGAAATATACCCCGTCAAGCTTAGTTAGAGTAAAAGTTCCTATACCTCCTAAATCGCAGTTATTTGGATCCATTGGGGGAATATTTCCACCTATAAAATGCTTAACAATCGGAATTATTTCTTCAGTTAAAAAATCAGGATCATCTTGTACTACGTTGAAATAGGGGCCAATCTCATCATCACCAGTAAAACTTTTTTTTATATACTTTTCTGGGCCATTTACTACAATATTTTCCATTTTTATGTTGTACATTTTGAATACTTCTTTTACCTCCATATTTATTTTTTTTATTGAAATTAAAACAGACGTACTTGGAATACATCTTCTTCAGTTCTTCTTCTCCTGAGATGCAAACAAATATTATGTTTTAGGTATAACGTATGATAATTGGTGATGGTTTAAAACATATGATAAGTACAGGAGATTCTTTAACAAGCCATTAATTAGAATGTCTGTTTCTTTTCAATATCAGGAAGTGCGACATCTATCCTTCTTGCTAATTCTGGAAGTTTAATTGTAGGTACAGCTGGGAATAGGTGATGTTCTAAATGATAGAACATACTGAACGTAATCTTATTCTTCCAGTCCCCACGTTGTGTCCGCGCAAATTCAGGGCTTTCTTCTGTGTCATGGTGCACCGTCCAAACTGCAAAAAATGCCATTAAAAATTCTGCGATAATCATAATAATTATATGGTAAATCAGGAAATCAATATGGAAGTAGAAAACAATAAATGAAAATATTGCGATTGAAAATAATTCCAGGAGAACATTTTTACGATAGTTTTTATTCCCTAATTGCAGTGTAACTTTGTGAATCAGAAACATGTGCACAGGACCGTAAAGAATGGCGCCATACCATGTCATACTCGCAGACTTCCCTTCATAATCATCTTCCGTAAGGCAATATTTATGGTGCCTGATATGGTTAAACTTTACTGCATGGATAGAAGCCATTAAAAATATGCTATTGATGTACAAAGAAAACCAGGTCAGAAATTTATTGGTTCCAAGAGAATTGTGAAAACCATTATGTACTTGTCTTAGTCCTGTAAGGAAGAAGAGCGCAGAAAAGGGTAGGGCAAGAACGTAATAACCAAAGTAGGCCAGTGTTAAAGAGATCACAAACCAGGGGATGGTCAGGTTGTTCTCAATCAGCATCTCCTTTAATGTCAGATTTTTTAAATCTCTCCACTCTACTTTTTTAAGCACTTCATGATGTGTCATATGGCTTCTTTTTTGATTTGATATTTAACAGTACCGCACGTGTCCGAAATGGGATTTAGGCAAGTTAAATAATTTATTCTTAGAAATTTGTATTCATAAAATTGTTTTCGCATACTTAATTTGCCATTAAAAAATGACCGGCTCGAAGTTGTTATTTTCCGTTATATCTCATCTTATTCATGTGGGAAAAGACTAAACATTGCCTCGGAATATCGAAGCAATGTTTAAGAAACCATACGGGGATTAATGTTTTTACTGGAAAAGATGAATCATAATACTGTTATCCTTAGATTCACTGTTATTGGTGGATTTATTAACTTTTCTGCTGCATACTTTTCCCAAATGCATTAGGCATAAACTGGCCGCGCATTGCATCTATATAATCCTGATCAGAACTGCTGTTACGAAGGTTGATCATTGGCAGTAAATCCGGCCCAATTACATATCTGAGCTGATGGGTGTCGTCAGTTGCTGCCTCAAATATGGTCTCTGCAACATCCTGTGGACTGGCTGTATCCATAGCGCTAAACGAAGAGAACAGATCATTCATCTCCAACTGGAATTTACTGTAATCTTCTAATTGCGGATCGAAAGCATAGTCTGCCTTCGCTCTATCATAAAAAGGTGTAGAGATATAGCCGGGTTCTATAATTTTAACTTTGATATGCTGAGATTCCAATTCATATGAAAGTGCTTCAGAAAATCCTTCCACCGCGAATTTTGATGCCGCATAGATACTAACCAAGGGTACTGTCACCCTTCCCGCACCTGAAGTGATGTTAATGATTGTTCCCGTTTTTCTTTTTCTGAAATGAGGCAGGATGGCCCTGGTTGTTTCCATGAGTCCGAAGACATTAACCTCAAATTGCTGTCTGATTTTTTCCGGAGTCACTGCTTCGAATATCCCCTGCTGACCATAACCTGCATTGTTCAGCAGAACATCAATCTGTCCAAACCTGGCAATCCCTGTTGTCATCGCATCCAGTACAGAACTGGTGTCGTTTACGTCTGCTTTAAGCAGCAATATATCGGGAGAGCCCGATAGTTCTTTTTCATTTTCCGGGCTTCTCATAGTTGCGATCACATTCCAGCCTTGCTGAACGAAAAATAGGGACGTAGCTTTTCCGATACCGGAGGAAGCTCCGGTGATAAAGATTGTTTTTTTCATCTTGTTTTTAATTAATAGGGTATTTCCTGATTGGTTTAGTTTAAGGCTGACGGATTTACGCCAAAGTGCTGTTTAAAAGAAGTAGAAAAGTGTGCGATCGTTTCAAAGCCTACTTCATGATATACCTCGGATGGTCGCCTGTGACGCTCTTTGATCTGAAAGTAGGCTTCCTCTAAACGACGTTTATGCAACCACCTGCGTGGTGTGCTACCGAAGATTTTTGTAAAATCCCTTTTAAAACTTGCCAGACTCCGTCCGGATAGATAAGCCAGTTTGTTCGTCTCCACATTGAACCTGAAATGCTGGTGCATAAAAGCTTCAAGGTTAATTTTTCCGGGCTGTCCAAAATCAAAAAGTATATTTTTAAGCGCCGGGTCGATTTGTAGCAAGAGCATCAATGCTTCTCTAACCTTAAGTTCCATCAGCCCCTGCGGAAGTGCCGTGTCAAAGTAATAAAACAAGCTCTGAAAATAATGTTGCATCAGCGTCAGCTTGCCGTTTAGTGGTATAGCTGCGGCTGTTATTTTGGGAGAAAGCCCCGGCGCAACAGGCTTGTCTGCACTAAAGGCTATGAGCATCGCAGTGTCGAACACAATAGTAATAGATTTAAAGTTTTGACCATCTGCTGGTGATTTTTTAAATTTCGCGAAGTGGTTTTTCCGGAAAAAGATTAGTTCTCCGGCACCATAGCTTTTACTGCTTGCAGCTTCCGCAACGGATAATTCACCGGCTAAAATATAACATAAGCCATGTTCTTCATTCACCTGTCCGGAAATGTATTCAGGTTTAATTTGCTGGCTATATACTATTCCCGAGTGTTTACAATTAGATGCCGGTTCTTCTTCCATGATTGTTATGATAATGAAACAAAGGTCAGTAATATTTACTGACTTTGTTTTTCCAGAAAGCTCAATTTGCTTGCTACCGAAGCTCAGGCCTGCTTTTAGAATTTGCAGCTTCTTCGATGATGCGCAATACTTCCTTAGGATGAGAAATCATGACCACATGGCTGGCCTCAATTTCTGTAGTTTTCGAGCCAGCTCTTTTCGCCATCATACGTTCCAGATCAGGACTGATTGCTCCATCGCTTTTGGCAACGATATACCAGCTTGGTTTACTTTTCCATGCAGGTTCTCCACTTTTATCGGCAAATACCTGCTCAGCTCCCGGTGTCTGCGTAGCAAAGATTACCTGTTGCTGTTTTGCTGAAAGATCTTGTGCAAATACCGATTTTACTCCTTCCTGGCTAAGGTAAATGAATCCTCCTGTTGGCTGGAAATACTTACTTAAGGTAATGGCTGGTCCTTTGGCCGACAAACCTGGTAATGTTTCCCCTAGTTCAGGGGCTAATGCGGCAACATAAACAAGTCCAGCAACTTTCGGATCATTACCAGCTTGCGTAATTACAAATCCTCCCCAGGAATGGCCCACAAGAATTACTTTTCCTTTAGCCTGACTAATCGCTCTTTTTGTTGCTGCAACATCATCAGCGAGAGATGTAATCGGGTTTTGTACCGAAATTACAGGATAACCTTTCGCCTGCAGATCCAAAATCTGACTGTTCCAGGAAGAACCGTCTGCCCAGATACCATGTACAAATATGATAGTTGGTTTTTCAGAATTCTGCGCGTATGTACCAGCTGTTGCCCATAGCATCAATAGCGACAGTGCAATAAATTTGATTGTTTTCATTCGATTTTAATTTAATTGTTGTTTTTTATTGTACAGCAAAGTTGTCAATGAAACCGCTGGAAAGAAATGGACATTTTTCCCATATCCTTGACGATTTCGCCCAAAAAATGATTTTGAGCTTTAATTTGAAATTGCAATTTTAGAGATCTATTACTTCACCATCTTTTAACCTACGGATACTGATTCCCTGTTGAGCGCCCGACTGGTCAAGTTCTTGTTCAATATCAGGAAACTGGGTATACAATGGCGGATTGTTAAATTGCGCATAATGCATCGGAATTATTGCCGATGCGCCGAGGATACGTGTTGCTGTAACAGCTTGCATGGGTGTCATCGTGCCAAACATTTCACTGGGCGGATTAACTTGCGGTACGGCGCCTACTACACCATTCACTGGAAGAAAGGTCAAATCAATTGGTCCGAATAGTTGCGCTATTTTCCACCAGTAGCCGTGCCAGTTGGTATCACCGCCATGAAATATAGTGTGTTTTCCGTCGCTGATCACATAAGAAATCTGCTCATCACCGATCCAGTCCACAGCGGGAACTGCCGTGATATGAAAATCTCCGATAAAAAATGTTTCATACACTTTCGCTAAGGATGCATTCAGTCCCATCTCTAATGCAATGTCGTATACCGGTGCTGGTCCCCATAACTCACCATTATTTTGAAGCAATGCTGATAGATAAGGTCTATCGAAATGATCTTGATGTATGTGGGTAATCAACGCATTTGCTTTACCTGTTTTAGGTGTGGGAATTGGGAAGACTGGAAACTTAGGCAGACCAAGAAAGGGTGCCATATTTTCTACATTTTGTAGGGGGTCTATATAGAGGGTGGTTGAAGGGCTTTCCAGCATCAGGCCTGCCCATGATAGTCTTGTAATTTTCATGACAATCTTGTTTTAAATTGAAAGCGTCAGCCTGGTTTGAATGGAGGAGGCTGGCGCTTATATTTTCTATTTCAGGTACTGTTTAAGCTGTGCAGAGGCCTGGATGAACAGGTCTTTAGTCTGCTGGATTTCTGCCAGTGGGTTTAATAAACCAAAGTCATGGATCACCCCGTTATATCTTACTGTTGTTGCTTTTACTCCAGCTTCCAGCAATTTACGGCCATAAGCTTCACCTTCATCACGCAGTACATCATTTTCAGCAACCTGGATTAAAGTTGGCGGCAAACCTTTAAGTTCTTCTGCAGTGGCAAGCAGGGGAGAAACATGAATATCTTTTCTTTTCGAATGATCAGGAACATACAAGTCATACAGCTGTTCCATAAAAGGAAGTCAGGAAGCGGTCTGCACCAAATGCTTTGAAAGATTCAGTAGTGAAATCGGTATCCACTGTCGGCCACATCAGGATAGCAGTTTTAATTTCCGGACCTTTACGTTCTTTAGCCATAATCGATACTACCGCTGCAATGTTGCCACCTGCACTATTACCAATCACTGCCAGCCTTTTGCCGTCAACCCCAATTTCAGCACCATTTTTCGCTACCCATTTAGTTGCAGCATAGGATTCGTTGATGGCTTTAGGAAATGGAGCTTCCGGTGTGCGGGTATAATTCACAAACACACCCACTGCACCTGATCCGATTATAAGATCTCTGACCATTCTTCTATGTGTAGGGTAGTCTCCCAGTATCCAGCCGCCGCCATGAATAAAGATAAATACAGGAAGCACACCTTTAACTCCTTTTGGACGCATAATGTTCAGTTTTACAGTTTCCCCATCAAGGGTGATGGTTTTTTCTGATTCGCTTACTGCGGAGTAATCGAATTTTACACTCGCCTGGGCATCTTCCAGTACTTTTCTTGCATTCGCGGTTGAGAGGGTTTCGATACCAGGACCGCCGTGGATAGCTTTCAGGAAGGTTCTTACTTCTGGAGTTAAGTGCGGATCTGTAGCATAATCTGCTACCTGAGCATTTACAGTAGATACACCAGCTGTTGCTAAAAGTAAACCGGTAACAAGAGCTTTTGCTGTACCGTTTATTTTTCTGCTTTGAGTTTTCATTGTATTGTTTTTTTATTTGTCTTAATTGACAATACAAAGTTGCGTAAGCGCAGGGTGGGTAAAAATGGATATCCTTCCCGAAGGCTTGCCGATTTAAGCCGGAATGGATTATTTATGTAATTTCCTCTAGAGGAGTTATCATTTTATGATTTCAATTAATGGCGCTTTCGTCCATACGCTGATCTGATCTGTAGTGAGGATATTAAATGCCGGAGTCGTTCCACCGAGTTCTCCGCATAATTTACTGAAAACTACTTTTGAAATCTGATGATGTCGTACCACGTAGGAACAAAGAATACAGGGTTCCACATTAGAGTAAAGGATTGATCCTCTGCAATGGCCATATTTTTCGACTGCATCCAGAATAGCGACAACCTCTGCATGGCGGGTCACATCTTTCATCTGCCTGCTTTTTTCCGAACCCTCGCCAATAATCTTACCATCAAGTACCACTACGCTTCCTACAGCAGATTCACCTGCTGCGGCGGCAATTTCTGCAAGCTGTTGGCAGCGTTCCATATATTTGGTATGCTCAGTCATGATCCAATTTTGAATTTAAAGAATGGTTTAGTGTGGCTGAACTTCATTGCTGTGATGTTTTCTGAAATCTGAAGGATTCTTACTGGTATGGTTCTTAAAAAAACGGCTGAAATGTGCTGCGTCTTCAAAACCCAGTTCAAAAGCAACCTCTTTGGCAGATTTGTCACTATAACAGAAAAGCCTTTTCGCTTCACTTATGATACGTTCCTGAATAATTATTGAAGGAGATTTATACTTGTATTGCAAGAAGAGGTTAGATAGGGTTTTGGGCGACTTATGAAGTAAATCTGCATAGAACTTAACACTATGATTTGTTTTATAATGATGGTATACCAGTACGTTAAATGCGCGGATCAGATCGAATTTTTCATCTTCCGGGTGCTGTGAATCGGTAACCTGATTTTTAGCAAGTCTTGTAGTGATAATGATGAGGCGCTTCAGCAGCATCTGCAACATATCGGTTTTGATATTATCACTTGCCTCAAATTCTTCTATAAACATTTCCTGAAGGCTTTCGAGCTTGGGGCGATCTGCCTGTTCAAGCGGAATAAATAGATTGCCTGAAAACCCGAAAAACAAAAATCCCATGCAGCTGATGTCTGGATTGTTATCAATCAGGCAGTAGAAATCCCTGTTGTACTGCCATATGGTGATAGATTCGGGATACTCAAAGCTAAAAACCTGATTTGAAACCAGTGGAATAAGGCTCCATGAAGGAAATGAATAATTCAGCCCATTTACTGTTATCGTTTGTGCTGGTCCGGTATTCAGCGCGATGGAAAGCAGTTGTTCTTTTTCGGTGTTTTCCTTAAACCGGGTTCCCAGCGTTTGCTCATCATATATAAAATATACTTTTCCGTTGGTCTTTGGGACAGTGTGCTCTAAATACATTGTTTCGGTCGATTAGGTACAATGCAGGTGAATTACCTGCTACAGGTTTTACGGTATAAAAATACAAAGAACCCGTATCTTTTGATACGGGTTCATCATTTATTCTATGAAATTTAATCAATCCTCTATTAGTAACCCATATTCTGAGTAATTGCCTTAGTTACGTCAATAGTCAACTGAGGGATAGGGAAAATTCTTCTGAACGGCTGTGAGGCTGGTTTAGCAGACAAGGGCGAAGCCAGGTCAAACTTACCAAAACGAATCATTTGAGGTCTTCTCCACATCTCCCAGTACATCTCAAAACCAATCTCTTTGTATAGGATATCTGCATTAATAGCTGTCAATGCTTTACCTGGTGCATTTGCGTAAAGTGATTCACGGGTTCTGCTGGTACGTAACATGTTTACATCGGCAAGAGCCGCAGCGTTGTTACCTGAACGCAGGTATGCTTCAGCTCTCATTGTGTAGATACCACCTAAACGGAATAATGGAATATCAACACCGCTTGATCCGTTTCCTTCTTCAGGATCGAATTCAAATTTGAAACAACGTGCCCCACGGTTAATCTGATTTTGTGCCAGTACCGCCTGTGAAGGATTATCGAAATTCAATAACGGTGTGAAGTCCATCGCCGTAGAGGTGCTTTTTTCGCAAACGAGTTTGGAAACTTTAATCCTGTTACCAACCATTTCCAAAGGACCTGCCGTAGTTAACACAGGACCGTATTGCTGACCAACCTGGATACCCATGTTGAAGTGAAACCATGGGAAGGTAGTTCCGGCAACAAGGCTAGTAGCGGGTACACTTACATCAGAACCATCATTCATAAACCATGTGCCGTCGGCATATTGATACTTTCTTTGGAATCTTGGGTCATCATGATTGCCATCCCAACTAGCGTAAAATTCTGGAGTTATACAAGCAGCATTAGTACCCCTGTTTGCTTGTGATGCTCTCTGGTTACGCTCCATAGAAACGTACGCTAGATCATTATCACCATTACGGATGTAATCTATCTTTTGTACAATTACGAATATAAGTTCAGAAGCACCTGAGTTTTTGATGGAGAAGTTATTGAAGTAATTACTTTCCAGCTTAAATTTAGAGTTATTGATCAATAGGGAAGTGTAAGCAATTACCTTGTCCATATCCGTACCGTTTCCTCCAATTGCACCTTCTGTAAAGTTGAAGGTTGAACCCGCATTATAACGATCTTTGTAAACTGCACGGTTTAAATACATCTGTGCAAGCAATGCATAAGCAGCTTCTTTTGTGAATCTGCCATTGTGTGTAGATTGTGTACCTAGTGTAGCCAGATCAGGAATAAGGCCTTCTACTGTTGTAATCAAACCGTCAATAGCAACGCCGGCTTGTAAAATTTCTAATGGTGCATTGACATCAGCTGGGTTGCGATAGGGTGCCTGACCATATAAATCAAGCGTGGTATAAGTATAAAATGCCAATAAACCTTTTGCTTCAGCAAGTAGCAAGTTTTTCTGTCCAATGCTACTTGCATTAAGCGTTCTAATAGCTGTCAGTGATCTGGTAATGCCATTTGTTAACATATCCCAGTTACTGACAATAACAGCATTATCCGGAGCCCAGGTAAATTCATGCATAGCACGCCATTTACCACCATCACCCCAGTCACTACCTCTTGTAGGCAATATGGCAATATCACTTGTATATTCCTGCATAGCGAGCATACCGCCGTTGTCTACAAAAGTACCGTCGCCTAAACGGTCGTATGCAGCGGCAAGAGCACCTTCAGGGCTAGCAGTAGCTTCTCCTACCACCTGATCTAGAACAACCTCATTTAATTTAGTACAGCTGGTAAAAGTTAGGAAAGTAAATAAAAACAGGACGTTCTTTACGTTGTATATTTTGTTCGTTTTCATCATTATAATTTTAAGATTGCACCAAAAATGAATGTTTTTGCAGAAGGGTAACTTGCATAGTCGATACCCAAAGATTGGTTACCACCCGTAGATTTCGGACTGTTGATTAATGGATCATAACCCGTATAATTAGTGATTGTTACTAAGTTTTGCCCTGAAACATATAGGTTTAAGTTTTGTAACCATTTTAAGCCAGGTAACTTAAAGTTATAACCAATACGTGCAGAGTTTAACCTTAGAAAGTCAGATTTTTCCAGGAACAATGTAGATAACACTGGTGAGTTTGTAGGGTTTGCTCCTGATTCATAATAACCTGTTGCTACGTTTCTGTCAGATACAAGATTATTGATGTTCAATGAGTTAAGACCCGTGTTATTTACCAAGTATCCTCCGCTTTGCCCAATGATCGAGAAAGAGAAATCAAATGCTTTATAGCTCATCTGACTGTTGAAACCTCCAGTGAACTTAGGAATAGCGCCTTCAAAAATCTGACGATCGCTGTTATCGATTTTACCGTCGTTGTTAATGTCCTTGAAAATGTTAGCACCTTTATCATCAAAACCAATATGCTCCCATAGGTAGAACGAACCTGCTGCATATCCATTCTTATAGATATTAGCTGTTACACCTGATTGACCAGGACCTGATATTGTACCAGACAAAATTTGTGTAACGGGAAGGCCTTTAATTACATTTTTCAAGGTAGCACCGTTTATATCGGCCGACCATTTGAAGGCACCTTTGTCCATGATTTTAGTACCTACCATAAACTCAAGACCTTTGTTGATAATTTTACCATCAACATTTACATATACCGCAGGTGTGGGGTCTAATGGCTGTGAAGGGATGCTTAAAAGTGCATCGGTAGTGGTCTTATTAAAATAATCCAATGTACCGTATACTTTACCTTGTAGTAATTGGAAGTCTAAACCTACATTATACTGCCTAACCACTTCCCATTTCAAATTCGGATTTGCTGTTCGGTTTACAGTGACTCCGTTTACCAGGGTTAAATTGTCATATAGGTAGTAGCCATCTGTTGGCGTAAGCGAATAACTAGCTTTAGTAAGTTTGTTATCTACTTCCTGATTACCTGTTTCGCCCCAACTCGCTCTCAGTTTTAATTCGCTGATAGCAGGTATTTTCTGTAAAAAGTCTTCTTTAGCAATGTTCCATCCTAAAGCGAAGGAAGGGAAATAGCCGTATTTGTTGTTATCACCAAATCTTGTTGAACCGTCAGCACGTAATGATGCTGTCAACAAGTATTTATTATCAAATGAATAGTTTACTCTACCAAAGTAAGATTGTAGTTCGTTGAGTTGTGCAAATCCGGTTACACCACTTTGAGTTCCTGAAAAAGCAGGGTTATTTTCTGGCGCAATACCGTTATCGCGGTTTATGCCGTCAATACTGAAGCTGTTACCACCTCTTTCAAATTTCTGATACGAGAAACCACCTAATACTTCAACCTTGTGTTTATCCTGTAACAAGTTATACGTCAGGTAATGCTCTAATAAAGTACTTTTCGAATCCAGGTTAAACTGAACGTATTTGCCGTTCGGGTTCAGGTCGGTCAGGTTTTTATAGATCGTTGTATTTCTTTCTGCCACAGAACGGTCAATACCCAGATTCATTTTATACTCTAAACCTTTTATAATTCTGAAGGAGATATCGGTATTTCCTAAAATTCTTGTCGTACGTGTTTTGTCACTATAGATGCTCAATAAATAGGCAGGGTTATAGTGCGCATTCATGTTAAAGTTGGTATAGTTACCGTTTGCATCAAATACATTTCTGGTTGGGTTCGCCATCAGCGTATGCACAATCAGCTGACCATTTGATCCACCATCATCACTGGTAGGTACACCGTCATCTTTTGTCTCGCTGGCTGTCAGGTTAATACCAACTTTCAAACGCTGATCATCAAGGAATGATTCCGAAGCATTCAACCTCGCAGTAGTTCTTCTGAAGTTACTGTTTTTAATCACCCCTTCCTGATCCATCTGGGAGGCAGACGCGTAATAGTTTCCACTATTGGTCTGTTTTGAAAAAGAGAAGGCATTGTTTCTGGTCATTGCTCTCCTGTAAATCACATCTTGCCAGTCTGTATTTCCGCCATGGTCGAAAGCCGGATCTTTTATCGCTTTTCTGTATTCGTCTGCGGACAATACATCTAATTTATGAGCTACTGTAGAGAGTCCGATATATGAATCTGCCGTAAATGACCCATCTCCTTTTTTTCCTTTTTTAGTGGTCACGATAACTACTCCGTTGGATCCACGTGCACCGTATATGGCAGCAGCAGAAGCATCTTTTAATACGGTCATAGATTCGATATCATTCGTATTCAAGAAGTTTAAAGGGTTTTTGGCTCTTGCATTACCGAAACCCACGTTTTGTCCTGCCGGACTCACGTCATCGTTTGTTAATGGTATTCCATCAACTACAAATAGAGGCGTACTTCCACTCCTGATGGAACCTATACCTCTTATAGATACGTCAACACCACCCCCTGGCTCACCACTGGCGCCTACAACTCTTACACCGGCAACTTTACCTTGCAGCAGGTTATCTGCTGAAACGCCAACACCCTGTCTGAAATTGGAAGCTTCGAGTTGAGTTACCGAACCTGTAATGTCTTTTTTAGCTTGTTTACCGTAACCCACTACCATTACCTCGCCAAGGCTGTTATCTTCAGCTTCCATGGTAATAGTAAGTACTGTGTTGTCTGCGATGACAGTTTTTCTTTTATAACCGATGAAGGAGATTTCCAGTTTACTGCCTTTAGCCACAGTAATTTTGAATTCACCTCTATTATCGGTCATGGCTATGTTTGCCGTCCCAGCTTCTTTAACAGATGCACCTGGTAATGGAAGGCCAGCCTCATCAAGGATTTTTCCTCTTACTGTTTGTTGCTGAAAGGAGGCAGCATACAATTCGGAATCCAGTTTTAGATTCCCATTTGGTCTTGTTATAGCCTGCCCGGTTTGCACGACTAGAAATAGCATTGCTAATGCACAGCTATTTTTTAGATTGAAAAAAGTAGATTTATGATACATAAATGTTGGTTGAATAAATGATTTTGAGAGGTTGCTTTTTGAATAAGCTAAATTGATTTAATAGATGTTGTGACGTCTTCTTTTTTGCATAGAGGTTAATTTAGTGGTGGGTGGATGTATTAAAATTTTATGCGAAGAAACAGCTTGTACGTTGATTGGATTTTAACGTAACATTATGGTTAGATTAAATTATTTGGTCAGCGGCGTTGTATAAGTTAACGTTGGGGTATCCCTGGAATGAGTAACTTGATATCGGTATCCTGTGTGTAAATCCAAAGATTTCTCTGGATGAATTCTATTCTTCAATTGCACCTGAGGTAAAGTGTCCACCTGATTCGCAAGATCGGTCTAAGATCGGGGCTCGCTGTTATATTGGTCACACATTGGTTTGGAAACGCAAATCAATAGAAAGTTAACTGCTGGTGAATGTGAAGTCTAGATAACTTCTTTCATAGGTTCAGGTAAGTAGCAACTAAAAGCACAGGATCTTTTTTATTTATGAAAATATTTCAGGTTTCTCGTAATTACTTAATTAAATTAACACCTTGTTAAACTTTCCTGTAAAAACTACCACTTAACCAGACGAGAAGAATAACAAAAAAAAGCTAACGGTTTTGTACAACAGGTACAGGACTGTTAGCTTTTGCATAAATATTTTCTTTATAAAACATGTGGAAGCTTTATTCGTTTCTACTGTATCTATTTAATTTAGCTGTTAAAATCATATCTTAATGAAATCTCTTCCCTTAGCTCTTGGCCTGATCTGTACGTTTGGCTTTCTTTCTCCTTCAAAGGCAAATTCTATCGCCCATTCTTTAATGATTCAAACTGATAATGTACCGGTACCCGCTGCACTAAAGAAATTTGTACCTAAAGGGTATCAGGTACTGAATATTACGAAGGGTGATTTAAATCTGGATGCTTATCCGGATGTGATCATGGTACTCAAAAAAATAAGTGAAGAAGAGACAACCAATGATGTTGATCACCCTGAAAAAAGACCACTGCTGATCCTGACTGGTCAGCCGGACAAATCGTACAGACTTGCTGCAAGGAGTGAAAATACAGTTTACTGCTTCAAATGTGGTGGTATAATGGGTGATCCTTTCAGCGACATCACCATAAAAAAGGGTTACTTTACAGTAGAGCATTTTGGAGGCAGCGCATGGCGGTGGACCAGGTTTGTTACCTATAAATATTCACCGGCCGATAAAAACTGGTATCTGCATAAGGATGGACATGAAAGTTACCATGCAACGGAGCCTGATAAGGGAAAGACGACTACTTATACAGTGAAGGATTTCGGTAAAGTGCCTTTCACGCAGTTCGATATTTACAAAGAGAAATAAAGGCTGGATATAGCTAATTAAAGAAAAAGGCATCGTAAATTACAATGCCTTTTTCTTTAATATGTTTAAAATTGGTAATCTTAAATTTTACTATATTATTTACTTAAATAAGCCTGCTAAAGTTTTATTAAGCTCTTCACCTCTTAAATCTTTACCAACTACTTTACCTTCCGGATCAAGCAGGAAACTTGCTGGTACAGATTTTACTCCATAAGCAGTTGCTGCGGTATTTGACCAACCTTGTAATTCTGATACATGCGTCCAGCTTAAGCCGTCTGCTGCAATCGCTTTTAACCAGGCGTCTTTTTTTGAATCGAGAGATATACCGAGAATCTCAAATCCTTTATCGTGGTATTTTTTGTACGCAGCAACTACATTGGGATTCTCTTTTCTGCAGGGACCGCACCAGCTTGCCCAGAAATCAATGAGTACATATTTGCCTTTGAAATCTGATAGTTTTACGATCTTCCCGTCTTTATCTGCCATCGATATTGCAGGAGCAATTTTACCTTTTGCCGTTTTTGCATCGGTTTGCAAGGCTGTAGTGATCTGGCTACCAATCGCTGACTGCTGAGTGCCTTTATCTAACAAAGCGAAAAGCTCAGTTGCCACAGGGAAATTGGGGTAACCAATAAAACGCTCATATATAATCGCTGCAGATCCTGCAGAAGCAGGGTGTTGCATCACATATGCTTTTACAGCGGCAATATTGAGGGTGTCTAAAGTTCTGAATTCCCTGTCAAATCCTGCACGGGTTACCGAATCTACTTTTCCTGATTTTTCTGCCTTGTCAAGTCGACCGTAAATGTCACCTGCTTTAGCGGTAATTACTTTCCAGGGACCTTCATAAAAACCCATATATACATCCTGCGCAGCAGAACCTTTGATTTCTGGTCTTGACAAACTGTCTGCCGATTGGGTAATAGTGATAGCTGAATTTTCCAGGATAAACTGGATCGGATATTTCAGATTTTTATTGCTTAAACTATAAAAGTCGGTTTGTTTTACTGATCCCTTAAACGTAAAAGCACCATTAACAACGCTGGTAGAATCTATAATAACTGGCTTGCCTTTAACCTCATGACCAAGATAAATCTTGCCTTTAGCGCTGGGAAGATTACCTTTTAACAAATACTTACCATTTTGTGCAAGTGCCTGTCCGCCGTAAAATACCAGTGCAGTGACTGGAATTATGGCTAATGTTCTTTTTAAAATATTGTTCATTTTAGATGGCTTTTAATTTGGTGATCACTTCTTCAAGACTCATATTTTCCATTATAACAGTTCCATCTTCATCCAGTAAAAACATGGCAGGAATGGCCTGTATTTTCCATGCATTAGCCGTAGCTCCTTTATCCAGGAAACTTGGCCATGGCAATTTTTCTTCACCTTGTGCCTTTAGCCAATCACCTTCTTTTTTATCAATTGAAATACTAACGATCTGTAAACCTTTATCCTGAAATTCGGCATAAGCTTTTTTCAGGTTAGGAATAGATTTACGGCAGGGAACACACCATGAAGCCCAGAAATCTACCAGCACATATTTATGTCCCTTTGTTAAAGTTGCTATTTCAGGAATCGCACCCGTTTCATTTTTCACATCCAGTAGGGGAGCATGTTTGCCTTTAAAGCCTTCAGGATTGATTATCTCTCCAAGGATTTTACCATAGTAGCTGTTCCTGGCCTGTGGACTAAAAACGGCGTACATATCCTTATCTTTTGGAGTGAAATAACTGAAGAGGTCAAGAGCAAAGAGTGGCCCCCAGAAGGTATCTTTATTATCTGTTATAATTTTGTGCAGGTTCTGATCTGCCATTTTGAAAAAGTTAGATTCATCAGTTTCCAGTTTCTTCCAGGCTGCTGATTGCATGATGGACTTTGCCAGCACAGTATCCTTATTTTTATAGGCATCGTTTCTTTTCGTGGTTACTTCTTTATTCGCTTCCTGGTTAGCCATGAAAAGATCATTAAGCTCATCTTTCGGAGCTCTTTTTTTGATGTACTGTATGTGTGCATCACTTCCTTTCACTATTACGTTGGAAAAGTCATAGTACTTGCTCTCAGCAGTACCTGATAGCTGAGCCATTGCAGTAAGTGTGATTTTTGCACTTTGAACCATGATGGATATGCCGCCGGGAATACCTTCAGTCTGAAGGTAAAAAAGACGAGGCTCAGCACCAATAGCACCTTTGATTACGAATTGGCCTTTGTTTACTATAGCTGTGGCCGCAGGTTTTTCATCGGCATGTGTGGCTCCTGGTATCAGGTTAATCCGGGTGCCATCAGGAAGCCCCTTAATGGTGCCGTTTATGGTAAATGGTGCCGGAGCTGCTTTTAGCGTTCCTGTAAATACGGTAAACAATATCAGGAGCAGCATGCTTTTCAATTTCAGTTTCATTGCGTGTTTTTTTTAACTCTTATTTGTCTACATTTTGTTTAATCGTACCATTGCCCGGGTTTTTCGATGCACCCATTGGGAAAGGCATAGTCCACAGATGTGAATTAGGTGAAAGCGTCAACGCCTGACCATTTTCTGTTTTAGTCAGTGAAGTAGCATAATTGGGATCTTTGTTCAACCGGCGGGCATCGGCAAAAGGAACAATACTCATGATCAGTTCGTTGCTTTTAGTACGCTGAATCAATTTTACTGCAGCAATTGTTGTAGATGCATTGAGAGGAGCATAGTTTGCAGCGAAAATACGTTTAGCACGCACGGTGTTTAAAGTTGTCATTGCACCGGGAACATCATTGAGGCGTGCCTGACATTCTGCTTTAATCAGGTATACTTCGGTAGTTGTCAATCCTCCTATATTAAAATAGCCTGTAGTGATACTGGTAAAATAGGTGTCTGCACCTACCGTCCTTAATTTCCAGCGGGATGCAAATTTGGCATCGCCTTGTTCAAAACGCGGTGCACGATCGGTGCGGATGGCCGACTCGCGACCGGGATTATTGGTTACCCCATGACGGAAATAATAATTTTCAACGTAGTTGAAGCCCATTGGAGTGGGTGCGTTATTATAAATTCCGGGTGCCTCAATCTGCGTTTTGTAAGTCGCGTAAAAAGCGGGCCAGTCGAACAGCTTATCGTTATACTTCAAAGCTTCATTTGCAGCAGTAAGCGCTTCAGTATATCTGCCCATCTGCAACAGTACCCTTGCTTTTAAAGCGTTAGCAGAGCCAAGGTTAGGATGCAAAACCGTAGCACTGGTGGCGCCTAAAGCAGGAATAGCCTCATCAATATCCTTTAAGATGAAGTCATACAATTCTTTGATCGTTACTTGGGTATAGGAGGCACCGATATCAGCACTGAGAATAAGGGGAACTGATAATTTAGTTGCTGCATTGGCTTCTTCGTAAGTATCGGCATAATAATTTACCAGCATATCATAGTCCATAGCTCTTAACACTTTTGCCTGTCCAATCAACTCTGCTTTCTGCGCCGGAGTTCCTTCTGTGGTCTCATTTGCATGTTCAATAATCAGGTTGCTGGTATTTATGCCGGAATAGTTAGCATAATAAGTGGTTTCATCACTGTTATTTAAGGCAATCCTGTTTGCAGTTTCGTCCCAATTGTAGTTCGCTTTATAAAGCGGATAATAATTCAGGTTGGCAACTGTTTCAAATTTATCATTCAATAAAAGGACTGCCTGGGTAATTACTGCACGGTGATTGCCATACTCGTCACGTATCAGCGCTTCATAATCTGCTAGTGTAGTAGGTATTTGTCCATCTCCTACTGGAAGGATGTCTATGAATTTTTTGCAGCTGCTGAAGCTCATTAATACAGCCAGTGCTGATATTTTTATGGTGTTTGAAAATATATTCTTCATCACGTATATTTTTTAAATGGTCATTCGCTGCTGATCGCAGCATCAAAACTTTACGATTCTTAGAAATTCAGGTAAACGCCCCATACATAATTTGGCGTCAGATATCCGTTTAGCAGGTATTTTGCAGTTTTAGTTTGTGCAATGGTAAAGGCATTTTCTACATTAAACTGGAACCTAACATTTTCTAATCCTGCTTTCGTGGCTAGTTGTTGCGGAACTTTATAAGCCAGGGAGATATTTCTCAGGCGTAAATTTGAAGCATCAAGGACGTTGATGTCTGCATATCGGTAAATGTCAGCACTCTGACTATTATATGCGGGATCTTCTGCAAAAACTGCTTTTGGAATATTCGTTGTCGCCTCGTCACCTGGATTTTTCCATCTATTTACAATATCCTTGTTAACTGCTGCAATTTGTGTTGCATAGCCACCCAAGGCACTATTATAGCTACTGCCCAATACAGGTAAAAATGTATTTCTCATCTTATGTCCGCCTTCAAAAGTCAGCAGGAAGGATAGGGTGAAATTTTTATAAGAAAGCGCACTGTTTACCGATCCACTATATTTTGGGACTGTAGAACCGCTGTACACAATTGATTCCAGCGTGGCGGGAGAGGCCTGAACTTTTTCTCCTTTTTCATTATACACTTGTGGTAATCCTGTTGCGCTCAATCCGGCCCATTTGTAACTGTAAATCGCATTATACGGATTTCCAATACGGGGAAATGACTGCGGGTAATCCAGCTGCAGGAAGTAAACCGGTGCTTCAACATTTACATAAGTCACTTTATTTTTGTTAAAGGCATACTGAACACCTAAATTCCATGTCAGGTCTTTACTGCGGATC
>Ga0247813_10000723_pt1 | contig 27955 bp, 18 predicted proteins | sample UWRJL169409C1_FD_180719 | JGI IMG/M metagenome (GOLD analysis project Ga0247813, IMG submission 180719) | Plant litter microbial communities from Arlington Agricultural Research Station in Wisconsin, United States - UWRJ-L169-409C-1 | ecosystem: Environmental > Terrestrial > Plant litter >...
TTCATTGCCTATGCGCCCAAGGATACTCTTCATCATAAAATACTGGCTTTGCTGGATTCTGCTCTTTGAAGTAGCCAGGTTATTTTTCTATCTCTGCAATACCGGCCTGGCAAAATCAATTACCTTTTCTGAGTTACTCAAAAGCCTCTGGTATGGCGCCAGCATGGATATATCCATGGCGGCATACATCACACTACCTGTCGGACTTTTCATTTTAGCGGGAATATTCTTACCATTTTTTCAAAAACCATTGGTATATCGAATTTATACTGGCATCGTGTTATTTTTTGTATTGCTGCTGATAGGGGTAGACATAAATGTTTTTAAAGCATGGGGCTATCGTATCGACGCCAGTCCGCTGAAGTATCTCAGCAATCCAAAAGAGGCATGGGCTTCTGTTTCCAACCTGCCGGTAGCCTGGATACTCCTTGGTTTTTTTGTTGCATTTCTTTCCTTATTATTCTTGTCTGAAAGATTTATTAAAAAAGAATTATGGAAAATGAAAATCGCCCGGCCTCAATGGTTACACGCCTTGATAATTCTTTTGTTGCTGGGAGCATTCATCATTCCTATTCGTGGTGGCTTTCAGTTGGCTCCGCTGAATCAAAGCACGGTATATTTTTCCGCGAATAATTTTGTCAACCAGGCATCTATCAATGCGCCATGGAACTTCATGCATTCATTGTCACATAACACGGAATCTAAGAAAAATCCTTTTCTATATTTAGAACCCAAAGAAGCGCAATCGATCCGCGACAGCCTTTTTGTTTCCGGTTTACAAACCGACACTATCCTGAAAATGACACCGGGCATAAAGCCTAATGTGATCCTCATTGTTTGGGAAAGTTTTACCGAAAAAGCTACGCATATCAAACAAGGTGGAATAGAGGTCACACCAGGATTCAATGAACTGAAAAAAGAAGGGATCTTTTTTTCCAATATCTATGGTTCCGGAGACCGCACCGACAAAGGAATTGTGGCTGTCCTCAGCGGTTATCCGGCACAACCGACTACCTCCATTGTAAAAACTCCTGTGAAAGCATCCAAACTTCCAATGCTCAGCAAAGAACTTGCTGCAAATGGATACAATACTTCTTTTTATTATGGGGGCGAACTGGAATTTGCCAACATGAAAGCATATCTGCTGGGCGGTAATTTTAAAAAATATACCTCCAAAAATGATTTCGATGAAAAAGACCAGAACTCAAAATGGGGGGCGCATGATGGGGTAGTGATGAATAAAGTGATAGAAGGATTGAATAAAGAAACCGCTCCATTTTTCAGCACCTGGCTTACGCTCAGCAGCCACGAGCCTTTTGAAACACCACTTGCTCCTGTGATAAAAGGGAATGATGATGTTTCCTTATTTCTCAATTCCCTGCATTATACCGACCAGGCGGTGTACAATTTTATTAAACAGGCACAAAAACAATCGTGGTGGGCGAATACGCTGGTGGTGATCACTGCGGATCATGGCCATAGATTGCCTTACACAGGAAAGAAGATCGATGATTTTAAAATACCTGTATTATTCCTAGGAGGTGCATTACGCCAGACAGGCATTACGAAAACCAACACTGCTTCACAGGTAGACCTTGCTTCAACGCTACTAACTCAACTCGGTTTACCATCAAAGGATTTTACCTGGAGCCGCAACATGCTTGATATACAAGCTCCGCAATGGGCATACTTTTGTTTTAACAATGGTTATGGATTTGTGCAGCCCGATAATTATTTCATCTTCGATAATGTTGGCAAAAAAGCGATCGAGTCATCCGGAGTTTTATCGCAAGCAGACACTGCAAAAGGTAAAGCCATACAGCAATTGAGTTTCGGGGATTATTTGAGCAAATGATAACGACGGAATAATGGATAATGATAAAATGGATAATGTTTCAGGCTTGAATAATTTACATCTTAATAGATCATCACCCCGCAACATTATCCATTAAAGAAAAGCCACCCGCTTCCGGGTGGCCTTTGATAACGCATAAAAACTAAAACAAATCAGTATCCATCCGTCTGGTCAATATTTCCATTCGCCAGGATCTCTGTTTGCGGAACCGGCCATACCCATTCGCGGGCATCAGGATCCAGCGTGCAAAAACCGCTGCAGTTGGTAGTTCTGTTGACAGTGCGGTTCGTGCGTTTCAGATCAAACCAGCGCTGATTTTCACACACCAGTTCTTTTCTTCTTTCATTAAAGATCGCGGTAAGCAATGCTGTGCCTGTTTCGGCACCTGCTACAAATCCGCTGATGCGGGCAGATCGCAAGGTGTTAAGATCCGCAAGCCCCAATACATCCAACCCTTTTCTTGCATAAGCTTCCGCACGGATCAAATACATTTCGCCGGTGCGTAAAACTTTGAAATCAACAATGCCGTCGGGTTTGGTGAGTGCAGCCTGTTTGGCGAGATATTTCGAAAGCACCAGCCTGTTGCTGATCGTTTTGAAATAAGAACTGTAACGGATATCATTCGCCTGGTCGTAAAGGCTCAAAAGGTTTGTGGTAGGCCTGTACGAAGCACGATTACCGACAACATAATAAACATTATCACCAACACCTGAATTGAGCGGCGTGAATTTTACCGACCAGATCACTTCCGAAGTATTGGCATCCTGCCAGATCAGGGGAAAGTTGGTACGGTTGGCCAATGGCCTGTCGGCAATTACCAGGCTGGCATATTTGATGGCGCTGTCGCTTTCGCCGGCATAGTTGTATACACGTGCAAGTATCGCGTTCACACCCAGTTCATCGATGTATCCACGGGCTGTAGCGGCGGTGCTTGTAGGCGATTGTATGTCGTCATCCATATCCTGCATCAGTGCTTTTGCAGTCCAAAGGTTTTGTATGATAGAATCATAGGTTGCTTTTACGGTAGGACGGGCCGGCTTTTGCTCAATATCAAATGATGATACAAATGGGATACCTTTTAATGTAGAGTTGCGGTCGCTGCCTTCGCCCCAGTAACGTAAGATGTCGAAGTGTACATACGCTTTAAGCGCCAGCGCCTGCGATTTGATCCTGTTTACAGCACCAGCATCGGTTGCAGATAATTTATCGATGCCACGAAGCGTAAGGTTGCACTGCTGAATAACACGGTAAGCAGCCAGCCAGGTTGCATCTATGTTCGGATCATCCGAGGTATACGACCAGCGTGAAAAGTTGGTATAATTGTTCAAGGATTCACTGGTTTCATAAAGGTTGTCCGTCATCATATCCGACAAGGTTACAAACGCATTGGATGCGTTGGTACTGCCGTAATAATTTACCGACAAAAGCCTGGAGTAAGCACCGGTCAAAGCGCCTTCGTAATCCGCAATTTTATTAAAGGAAATATCGCCATCGATGGTATGCGTTGGTGCCAGGTCGATCGATTTTTCGCAGGAAGAGAACAATGCCATCCCCATAAGGGCTGTTGCTGCATATATTTTGAATGTATGTTTCATAATTGATTTTTTAGGAGTGATTATAAGCCAAGGTTTAAACCGATCGTTACTGTTTTCATTGCAGGATACTGGGCACCGGTCAGGCTGCCAGAGGCAACTTCAGGATCATATCCCTGAAATTTACTCCATACAAACAGGTTCTGACCCTGTACAAACAATCTTGCTGAACTTATTTTCGCTTTAGATAAAATTGCCGGCGCAAAAGTATAAGACAATGTTACATTGCGGAGGCGAAGGTATTTTCCGTCTTCCAAAAACCTGGTGGTATTGGTTTGGAAATCGTTGAAAGGGCTTGGGATATCGGTAATATCACCCGGGTTGCGCCACTCCCTTAAAAGAGCACTACTGATGCCCGAATACCAGTAACCAGGATTTTCAACATTCACCCTGTCGCCATTATATACTTTATTACCAAAGCTGTAAGTAAATAATACGGAAGCTTCAATGCCCTTGTATTTTACGCTGGTAGTAGCACCACCAAAGTAAGGAGGATCAAATTTACCGCTGATCACTTTATCATTCGGATCATATTGGTTGGTAGTGGTTTTGCCATCAAGTCCATAATATAACGCGTCGCCTGTGGCGGGATCAACACCTGCATATTTTACCAGGTAAACTGAATTGGCGGCCGAACCAACACGGTTGATGCTGTTGCCATTCACGTTTTCATTGGTACCATCCAGTTGTAATATTTTATTTTGATTGTACGTAAAGTTTCCTCCGATGTTCCAGCTAAAATCTTTCGTCTGAATCACTGCAAAATTCAGCGCAACTTCTACCCCTTTATTTTGAAGCTTGCCAAGATTCGTGAGAATAGTATTGGTTCCGTTGGTGCCTGATATCTGCCTGTTGAGATAAAGCCCCACTGTTTTGGAATCATAGTATTCCACCGAGCCGGTGATCCTGTTTTTCAGCAAACCAAAGTCAAGGCCCACATTCAGCGAACGACGGACTTCCCAGGTCAGGTTTCCTTTTTTCAGATTTGTCAATATCAAACCACCTACACCATTGTAAGAAATAGGGCTGAACTGTTCCAAGGCTTCATAATCATCGCCCACACCCTGGTTGGCAGATGAACCATAACTGGCTTTCAGCTTCAGTTCATTGATGAACTTTGAACTGCTAAGGAAATTTTCGGAAGACATCAGCCAGCTGGCACCTACGGCGCCGAAAGTGGTCCATTTATTATCTGCAGATAATCTTGAAGATCCATCGCGGCGTACTGTACCACTCAGGAAGTATTTATTCTTGTAAGAATAATCGCCGATGGCGAAATAAGAAAGGATGGCGTTTTCAGTCGCATTACTGTTCACCACCGGAATGAATCCATTGGTAGGAGTTCCCGGGGTAATGCCTGCGCCATTTTTGAAAGGCCCTACGATGCCATAACCGGTATATCCGAAGCCGCTGAACTTGCGCTGGATGTATTCGTTGAACAAACCGATGTTGAACGAATTATCTCCGATCGTTTTGCTATAGTTGAGGGAGGTAGTGATGGTGTTACGCGTATTCTTAGTAGTATTTTGTCCGAAGGAGCCTTGTCCGCCGGTTTGCTGGCTACCCTGGTAAGTGCTGCGGTCGAAATACTGTTGATTCTCTGCTTCGGTATAATCCACACCCATATTGGTACGTGCTGTCAAACCTTTAGCCCATGGAAATCTATATTCGAGGCTTAATCCGCCGATCAGTTTCAATTGTTTGTTGCTTACCGGATTTTCGAGCAATTCTTTTACAGGATTCGGTTGCCCCTGCAGGTCAAAATCCGCTTCGTTGTAAGCGCCATTTGGCAGGTATGCTGTCACATAAGGATTGGTCCAGCGGATGGCATTCAGTGGTGAGCCGATGAACTGGTCATTTTCATTGGTGTTGGTAAAAGTAGAACTGCCCACATAAGTATTCAGGCCGATCTTGAAATTACCAACGGTGTGATCCAGGTTGATACGCCCGGTCAGCCTTCTCAATCCTGTGGTGATCACCACACCTTCCTGGTTGAAATAAGAACCTGAAGCAAAGAACCTGGTCTTGTCATTTCCTCCGGAAAAACTGAGTTGATGTTGCACCGTGGTTGCCCTGCGGAACAATACATCTTTCAAATCACTCTTTACATTCGATAAACTGTCTGCCTCTTCAGGGCTCCAGCCAAAGGGATTCAATCCATCCGGACGATCATAATTTAATTCATAATCTATTTTTTGTGCGCTGGTCATCAGCGTCAGTTTATTTTTCGGAAGTTCGGAAACTCCGTATTGCACATCATAATTCACTTTGGTTTTTTGATTCGCACCACGTTTGGTAGTGAGTACCACCACGCCATTCGCCCCACGTGAACCGTATTGCGCCGTACCCATCGCATCTTTGAGGATGTTGTAGGTTTCAATATCAGATGGGTTGATGCCCTGGAAATCGGCAGCGGAGATCTGCACACCATCCAAAATATATAACGGATCTGTGGAACCAAGTACCGAACCTTTACCGCGGATGGTCACGGTTGCCGCTGAACCCGGTTGCCCGCTCTGAGACTGTATTAAGATACCTGGTGCCTTGCCTTGCAACATTTGCTCGAAGGAGCCGATAGGCTGGGACTTTACATCATCGCCGGTCACTTTTGAAATAGAAGAAGTAGCTTGCCGGCGGGTTTGAGTAGTATAACCAGTAACCACCACCTCCTGCAGGTTTTTACGGATGATGTCCATGGTCACGTTCAGTTGAGAGCCACTTCCTGAATTAAGCGAAAGATCGTTGTAGCCCACCCGGGAAAATATCAGGATAGAACCGGTGGGTGCCTGGATACTGTATTTACCATTGGGATCGGTAGAAGTTCCGCCGGAGCCATTTACGCTGACATTTACGCCGGAGAGTGCGGTGCCGTCCTGTGCGTCGGTGACAACACCGGAAACGGTTCGCTGGGCGTACGAGAGAAAGAAACTGATGCTCAGTAAGAGCAGTAGGATGATTTTTTTCATACTGTTAGTTTTAAGATGATTAATTGGTGGCTTGATGGCAGCAATAAAATATTGCAGCCGTTGCAGAGGTGACAGCAATTGATTGCAAAATGTTGCAGAAATTCCGTACGTTTATATGAACGGTAACTTATTGTCTGTCAACTGTCATAATCCATTTTTAACAACTGCTATTATGAATTTGTTAACAGAAAATAATTTTTTTTGCTGTCTTGTGCGGGATTTGAAAATATTATCAGCATATTAAGCCCGTATTTGATTTTATCGTGATATTTAAAGTAAATGCTAAAAACCTTCTAAGTTTTTTAGAGATATGGTGGATTTCATTTAAAAAGCAATGGGTGATTGCTTTTTCGGTATTTATACCTTCTCAAAATGGAAAACATCCTGTCCTCAACTCCCCGGGTACCCCGGTTCTTTATTACTTTAAATTTTGATTTGTCAGAATCAAAAAATTATGTACTTTTGCCGCCCAAATTAGTTCTTTAGGAATTTGTTCCGCTAACGCGGAATTTGGAAGTCCTGGTCATTGCCCGGACGTTATCACCAAAAACATTTTAAAAAATGGCAAAAGAAATCACCGGCTATGTAAAGCTCCAGTGTAAAGGAGGACAAGCCAATCCAGCGCCGCCGATCGGTCCGGCTTTGGGTTCAAAGGGTATCAACATCATGGAGTTTTGCAAGCAGTTCAATGCACGCACCCAGGATAAACCCGGAAAAGTATTACCAGTGTTGATCACTGTGTATGCAGACAAATCATTCGACTTTATCATCAAAACACCTCCTGCTGCTGTACAGCTGATGGATGCTGCAAAGATCCAGAGCGGAAGTAAAGAACCAAACCGCGTAAAAGTTGGTAAGGTTACCTGGGCTCAGGTAGAAGAGATCGCTAAAGATAAAATGGCTGATCTGAACGCCTTTACATTAAACAGCGCTATGAGCATGATCGCCGGTACTGCACGCAGTATGGGCCTGACTGTAGATGGTAAAGCTCCATGGGAAAATAACTAATCGTCAACCTTGTCTGCTTTAAGCAGGCTTAATAAACTTTTTAAAAATGATTACTAAAAAAAGAAAATTAGCAAACGCTAAGGTTGACGCCAACAAAGCCTACACGCTTAAGGAAGCTTCTGCATTAGTGAAAGAAATAAACACTACAAAATTTGACAGTTCTGTTGACCTGCACGTAAAATTGGGAGTTGATCCTAAGAAAGCAGACCAGGCCATCCGTGGAACTGTATCCCTGCCACACGGTACAGGTAAAACCAAAAAAGTATTGGTTTTGTGTACTCCTGATAAAGAAGCCGAAGCTACTGCAGCTGGTGCTGATTTCGTGGGTCTGGATGAATATATCACCAAGATCGAAGGTGGCTGGACAGATATTGATGTTATCGTGGCTACTCCTTCCGTAATGCCTAAGATCGGTAAATTAGGTAAAGTGTTAGGTCCACGTAACCTGATGCCAAACCCTAAGACCGGTACCGTAACTAATGATGTTGCTGGTGCGGTAAACGATCTGAAAGGTGGTAAGATCGCTTTCAAAGTGGATAAAGTGGGTATCATCCACGCTTCTATCGGCCGTGTGAGCTTCGCTCCTGAAAAGCTGGTAGAGAATTCACAGGAATTCATCAACGCCATCATCAAATTGAAACCTGCTACTTCCAAAGGTCTTTACCTGCGTGGTGTAAGCATGGCTAGCTCAATGAGCCCGGGCATTATGGTTGACACAAAATCTGTTCAAAACTAATTCATCGCTCACGCGAAGGATTGACAAAAAATATTTGTTATGACAAAACAAGAAAAAAACGACGTGATAGAATTGCTGAAAGGCAAATTCTCTCAGTATAATAATTTCTACATTACCGATACCGAAAGCCTTACTGTAGCACAGGTGGGTAAATTGCGCAACCATTGCTTCAGCAAACAGGTAGAAATGAAAGTGGCTAAGAACACTTTGATCAAAAAAGCATTGGAAAGCATCGATGCGGAAAAATATGCAGGAGTATACGATTCTCTGCATAAAGTAACTGCTTTGTTGTTCAGCGAAAACCCTAAAGATCCTGCAATGATCCTGACTGGTTTCCGCAAAGAAAACAACAACGAAAAACCAGTGTTGAAAGCAGCATTCATCAATGGCGATGTATTCGTTGGCGACAACCAGCTGAAAGCACTTACTCAGATCAAGACCAAGAATGAACTGATCGGTGAAGTGATCGGCTTGTTGCAATCTCCGATCCAGCGTGTATTGGGTGCTTTGCAAAACAGGGAAAATGCAGTTAAAGCTGAAGAAGCTACTACAGAAGCGGCAGCACCGGTTGCAGAAGAAACAGCAGCACCTGCAGCAGAAGCTCCGGCTACTGATGCACCTGCAACAGCAGCGGATGACGCAGCTCCAACAGCTTAATGTGCCGATGTGCAAATTTGCAAATTTGCCCGTTCACAGTAAGCACTCACGATTAGAATTTTGCACATTTGCATATTTGCACATTTGCATATTCATATTAGTAAACAAATTTTTTTAAACTCCGCCGGAGTGTAAACAATGAAGGCGGGAAAAATGTAAACAAAATGGCAGACGTAAAAGCATTAGCAGAAAGCCTGGTTAACCTGACTGTAAAAGACGTACAGGAACTGGCTGAATTTTTGAAAACTGAATACGGTATCGAACCAGCTGCAGCAGCAGTTGTAGTTAGCGGTGGTGGCGATGGCCCTGCAGCAGCAGAAGAAAAAACTTCTTTCGATGTGATCCTGAAAGCAGGTGGCGCAAACAAACTTGCGGTTGTTAAGATCGTAAAAGAATTGACTGGCCTTGGCTTGAAAGAAGCGAAAGACCTGGTTGATGGTGCACCAAAACCAGTTAAAGAAGGTGTTGATAAAGCAACAGCTGAAGAATTGAAAACTAAATTAACTGAAGCTGGTGCTGAAGTTGAAGTAGCTTAATTCCAAGTTCAATAATGTTGAAGGCCCTCCGAGTGATCGGAGGGCTTTTTGTTTTAAACCCCGCCAGCGTCAAACCCCGCCAGCGGTCGCAGACCCTGACGACGGTTTAAAAAGATCGTACATCATTCGTTATGGCAAAGAAACCGCCGTCAGGGTTTTCAACCGCTGACGGGGTTTCCCCGCCGACAAGGGTTTCCCCGCTGCCGTTCATCACTCCACTTCCTTATTTTATATTTCTTATTTCTGATTCCTTATTTACTTAGCTAATTTTACTGCCCTAAACCAAACCATCTCATATGAAATATTTCTCTCTTGCTGTTGCCACAGCCTGCCTTTTTGGAATGGCATCCTGCAATAATGCAAAAAAAACGGATGGTGCAGAAAGCCGCACCAGTTTCTTCGACAGATCCGGAATGGACTCTACCGTAAAACCAGGCGATAACTTTTTCATGTACGCCAACGGCGCATGGATGAAAACCAGCGTGATCCCTGACGATCAGACCGGTCTCGGCAGTTTTTATACTTTGTATGAAGACAACCTCAAAAAACTGAAAGGTATATTGGAAGATGCTGAAAAAGCAAAAGCAGCCAAAGGAAGCACTGAACAAAAACTCGGTGATTATTACGCAAGCGGAATGGATACCGTAGCGATCGATAAGATCGGCGCCGAACCATTGAAACCGATGCTGGCGAAAATTGACGCTGTAAAAGATTATAAAGAACTGATGAACCTCGTAGCAGAATCGAATGCTGCCGGCGAAACTTCACTGATCGGGTATTATGTGGATGCTGATGAAAAGAACAGTGCCCAGAACATCATGATCTTCTACCAGACCGGACTTTCACTTCCGGAAAAAGGGTATTACACCCGTACCGACAGCGCTTCAAAAGCGGCACGTACAGCATTGTTGCAATACATCAATAAAGTGTTTACACTAACTGGTATTGATACCGCAACTGCGGCAAAAAACGCAGCCACTATTCTTGCACTCGAAACTGAGCTTGCCAAAGCTCACCGCACTCCGGTGGAATTACGCAATCCGCAGGCGAACTATAATAAACTCACTATTGCCGATCTTGAAAAGAAAGCCGGTAATGTTGGTTGGTTAAATATCCTTTCCAAAATTGGCGTGAAGGTGGATAGTGTGAATGTTGGGCAGCCGGGTTATTATGAAGCGCTCAGCAAATTGCTGGCTACGCTTCCGATCGATACCTGGAAAACGAAACTAAAATTCGATTATATCTCCAGCAACTCGGGTTACCTGAGCAAAAATTTTGCGGATGCGGATTTTACTTTCAGCAGAACATTCAGCGGACAGAAAAAAGACAGCGATCGCTGGAAGAAAATGGTGAACCGGGTTGACGGTGGTATGGGCGATCTGCTTGGCCAGCTTTACGTAAAAAAATATTTTACTGAAGCAGCAAAAGCACGCATGGACGAACTGGTGAACAACCTGCAGAAAGCATTTGAAGCACGCATCAAAAAATTAGACTGGATGAGCGACAGCACCAAACAACGTGCTATCACCAAACTCAAAACTTTTCTGAAGAAGATCGGTTATCCAACCAAATGGAAAAACTATGATGATGTAACCATCGACAAAGCAAACTTCTTCGCCAACGTAAAAAGCGTAGGCGCACACCTGAAAAAAGAAGAGACTTCCAAGATCGGCAAACCGGTAGATAAAACTGACTGGGGTATGAGCGCACCTACGGTTAATGCTTATTACAACCCTACCAACAACGAAATCGTTTTTCCGGCAGGTATCCTGCAATTCCCTTTCTTTGATGTGAATGCGGATGACGCTATCAATTATGGCGCAATCGGTATGGTGATCGGCCACGAAATGACCCATGGTTTCGACGATCAGGGTTCGCAATACGATGAAAAAGGAAACATGAGGAACTGGTGGACTGCTATCGATAACGAGAAATTCAAAGCAAAGACTGGTGGTGTGGTTAAACAATACAGCGCTTACAGTGTATTGGATAGCCTGCATGTAAATGGAGAACTCACCCTCGGTGAAAACCTGGCCGATATCGGCGGACTGGCAATCGCTTACGATGCTTTCAAAATGACCAAACAAGGACAGGATACGGTGAAGATCGACGGATTCACTCCTGATCAACGTTTCTTCCTCGGTTATGCGCAGGTATGGCGACTCAAAAACAGGGACGAGACCATGCGTTCCCGTATCAACGTAGATCCGCATTCACCGGAAATGTTCCGCGTAAACGGGCCGGCTGCTAATTTTGATCCTTTCTACGCAGCTTTCGGTATCAAAGAAGGAGATAAATTATATATTGCTCCGGAAAACAGGGCCAGGATCTGGTAGGAAATAAGGAATAATAAATGTTTAAATAAGGAATAAGGAAGTTGAGATCCGTTTAGAATTCAACTTCCTTATTCCTTATTTTTTGTTCCTTATTTTTTATTTTCTTGATATATATCAATTTTAGAAAAAATCACTAACTTTAATAAGTCCGTTCTTTTTTCCTGACACCTAAATTTTAGCCATGAATTTTTTCTACCAGGAATATCAGCTATCAGAACATACACTAGCGCTCAAGCACAATAAGAAAGCCTATGCTTACAGCTGTATCATAGACTTTTTCATGTTTCTCGGACTGAAGGATGTACGTGAATTTCATTCTATCGAGCAGTATTTTACCTATGCCCATTATAAAAAGAATACAGTACTTTCTTCAAAAGACGTGATCTCAAAAAAATTCTTTTTCATTGCTGAAGGTGCCACCCGTACTTATAAGATGGAAGGAGAGGAAGAACATACGCTGCTTTTGTCTACCGAAGGCACCATTAATACTCATATAGAAAGCCTGCTCAACGGAACAGTGCCCGATGCAACCCTGGTAACGACGGAAGATTGTTCGATCCTGGAGCTGACCTATGATAATTTTGAAAGAATGCAGCTGGAAAACAGTCATATGGCGCTGGCTATTTCGCGTGGAATGGCCATGTACCTTAAGTTCCAGCAGTCGTTTTCCTCCATTATGAAGGAGGATGCCAGGACCAAGTTTGACTACCTGCAGATACATATGCCGCAGATTTCCAACAGGTTCCCACTGAAATACCAGGCATCTTTCCTTGGTATTAAGCCCGAAACACTGAGCAGGATCAGGAATGAGATCAGGTTTAAATGAGTGAATAGGGCAATGGGTGAATGATGAATAGTGAATGGTCAAACCTTCTAAACCCTCAAACCTAAACCTTAAACCCTAAACTGAATTTCTGTCAGTCAGTTAAAAGTTTCCCATTTTAGCAAAAATCTTACCAATCCACAAAAAATTCGGTTTAACACCGTTTAATTTCAAAGAATATTCCCTACCTTTGCCCTCCTTTAATTTCGGGTCAGTGGCACTAGTTGTAAACGATCCCGGAAAACTAAAGGGTCTTCTGCACACTAAAACGTTTTAATTACAATATGTCTGCAACAAAAACACAGGCCGCACAGCGTATCAATTTCGGTAAAGTTGAACTTCTGGCGGAAACACCCGACTTGCTCGGAATCCAGATTCAGTCATTTAAAGATTTCTTCCAGCTGGAAACCACACCTGATAAAAGGAATGTGGAAGGTTTGTTCCGCGTATTCAAGGAAAATTTTCCTATCACGGATACCCGTAACATCTTCGTGCTCGAATTCTTAGACTATTTCGTGGATCCTCCGCGTTACTCCATCGACGAATGTATCGAAAGGGGATTGACCTATGCCGTTCCATTGAAAGCCAAGCTGCGCTTGAGCTGTAATGATGAAGAGCATGTGGATTTCCAGACGATCGTTCAGGATGTGTTCCTCGGAAATATCCCTTACATGACACCACGTGGTACTTTCGTGATCAATGGTGCAGAAAGGGTAGTAGTTAGCCAGCTCCACCGTTCACCTGGTGTGTTCTTCGGCCAATCCATTCACCCTAACGGAACCAAGATCTACTCCGCAAGGGTGATCCCGTTCAAAGGTGCCTGGATGGAATTCGCTACAGACATCAACAACGTGATGTTTGCATACATCGACCGTAAAAAGAAATTCCCTGTAACAACTTTGTTACGCTCCATCGGCTTCGAAACAGACAAGGATATCCTCGAACTGTTCGGTATGGCGGATGAAGTAAAAGCTGACAGGAAATCACTGGAAAAACACATCGGCAAACGCCTCGCTGCCCGCGTACTCCGTACATGGGTAGAAGATTTTGTGGATGAAGATACCGGTGAAGTGGTTTCTATCGAACGTAACGAGATCATCCTCGAAAGGGACGTGGTACTCGACGATTCGAACATCGCCATGATCCTTGAAATGGAAGTGAAATCTGTATTCGTACAGAAAGAAGAAGTGAGCGGTGACTATGCGATCATCTACAACACATTAAATAAAGATACCTCTAACAGTGAACTCGAAGCGGTTCAGCATATCTACAAGCAATTGCGTGGTGCTGATGCCCCGGATGATGAAACTGCACGTGGTATCATCGATAAATTATTCTTCTCCGATAAACGTTATGACCTTGGTGAAGTTGGCCGTTACAAGATCAACCGCCGCCTGGGGCTTAACTTCCCTATCGAAAAGAAAGTATTGACCAAAGATGACATCATCGCCATCATCAAAACACTCGTACAGCTTACCAACGGTAAGAGCGAGGTGGATGATATCGATCACCTGAGCAACCGTCGTGTACGTACCGTAGGCGAACAGTTATACGCTCAGTTCGGTGTTGGTCTTGCCCGTATGGCACGTACCATCCGCGAAAGGATGAACGTTCGTGATAACGAGGTATTTACCCCGGTGGATCTGATCAACGCGAGGACATTGTCTTCCGTGATCAACTCTTTCTTCGGTACCAGCCAGTTGTCGCAGTTCCTGGATCAAACCAATCCTTTGAGTGAGATCACGCATAAGCGTCGTATCTCCGCACTCGGGCCCGGCGGTCTGAGTCGTGAAAGGGCTGGTTTCGAGGTACGTGACGTTCACTATTCTCACTACGGCCGTCTTTGTACGATCGAAACCCCGGAAGGTCCGAACATTGGTCTGATCTCTACGCTTTGCGTACACGCGAAGATCAACGATATGGGCTTCATCGAAACCCCTTACCGTAAGGTGACTGATGGTAAAGTGGACATGAAGAAGATCACGTTCCTTTCTGCAGAAGAAGAAGACACCGCCAAGATCGCACAGGCGAATATCGATATAGATGAAAAAGGAAACTTCGTGGAAGATATGATCAAGTCGCGTCAGACAGGCGATTTCCCGATCCTTCCGAAAGATGAAGTGGAATATATGGACGTTGCTCCAAACCAGATCGTTGGTTTGAGCGCTTCTCTTATTCCGTTCCTTGAACATGATGATGCCAACCGTGCTTTGATGGGATCAAACATGCAACGCCAGGCTGTTCCGTTGTTACGTCCGGAAGTTCCGATCGTAGGTACAGGGCTGGAAGCAAAAGCTGCACGTGATGCACGTATCCAGATCCATGCAGATGGCGACGGTGTGGTAGAATATGTAGATGCAACAGAAATTCACGTTCGTTACAAACGTAACGAAACACAACAGCTGGTTAGCTTTGAAGATGACCTGACTGTATACAAGATCACCAAATTCGTTCGTACCAACCAGGAAACAACGATCAACCTTCGCCCGGCTGTGGTAAAAGGCCAGAAAGTTCAGGAAGGCGACTTCCTTACGGAAGGTTACGCAACACGTGGTGGTGAGATCGCTCTTGGACGTAACCTGAAAGTGGCGTTCATGCCGTGGAAAGGGTACAACTTCGAGGATGCGATCGTGATCTCTGAAAAAGTAGTAAAAGACGATTGGTTCACTTCCATCCATATCAGCGAATTCGAAACCGAAGTTCGTGATACTAAATTGGGTGAAGAAGAACTGACGCCGGATATTCCGAACGTAAGTGAGGAAGCTACAAAAGACCTTGATCAGAATGGTATCATCCGCATCGGTGCTACCATTAAAGAAGGTGATATCATCATCGGTAAGATCACACCAAAAGGTGAATCTGATCCTACACCGGAAGAAAAATTGCTGCGTGCCATCTTCGGCGACAAAGCAGGTGATGCGAAAGATGCTTCTCTGAAAGCTCCGAGCGGAACAGAAGGTGTGGTGATTGATAAGAAATTATTCCAACGTGCGAAGAAAGATAAGAACGCAAAGGTTCGTGAAAAAGCACAGCTGGATAAGATAGAAAAAACACACGAAGACAACGAAGCAGCTTTGATGGAAATGTTGCAGAACAAACTGCAGACCTTGTTGAAAGACAAGAGCAGTCAGGGTGTTAACAACAACTTCGGTGAAGTATTGATCGGTAAAGGCGTGAAATTCACTGCCAAGAACCTATCAAACATCGACTTCGTAAACGTAAACCCATTGGGCTGGAGCGGCGACGCGAAAACCGATGACCTGATCAATACCTTGTTGCACAACTACAGCATTAAGTTCAACGAAGAACTGGGCCGTTACAAGAGGGAGAAATTCAACATCTCTATCGGTGATGAGTTACCTGCAGGCGTATTGAAACTGGCGAAAGTTTATATGGCTGTTAAACGTAAACTGAAAGTAGGTGATAAGATGGCGGGCCGTCACGGTAACAAAGGTATCGTTGCGAAGATCGTACGTGCGGAAGATATGCCGTTCCTGGAAGATGGAACACCGGTGGATATCGTATTGAATCCGCTAGGGGTACCAAGCCGTATGAACCTTGGACAGATCTACGAAACAGCGTTGGGCTGGGCTGGAGAAAAGTTAGGAGTTCGCTTCGCGACACCGATCTTCGATGGTGCTTCTGTAGACGAGATCGCAGAGAACATCGAAAAAGCAGGCTTGCCTAAGTTCGGACATAGCTATCTGTATGATGGTGAAACCGGCGAACGTTTCGATCAGAAAGCTACCGTGGGTATCATCTACATCATCAAATTGCACCATATGGTGGATGATAAGATGCACGCACGTTCTATCGGGCCATACTCACTCATTACTCAGCAGCCGCTGGGTGGTAAGGCGCAGTTCGGTGGTCAGCGTTTCGGTGAAATGGAAGTTTGGGCACTGGAAGCATATGGTGCATCCAACATATTGCAGGAATTGTTGACGCTCAAATCCGATGATATCATCGGCCGTGCGAAAACATACGAAGCGATCGTGAAAGGTGACAACATACCAAGGGCCGGTATTCCTGAATCATTCAATGTACTTGTACATGAATTGAGAGGTCTCGGTCTTGATTTGAAATTCGACTAAGCTGTAGCCTGGAGCTCTTGCTCCGGGTGTATCCTGAAGCTCTTGCTTCAGGCCGGTTTTTAGAATTCAATTATTAATTATTAATTATCAATTTAATATGGCATTCAAAAAAGAAAATCGTCCAAAATCAACGTTTTCTCAGATCACCATCGGTTTGGCTTCGCCAGATACCATTCTCGAAAAGAGCTATGGTGAGGTGTTAAAGCCTGAAACCATCAACTACCGTACGTACAAACCAGAACGTGATGGTTTGTTCTGCGAAAGGATATTCGGCCCTGTAAAGGACTACGAATGTGCCTGCGGTAAGTACAAACGTATCCGTTACAAGGGTATCGTTTGCGACCGTTGTGGTGTAGAAGTTACAGAAAAGAAAGTACGTCGTGAGCGTATGGGCCACATCAAACTGGTGGTGCCTGTAGTACACATCTGGTACTTCAAATCTCTTCCAAACAAGATCGGTTACCTGTTGGGTATGAGCTCTAAAAAGCTTGAAACCATCGTTTACTACGAACGTTTCGTAGTAATTCAATCAGGTATCCGTGCAGATAAAGGACAAAACTATGGTGATCTTCTTACCGAAGAAGAATACCTGGATATCCTGGATACTTTGCCAAAAGAAAACCAGATGCTTCCTGATGAAGATCCGGAAAAATTCGTGGCAAAGATGGGTGCAGAAGCAGTTCACGCCATGTTGGAAAGGCTTGACCTCGACCAATTGAGCTTCGACCTGCGTAACGCGGCCGCTAACGAAACTTCCCAGCAGCGTAAAGCAGACGCTCTTAAACGTTTGAGCGTAGTGGAAAGCTTCCGTGATGCCAATACACGTATCAACAACCGTCCTGAATGGATGGTGATGCAATACATCCCGGTGATCCCGCCGGAACTTCGTCCACTCGTTCCATTGGATGGTGGCCGTTTCGCGTCATCAGATCTGAACGATCTGTATCGCCGTGTGATCATCCGCAACAACCGTCTGAAAAGGCTGTTGGAAATTAAAGCGCCTGAAGTTATCCTTCGTAATGAAAAAAGGATGCTGCAGGAAGCGATCGATTCATTGTTTGATAACAGCCGTAAATCAAATGCCGTAAAAGCAGAAGGTGGACGTGCACTGAAATCTTTGAGTGATGTACTGAAAGGTAAACAAGGTCGTTTCCGTCAGAACTTGCTGGGTAAACGTGTCGATTATTCTGGTCGTTCGGTTATCGTGGTAGGTCCGGAATTGAAAATGCACGAGTGTGGTTTGCCAAAAGATATGGCGGCAGAATTGTTCAAACCGTTTATCATCCGCAAGCTCATCGAGCGTGGTATCGTTAAAACAGTAAAGAGTGCCCGTAAGCTCGTTGATAAAAAAGAAGCGATCATCTGGGATATTCTTGAAAATATATTGAAAGGTCATCCTGTAATGTTGAACAGGGCCCCGACACTTCACCGTTTATCGATCCAGGCATTCCAGCCGAAATTGATCGAAGGTAAAGCGATCCAGTTGCACCCGTTGGTAACAACAGCGTTCAACGCCGATTTCGATGGTGATCAGATGGCCGTTCACGTTCCGTTGAGCAATGCTGCGATCCTGGAAGCACAGTTATTGATGCTTTCTTCGCACAACATCCTCAACCCACAGAATGGTACTCCTATCACCCTTCCATCACAGGATATGGTGCTTGGTCTTTATTACATTACTAAAGGTAAAAAGACCATCGGAGAAGATATCGTAAAAGGGGAAGGCAAAGCTTTCTATTCCGCAGAAGAAGTGATCATCGCTTATAACGAAAAGTCAATCGATCTTCATGCAAACATAAGAGTACGTGCCAACTGGCGTAACAACGACGGTACACTTACTTATAAACTGATCGAAACTACCGTAGGCCGCGTTCTGTTCAACCAGCACGTACCGAAAGAAGTAGGTTTCATCAATGCGTTGCTGACGAAGAAAAATCTTCGTGAGATCATTGGTGATATCATCAAATGGACATCCGTTCCGATCACCGCTAAATTCCTGGATGACATCAAAACACTCGGTTACCGTATGGCGTTCCGTGGTGGTTTGTCGTTCAACATCAATGACCTGATCATCCCTGAAATCAAGGAAGAACTGGTAGCGAATGCACAGGAAGAAGTTTCGGAAGTATGGGACAGCTATAACAATGGTTTGATCACAAACAACGAACGTTACAATCAGATCATCGATATCTGGAGCCGTGTAGATACTAAAGTAACAGAAACGTTGATCCGTGATCTGGCAACAGATAAACAAGGATTCAACTCTGTATACATGATGCTTGATTCAGGTGCCCGTGGTTCCAAACAGCAGATCAAACAGCTGGGTGGTATGAGGGGGCTGATGGCCAAGCCTCGTAAATCAGGTTCATCAGGATCTGAAATTATCGAGAACCCGATCCTTGCAAACTTTAAAGATGGTTTGAGCGTATTGGAATACTTCATCTCTACCCATGGTGCCCGTAAGGGTCTTGCGGATACAGCGTTGAAAACGGCGGATGCGGGTTACCTTACCCGTCGTCTCGTAGACGTTGCGCAGGATGTGGTGATCAATGATGAAGATTGTGGAACCCTCCGTGGTATCGCTACTTCAGCGTTGAAAGACAACGAAGATATCATCGAACCATTGAGCGACAGGATCGAAGGTCGTACTTCATTACACGATGTGTTCCATCCTGTAACAGAAGAACTGATCATCGCTGCAGGTACTGAAATTGATTCAGATACCGCTAAGAAAATTGACCAGATAGGAATTGACACCGTTGAGATCCGTTCAGTATTGACTTGCGAAAGCAAACGTGGAGTGTGTGTGAAATGTTATGGTAAAAACCTAGCTTCGGGCATTCTTGCCCAGCGTGGTGATGCTGTAGGTATCATTGCAGCACAGTCTATCGGTGAACCGGGTACACAGTTGACACTTCGTACGTTCCACGTGGGTGGTGTGGCAGGCTCTACATCCGTTGAAAGTTCATTGTATGCTAAGTTCGACGGTACATTGCAGTTTGATGGATTGCGTACCGTTGCTACCGAAAACAACGATGGTAAAAAAGTTCAGGTGGTTATCGGCCGTACCGGTGAGATCAGGAACATCGATGTTAAATCTGATCGTTTATTGAACAGCATGCACATTCCTTACGGTTCTGTGCTGCATGTAAAAGATGGACAGAAAGTAGCTAAAGGTGATGTGATCTGTACATGGGATCCGTTCAACAACGTGATCGTTGCTGAAGTAAATGGTGCTATTGGTTTCGACGCAGTTATCGAAGGGGTGACTTACCGCGATGAAGCTGACGAACAGACTGGTCACCGTGAAAAAGTGGTTATTGAAACAAAAGATAAGACCAAGCTTCCTGCGATCATTGTAGAAGGCAAGGAAAAGAAAACATATAACTTACCGGTAGGTTCACACATCGTGGTAGAAGAAGGCGAAGATGTGAGAAGCGGCCAGGTGCTCGTGAAGATCCCACGTATCCTCAGCAAGCTGAAAGATATCACGGGTGGTCTGCCACGTGTAACCGAGCTGTTTGAAGCACGTAACCCGAGCAATCCTGCTGTGGTTTGTGAGATCGATGGTGTAGTTAGCTTCGGCGCTATCAAACGTGGTAACCGCGAGATCATCGTGGAAGCGAAAGATGGTGTGGTACGTAAATACCTCGTTCCATTGAGCCGCCAGATCCTGGTTCAGGATGGTGACTTCGTAAAAGCAGGTGCTGCATTGTCTGATGGACAGACTGCGCCGGCTGATATCCTTTCTATCAAAGGTCCGTTTGCAGTACAGGAGTACGTGGTGAACGAGATACAGGAAGTTTATCGCTTACAGGGTGTGAAGATCAACGACAAACACATTGAAGTGATCGTGCGCCAGATGATGCGTAAAGTAACCATCGAAGATGCAGGTGATACCAAATTCCTCGAAGGAGATACAGAAGACAGGATCGACTTCAATGCAGAGAACGATTATATCTACGATAAAAAAGTTGTTACGGAAGCGGGCGAAAGCACCACACTCCGTGCCGGCCAGATCGTTACCCTGCGTGATGTACGTGAAGAGAATTCTATCCTCCGTCGTGCCGACAAAAAACTGGTAGAATACCGTGATGCAAGTCCGGCTACTTCTTCTCCGTTGTTGCTCGGTATCACTAAGGCGTCTCTTGGTACACAAAGCTGGATCTCAGCTGCGTCGTTCCAGGAAACTACCAAAGTATTGTCATCTGCGGCCATCCAGGGTAAAACTGATCCGATGTTAGGTTTGAAAGAAAACGTAATTACCGGTCACCATATCCCTGCAGGTACAGGTCTCCGCGACTTCGAGAACATGATAGTAGGAAGCAAGGAAGAATATGAATTGCTGATGACGACGAAGGAAGCGATGACGTTTGATGATGAGGAGTAATTTTATTACACGAATTCAAGCGAATTACACGAATTAAAATACAAGCCCCGCTGATAGCGGGGCTTTTTTGTTTTCCTCTGCGAAACCTCTGTTTACTCTTGTTCTCTGCGGTGAAAGTAAAACTCCAATATAGGAGAAAGGGACAAAGACAAGTGAGAAGGTTTTGCGAACAGTTTTATTTAAGGTCAATGTAAAACACGGTATCAATGAAGAACATCACACCAGAATTCATAATTACATTTTGATCATGGATATCTTCGAGTATCAAACCCAATTCCGGATTGTAATAATCGTCTCTTTTCGTATTAATGAATCCGTTTAATTCCAAAAATATCTTTACCTCAGTCAAATCAACAACTTCATTAGAAACGGCGAATTTCTGTTTGAGCATGGCCTGCAAACGGTTTTCTGTTCTTACAAAACCTTCCAGTTGATAATACGTATCTCCAAATAGTAAATTATGAATGAGGATGCTGGTAAAAAAGTCAAGCCAGGTAGAATAATACACCGCATCGTTTAATTTGATCACAGAGTTGGTTTCTGTATCAAAATAAATTTCTGCTTCGCCGCCTTGGGTGAGATAGCGATTTTCATATGGCGCTGCGTCACGCCACAAATGATTAAGCGTAATAAATTCAATTAAAGATTGTGCCTGCTCTTTTTTGATTGCTGATCTACGGTCGAAGTCTCTTTTAACCGTTGTACTTGGGCTAAAGCTTGTGCATAGGTAATTACGGGCTGCTGTGCAAGTATCTGCTTGCCAAGTAATGTTCGTTCCGCTAATGATATCTTGTAGTTTTTTTCTTGTATCATCGCTGTACATTTTGTATGTTGACTTAGGGCTCAAAGTTAAATAAAAGACGATGAAATGCAAAATAGCCAATTGCTGCCTGAGTTTTGAGGTTTAGCTTGGTGAATTTCCTCAAACTTTACAGTGAAAAATCCCGCTTTTTGAGCAGGAAAATCCCATTGCTTTTTCTAGGTAGACTTTACTTGTACAACGTACTTTTGAATTGCGAGAAATCACAATGCGAATGAAAATTTCATTTATCATATGCCTGGCAGAGAGCAGGTGCAAGTCCTGTGTAAAATTCCAGATGTTTTGTTGCACGCAGTACTGTCAGGCAACCTAATTATATTTTTATGCGTGCAACAAGGAAGAAAGCAAACACGCCGAGGCGCCCCGATGTGCGTAGCATTAAAATCTCAACGTTGACAAGGATCAATGAATGTAGCGAAACAACCGTGCCGTTTATCAGGTTATCAGGAAACTGGTTGCAAAATTTAGGATTTAATCCTCATGATAGGATTACAATTATCATTACAGTAAGTGGAAGCATACTATCACCCTGAGCAAAGGTTTTTAAAGACTAAACAGGAATAAAAAATAATCACAAAAGACGTGTTCATAGTTTTCAATTATTTAGTTGAACTTCGTGTCTTTGTGGTTAACCGGCACAAAAGCCCCTAAGATTGGCATGTCTGCCCCTGATAAGGTATAATGTTTGTTTTAATTTTATGCAACAATAAAATCATTCAACATGAGAAAGATCAAGATCATAGAACATATCTCGCTGGATGGCGTGATCGAGCACGATGGTGATTATGAATACGGTGCCTGGACAACCCCTTATCGTAGCCCCGCAGGCCTGCAACTTTACATGGAAGTGCAGGGAAATGAGTTTGATCTGCTGATAGGCCGGCACACATACGATGTATGGTCGGGCTTCTGGCCAAATGCCGGGAGTAGCCCGATTGCAGACAGGATGAACGGAGCCACAAAATATGTAGCTACCCATTATCCCGATACGCTTACCTGGGGGCCTGTGAAAGATCTGGGCTTGGATATCATCGAGGGCATCCGTAATTTGAAATCAACAGAGGGGCCAGACCTGATCGTTTCGGGAAGTTCAACACTTACATCTATATTACTGGATAGCGACTTAGCCGATGAAGTTGTTTTTGTGGTGTACCCTGTATTGCTTGGAAAAGGTAAACGCTTGTTCTCGGAAGGATATGCGGCACGTGAACTGGAGTTTATCAGTTCGAATGTTACACCAACAGGTGTGTTGCTGAATACCTACAGGCATGTAGGGGCATTGAAAAAATAACTTGAGTTGACATCCCATGAGATGTCAACTCATGGGATGTCAACTCAATTATCAGCATTGGCCACTGAAGCAGAGATTTTTGTTCAGCGCGATTATCGCTGCCGGGTTGAGCAGCTAAAGAATCGGAGCCAAGAATACTTATTAACTGCAGGAGTAACAATTTCATATCTCATCATATTGGCGGCGGCAGGTAGGTGCGTTCGAAATGATTTTTGTATAAAGCAGGGTAAGTATCTATCGAAATGAGTACAGCCATTTTATCAATGCTTCTTTATCCATGATGCTTAAAGAATGCGGATGTCGTATATTGGTCTGCTTGCGGAAACCTTTGCCTGCTGTAGTCAAGAGAACCGCATTTTTATTTCCCAGATGTTGAAGTTCATTGATCATTGCTGCAAGATCACTCACATTGATGTAAGAATAATCGTAACCACGGTTTGCCATCCACCATTGTATGTCGGGCTCGGTGATAAAAGTAACAGGAGTATTCACCAGCAATTTTACCGCACGCTGTGTAGTATCGTTGAACGAGTACGGTGACATGTGGAAATAATTCTCCGGCGCATTCTGTGGTGTGCCTCCCATTTCTTTTTCAATACGGTTGATCATGTAGGTCACTTCACTGTTCACGGGAGTGTGAACGGATAACCGTACAACACGCCTTGCATTTTCATGAAAGCGTTCGAAGTCAAGTGGGGGATCTACGGCAAACAATGCCTTAGGTTTTACGGGATAATTATTCTTCACGGCGAGCTCGGCATATTTTACCGCACAACTTCCCCCGATAGAAAATCCACCAATATAAAATGGCTTTCCCTCCAATTGATATTTTTTATAGATGTATTCCACCTGTTCTTTCAGCGAAGCCTGCGAAGCATCATCTACACCAAAATATAACGGCCCTGTTTTCAATACAGGTAAGATCGTAAGAATGCCTTGCTGAGCAGCATAACCGGGCATATCCGATTCTGTCATCACGCCTTGCGGCGATGCGCCAAATCCATCCAGGAAAAACATGACAGCCCTGATGGGTTCTTTGTCAGGAACAAGTGCAATGTATCGGTTGATGCTGCTATCAGACGGATTGAGGTATACCTTTTCTGTTTTTTGTGCGGATGAATAAAAGGTTGAGAGGACGAAAAGAAGAAAGAATATTTTTTTCATTTGCAACAGATTTAGTTGCAAAGTAGGAGAGAGGTCGCAGTCCTCAAAACCGTTTATATAATAGCCGCAAAGGCTCAAAGCTACAAAGCTGCAATAAGATGATAAATAAAATACTCTTCGGGAAACCTCGTGGTTTTGTGTCTTCGTGGTTTAAAGAATAAAAGGCACAAAGCCACAAATTTCATTAAGATGATAAGTCATCAAAACTCTTGTGAAACTTTGTGGCTTTGCGTCTTTGTGGCTGAAAAAAATTACAACGCAAGCAATTCATCCAGGTTGCCCAATCCCATCGTAAACCCTTCTTTAAAGCCCATCCTGAGAATGGTTTCCATGTCTTGTGCTGAATTATATCTGATCAAAATATCCACTAGCGCGCCATTGCCTTTGCCACTGAATGTATTGGTCCATAAAGCACTTGGGAAAGTATGTTGGTCTACACCATTTTCGTCACAGAAAGCATCCGTGGCGGAAAAACTTTTCTGCTGCTCAATCGTCTGGTAACTCACTTTGCAGAATTGCTTTTCACCATTGGGGCCTACCATTGCGTATAACCAGTATCCGCCCACAGTGAAATCCATCGACTTGGTTTCGGCGCGCCATGGCTTTGGTGCCCACCACTGGTCGAGCAGTTCGCTTTTGGTCCAAGCAGCCCAAACCTTCTGCGGTGCCGCGTTAAATTCCCTTCTTACATGGATAGTGTTGTTTTCTTTGTTTACATCGAAGTCAAACTGAAGTTCGTTGTTCATGTTCGGTTTATTTAATGTTTGATAAAAGTTACACCAAATTTCAAGCCCAACTATTATTTTCCTGTTGGAGCTTACGTGTAACATTTTTAAAGGAATTCCGAAAATTCATAAAATACGCCACAGGCATGTTGCGGCAGACTAGCGGCCTATGAGCTTTAGCAGAGTTGCCTTATAACTTTCAGAAACGGGTATAATGGTGTTGCCGATATGTATCTCGTCTTTCTCCAGGGCATCGATCTTGCTGACAGATACCATGTACGATTTGTGTACCCGGCAAATGATGCAAGGAGGAAGTTCTTTTTCCAGGTCCCCGAATGTTTGGAGCGTCATGGTCTTTTTGTGGATGGTATGGATCTTTCGGTAATCCCGCATGCCTTCAATATATAATACATCGGAGTAAGCGATCCGCTCCAGCCGTTTTTCGGTTTTCACAAAGAAGAACTCCCGTTGTTCAGCTGTTTGTACCGAAGTTGTAACAGGCTGCACTTTGCCTACTGCCTGTAAAAATCGTTCAAAAGTAAAGGGCTTCAGCAGGTAATCAGTCACGTTGAGATCGTATCCTTTTAGGGCAAAATCTGTGTAGGCAGTAGTGATGATCACTTCGCCGCTGAAGTGAATGGATTCGAGGAATTGTATGCCTGAAAGTTCGCCGAGGTTGATGTCGAGAAAGATAAGGTTTACCGGTGTTGTTTTCAAAAAGCTGAATGCCTCAACAGCATTGTCGAACGATTGCAATAGATTGAGGTCAGGAAGTTTCCGGATGTAACCGGTAACACGCTCCATCGCCAGGGGTTCATCTTCTACTACTATGCAATTAATCTTCATAACGTTTATTTGTACCCGAAACCGCATCTCCGGGTTGTATGGTCAATTGTACCTTATATGATCCTGGTTCCTTGCTGATGCTAAGTTCGTGTTTTTGCGGATACAGTAGCTGGAGCCTTTTTTGTATCAGTTCGTTGCCGAGCCCACCTGCTTCTTCCGCCATCAGCGGTGCATCGGTGTAATGATTGACACAGTAAAAAATGATCGCTTCGTTACTGATGCTGATTCGAATAATAATACCGGCATCCTTTTTCCGGTGTACAGAGTGTTTGAACGCATTTTCAATAAAAGGAATGAAGAGCATCGTTGCAATACGAAGATCCCCGGGGTCGCCTTCCACACTGTATTGCACAAAGTTAGTGTTGCTGTATCGGATCTTTTGCAGGTCAATATATTTACCGATGTATTCCAGCTCTTTTTGCAGAGTCACAGTCTCGGCGCTGGTTTCGTACAACAGGAAGCGTAGTATATCCGAAAGTTTATTGAGATACAAAGAAGCTTTTTGTTGATCTTTTTCAATCAGCACATCGATGTTGTTGATGGTGTTGAAAAGAAAATGTGGATTGAGCTGCGATTTTACCAATGCCAGTTCTGATTGAAGGTTCTTTTGTTCGAGCTCTTCTTTTACCCGGATATCGTTGTACCAATGTATGAAACCCCGCATCACCAAAGCGATGATGCCATGTATCAACGCAAGTAAGCTCATGAAAAGAATGATCTGGAGCAGCGGAGAAATATCATACGTGCTTATGCGGAATTTCCCTTCTACGAGCGTGATGCAGATGGCGCCTGCAATTCCGGATATTGCTGCCGTGATGATCGCGGAAATAGTTAAAGCACCGATCCTGCGTTTTGCGAGGAATCTATTGAATAAGGTAAAATAAAAAGTATAAAAACTGATCACAGCAGGAAGTACCGCCAGCGAACCCATTGCTTTGAAGAACTCCAGCATGAAATTAAATTCTTTAGCTGCCACCCGTTGCGCATTGATCTTGAGAAAAGTGGCAAAGATGAATATCAGCAGCAGGTAGAGTAGCCAGTAGCCAACGTGAAGTAATATAATGAGTGATCTTTTCAAATAGTATTTTTATTAACTGCGGAGCACATGAGTTTAGCGGAGGTTTCGCAGAGAATGTTTTACGCTGCGAAGCCTTGTTTTCTCCCATTCTTTGCGGTGGGGAATGATTACCCTTTTTCTTTTTTAGCAATATACAACACGTATCCCAAAACAACGAAGAGCAGGAAATATCCAAACGACAATGTAATGATGTTATGGCTTGAAGGCTTGTTGGCGGCAGCTTCCATAAAATGCAGGCCGGTATAAGTGGATGGTATCATATAAACGTATTTCCATGAATGTGCGATCAGTCCGCCTGTCACCAGCGCCAGCCCCGCGCCGATCGTTACCAGGAAGTTTTTGAATTGCAGGCTGAGGAGGTATTGCAACGCGATCATCGGTAAGCAGGTGATGAAAAAGATACTGTTCTCTTTAAGAAAATAAAGTGCATCTATTTTATAAACAGGAAACGAAACTTTGTTACTCATCAGCGAAGGTATTGCCGCTGAGAGGTATGTGGCAATGTTGAAAAGAATAAACAGTTGTAACATCATGACGAGTATCACCGCGAGCTTGGAAAAATAAATGCTGCTTAAAGGAACGGGTGCCGTATGCAATTGTTTCCAGGTATTGTTTTTGAATTCCAGCTGTGTGATAAGGCTTACTGCAAGTACTATTCCCATGGGCAACAACAGCATGCTCATGGTTTCCCATGAACGCAGGAATAACATTTTCCAGAATTCGGCGGATTGATGGAGGTCAACCAGTTGTTTTGGATAAATAAAAAATACCAGCATATATATCAATGGCGTAAAACAGCCCCCGATGATGACGAGCCAGGAAGAGAAGCTGCGGCGTTTTTTGAGCCACTCGGCTTTGAAACATTGTAGGAAAGTATTAGGCATGAGTTGTCTGATTAATTAGTTCCATGAAAATTGTTTCGAGGTCTTTTTTTACCGGGTTCATTTCGTACACATCTATGTTCGCTTTTACCAGTTCTCGGTTAAGCCGGGCGATCATTTCTTTCTCAGGAATAGGAATGGAAAGCACGCCATTTTC
>Ga0247813_10000726_pt1 | contig 27772 bp, 30 predicted proteins | sample UWRJL169409C1_FD_180719 | JGI IMG/M metagenome (GOLD analysis project Ga0247813, IMG submission 180719) | Plant litter microbial communities from Arlington Agricultural Research Station in Wisconsin, United States - UWRJ-L169-409C-1 | ecosystem: Environmental > Terrestrial > Plant litter >...
GATTTCGACGCCGTAAAGCGGCTGAAGGACGAGGTGTTCGAGCGGTTCGGCGAGGTCGCCCTGCTGCTGAACAACGCCGGGCGCGGGTTCGGCTCGAAGCCGTTCGAGGCCTACGACGCTTGGCGCAGCACGATGGACGTCAACCTGTGGGGCGTGGTGCACGGGGTGCAGGCCTTCACCCAGGCGATGATCGACCAGGGCGCGTCGGCCCGGATCGTCAACACCGGCTCCAAGCAGGGCATCACCAACCCGCCCGGCGATCTGGCCTACAACGTCAGCAAGGCGGCGGTGAAGACCCTCACCGAGGGGCTGCAGCACAGCCTGCGCGGCATCGAGGGCTGCCAGGTCACGGCCCATCTGCTGATCCCGGGCTTCACCTACACCGGCCTGATCCAGAAGCGCATTCCGGAGAAGCCGGCCTCGGCCTGGACCTCCGAACAGGTGATCGAGGAGATGGTCCGGGCGCTGGCGGCCGGCGACTTCTACATCCTCTGTCCGGACAACGAGACGACGCGCGAGATGGACGCCAAGCGCATCCTGTGGGCCGCGGGGGATCTGGCCGAAGGCCGTCCGGCGCTGTCGCGCTGGCACCCGGACTTCGCGGAGGCGTTCGCCGACTACATGAAGCGCTAGCGAGCCCCCTTTCGAGGCATGACGGACGGACACGGAAGGGCGACCCTCCGATCACACAGGAGGATCGGCCATGAGTCTGCGTCTCGCCGTCGTTTCCGCACTGGCCCTGCTGGCGTCAGCCGGCGTCGCCGAGGCGGCTTGCACCTACGACATCGCCAAGGGGCTCAACGCGAGCGGGGCGGGCATCCCCTACCCGGGAGCCGAGGGCCGGGACTGGTTCGCGAAAAAGGCCCCGATCACCGTGGGCGGCGTCGCTTACGAGGCCTATGGCCTGCCGAGAGAGCTAGGCCCGATGGACTTCCAGGTCCTCGAGCGCGCGGGCGTCTACAGCGGCGTCATGGCCTTCGCCGAGAAGGGCCAGCCGCGCGAGGTCGTCTATCTCCCGGTCCGCGCCGCCGACTGCAGCTTCCAGCCCTACCAGAAGAAGCAGGGCGGCTAGGCGCGTCCTTCCTCGAGTTCGCCGAGGATGGTGATCTTCTGCCAGATCTTGCGGCCCAGATCCGTGCAGAGGGTCTCCACGTCGCTGGCGGCGGCGACGACTACGTGGTCGTGGCTTTCGCCGGCGTAGAGGGCCGACAGCTTGCCGGTCAGGGCCAGCATCTCGGCGCAGTATTCGAGGTAGCGGGTCAGCTCGAACCGGCTCATCCGCCGCTCGGGCGAGGACGGCGTGCGCGGCCCGCCCAGCAGCACGGTCGGGTCCTTGGTCAACTGGTGCATGTCGACCACGTGCGCGAACGACCGCAGCTCGTGCAGGGCGTTCTGGATCCGCGACCGCTTCCAGCGCTCCTCCAGCGTCAGCAGGAACCACAGGCCGGCGGCGGTCAGGACGGTCAGATTGACCACCGACTCCAGCATGGCCGTCAGGGCCAGCTCGTTGGTCCGGGCCAGGATGCCGGGCCAGTCGACCTCCTTCAGGATCAGGAACAGCGCGCCGAGGCTGGCGGCGATCCCGACCACGACCAGAGTGCGCAGGCCGTAGTAGGGCCGCGACAGGGCATGGGCCCGGCCGGCGGTGTCCTCGGCCGTGTCCAGCAGCTGCACCGCCGCGCCGGCGAGGCCGGAGCCCGGGAACCGCTCCTCGATCCGCGCGGTGAGCTGGGCCGCCGTCTTGACGATCTCGCGGGCGTCGAGGCTGCGGTAGTCGCGCTTGCGCTTGCGGCTCATGACGCCTCCGGCGGCGTGGCGGGCGGCGGCTTCGGCCGGCCCCAGTTCGCGCGCAGCCGCTTGCGGAACAGCCACAGGATCCCGCCCCCGAGCGCCAGCCAGGGCAGCAGCCAGGCCAGCACCCGGACCATGCCGCCCAGGGTGACGGCGATGATGCCGATGAAATCCTCGAAGGCGCTGACCAGCGGCGACCAGACGCCGTCCGGCGCGATCGAGCCTTTCGACCCGTAGGACAGGGTGACGGTCGACATCTGCACCCGGCCGCGCATCACGGCCAACTGGGAGGCGGTGCTGTCGATCTCGCCCTGGACGCGGGCCAGTTCCTGCTCGATCGCGACCACGTCGGCCAGCTTGCCGGGCCGTTCGGCCAGCAGGGCCATCAGCCGGTCGCGCAGGGTGGTCATGGCCCGGACGCGCGCCTCGGTGTCGACGATCTGGCGCGACAGGTCCTCGGAGCTGACCCGGCTGCTGGTCACCCGCCCGCCGGCGGCCCTGGTCTCGCCGGGCAGGCCGTCGCGCAGGCGTTTGACCCAGGCCGCTGACGCGCGCAGCTCCAGCACGCCGCGCAGGCTGTCTTCGCCGAGTTCGGTGACCGTGGAGCTGGTGACCTGACACTGGGCCGGGCCGGCGGCGGCGCAGGCGGCTTCGTGTCCGGCGACCAGGCCGCGGATCCGGTCCGTCGGCGCCTCGATGCCGTACTCGTAGACATAGGCCAGCATCGGCAGGGTGATCGTCGGCGCCGGGCTTCCGGGCGCCACGGCGCCGCCGTCCGCCGCACGCTCCGGAACCATCCTCATCACCGGCTTGGCCAGTTCGGTCGCCAGGACAGGTTCGCTCTGCGCGCCGCCGTTGCGGGCCTCGCAACCGGCCAGCAGCCCAGCCGCCAGACCGATCACCACCACAAGCCGCATGACGTCCTCCCCGACGCTTTGACGGGATTGGAGTACGGCGAAGCGCCGGGCGTCCAGCCCTAATCGCCGGGATCAGTCGTCATCGTCCTCGTAGCCGACCAGCGCCAGGGCCTTGGCCGGCTGGCCGCGCAGTTCACACCAGCGCAGCAGCGCCTCCTCGCGGCCGTGGGTGATCCACACCTCGCCCGGGTGCAGCTCATCGATCGTCTCGGTCAGTTCGTCCCAGTCGGCGTGGTCGGAGATGACCAGCGGCAGCTCGACCGCCCGCTGCCGCGCCCGGGCCCGCACCCGCATCCAGCCCGAGCAGAAGGCGCTGACCGGGTCGGCGAAGCGGCGGCTCCAGACATCGGCCAGCGCCGAGGGCGGGCACATCACGATCCTGCCCGGCAGCTTGTCCCTGTTGTCGCCGGTCGCCTGCAGCGGGCCGAGGTCGACCCCGTGCCGCTCGTAGAGGCCGTTCAGCTGCACCAGCGCGCCGTGGGTGTGGATGGTCTCGCCGTAACCCGCCTCGCGGATCAGCTTGATCACGCGCTGGGCCTTGCCGAGCGCGTAGGCGCCGACCAGGTGGGTGCGTTCGGGAAACCGCTCGACCGACTTCAGCAGCTTGGCCACCTCGTCGGACGCGTCGGGATGGCGGAAGACCGGCAGGCCGAAGGTCGCCTCGGTGACGAACACGTCGCAGGGCACCGGCTCGAACAGGGCGCAGGTCGGGTCGCGGCGACGCTTGTAGTCGCCGGAGACGACGATGGTCATGCCCTTCCAGCGCACCACCGCCTGGGCCGAGCCGAGCACATGGCCGGCCGGGACCAAGGTGACCTCGACGCCGTTGTGCGAGACGGTCTCGCCGTAGCGGGCGGGCTGCTGGCCATGGGCGAAGTCGACGCCGTAGCGGGTCGCCATGATGGCCAGGGTCTCGGGGGTGGCCATGACATGGTCGTGGCCCGAGCGCGCGTGATCCGAATGGCCATGGGTGATCACCGCCCGCCCGACGGGGCGCACGGGGTCGATGTAGAAGTCGCCGGGAGGGCAATAGAGGCCGCCGGGCTTCGGGCAGAGCAGGTCCTGGGGTTTCACCATCTGGATATAGGAACGCACCACCGCTAAACCGGACGCATGAGTGATCATCTCGATACGATGCGCAACTTCGTCCAGAACATGAACCAGGGCAGCCCCCAGGCCGTCGCCCTGAAGCTGGAGACGGTCTCCCTCGACAAGACCGGCGCCGTGCTCAAGGTGCCTTACGACGAGAAGCTGATCGGCGATCCCGAGACCGGGGTCATCGCCGGCGGCGTCGTCACCACCCTGCTCGATCACGCCTGCGGCCAGGCGGTGCACACCGGCCTGACCGAGTTCAAGACCATCGCCACCCTCGACCTGCGCATCGACTACATGCGCCCGGCCAAGGTGGGGAAGGACATCTACGCCAAGGCCCACTGCTACAAGGTGACCCGCTCGGTCGCCTTCGTGCGGGCCATCGCCTACGACGACGATCCCGAGGATCCGGTCGCCGCGGCCCAGGCCGCCTTCATGCTCGACTCCAGCGGCGGCCGCGGCTTCGGCGCCAACCTCAAGGCCCGGAAGGACCGCAAGTGAGCGATCCCACTGAAACGGTCGAGGCCATGCTGGCCCGGATTCCGTACGCGCAGTTCCTGGGCATGACGATCGAGATGGCCGGCGACGAGATGACCGCCATCCTGCCTTTCGGCCAGCACATCGTCGGCAATCCGGTGCTGCCGGCCATCCACGGCGGGGTGCTGGGCGCCTTCATGGAGATGACGGCCCTGGCCCAGCTGCTGCTGACCGAGGGCCAGGCGCGCCAGCCGCGGGTGATCGATGTCTCGATCGAGTACCTGCGCTCGGGCCGTCCGCTGACCACCTACGCGCGCGCCGAGATCAAGAAGGTCGGCCGCCGTATCGCCAACGTCCACGTCGAGGCCTGGCAGGACAGGCGCGCCGCGCCGATCGCCGCCCTGCGCGGCCACTTCCTGGTGACGCCGACAGAACCGAAGTCCTGATCGGCTTAACCACCATTACGGCCACGTAATTATTTGGCCCCTTCGCGCCATAACCTTAAACAATGGTCATGACGCAGACTTAACGGGTATTGGTCCCAAGTATTCCCTACATAGAGATCACCGGACGCGCACCGCAGCGCCCAACCAGATCCTAAGGGAATAAACCGATGACCGTTTCCAAGCTCAGCAACCTCGCCTCTCTCGCTCTCGCCACCCTGCCGGTGGTCCTGCTCCTCGCCGCGATCAACGCCGGCCACGTCGTTAGCGCCGCCGCTCTGTGATCGGCGCCGCAACGCTCCGCCGGGTCTGACCTCCTCCCCCAAGCGCCCGACCCGGCGGAGTCCTTGCCCTGATACCTCGCGTAACCCGAATTGACCGCTGACGGCCTCCCGCCCGGGAGGCCGTTTTGCTATGCGCAGGCATGCGGAATCCGGCGGCGGTGATCTTCGACTGCGATGGCGTCCTGGTCGACTCCGAGGTCCTGGCCATCGAGGTCGAGATCGGCCTGCTGGCGCGGCAGGGGCTGGTCTACGAGCGCCCCGACTACATGGCGCGGTTCCTGGGCCTGAGCCCGGCCGCCGGTCGCGCCGCGCTCAAGGTCGATGCCATGGCGCGGCTGGGCCGGCGGCTCGACGACGATTTCCACCTCGAGGTCCACGAGACCCTGCATCACGCCTGCCGCAGCCACCTGACCGAGATCGCCGGCTGCGGCGCGGCGTTGGCGAGGCTCGGCCTGCCCAAGGCGGTGGCGAGTTCCTCCGGCGCCGCCTTCCTGCGCGAGAAGCTGCGGTTGACGGGTCTGCTGGACGCCTTCGACCCGCACGTCTACTCGGCCGACCTGGTGGCGCGGGCCAAGCCACACCCGGACATCTTCCTGCACGCGGCCGAGCGGCTCGGCGTCGATCCCGCCGACTGCCTGGCCATCGAGGACAGCGTCAACGGCGTGACCTCGGCGCGGGCGGCGGGGATGACGGTCTGGGGCTTCTCCGGCGGGGGCCATATGGACGCCGGCTCGGCCGCGCGGCTGGCCGAAGCGGGCGCCGATACGGTCATCGGCTCCTGGGCCGAGGCCGGGCGGCGGTTCGCGAGCTTCTAGAACGCGGACAGCGGCCTGATCTGCTCGCCGGCTTCGTCGAAGTTGTCCGCCGCCAGCCAGGCCGCCAGCCGGGCCTCGATGGCCGGCCACTCGTGGTCGAGGATCGACCAGACCTCGGTGTCCCAGTTGACGCCCTTCAGCCAGTGGGTCTGGCGCAGCGTGCCCTCCAGGGTGAAGCCGAGCCGGGCGGCGGCGCGGCTGGAGGCGACGTTCTCCGGGCTGCAGCGCCACTCGATCCGCCGATAGCCGCGCGACATGATCGACCGGGCCAGCAGGAAGAAGGCCTCGGTGCCGCCGATCCGGCGCGTCACCGCCGGGCCGAAGTTCAGACCGACCTCGGTTGTCCCCGAGTCCGGATTGATGCTCAGCGCCATGTAGAGCGCCGCAGCCGTCGGCCCGGCCGGGTCGGTCTTGTCGATCACCGCATAGAGGGTCTGGGTCTCGCGCTGGCCGCGGTCGGTGAGCCAGTCGGTGAAGGCCGATTCGTCCGGGAACGGGCCCGACGGGATCCAGGTCCACAGGTCGTCGTTCGAGCCGATCGCCGCCCACAGGCCCGGCCCGTGCTTCGCCACATCGAGCCGTTCCAGATCCACGGTGCGCCCGGCCAGAACGCCGGCGTCGATGGGCGGGCAGGGCAGCAGCGGCGGCTGGGACATCGGGGTCTCGCGGGAATCGGACGCGGCAGCCTAGCCAGCCCGCCGCGCGATCGTCCACCGTTCGATCGTGGCGCTTACAGCGCCTATCGAATTCCTGCGCCCGCCAACGATTGCCGCGCATCCGACGGCGCCCGTAGGATCATCGCCACACCGAGGGACCATCCATGCTCAAATCGCTCAGCGCCCGCGTGCTGCTCGCCCTGGCCCTGGGGCTGGGCGGCGGCGCGGCTCTCGCGGCCTGGGGCGGCGGCGGGGAAGGGCTGAAAGGCGGCGTCGAGCTGGTCGAGGCGCTCGGCGGGCTGTGGCTCAACGGACTGCGCATGACCATCGTGCCGCTGGTCTTCTCGTTGCTGGTGGTCGGCATCGCCTCGGTGACCGACGCGGCGGCGACGGGCAAGCTGGCGGGCCGGGCGATCGCGCTGTTCAGCGTCATGCTGATCGCGGCGGCGATCTACGCCACCTTCGCCACCCTTGGCCTGCTGGCGCTGTGGCCGGTCGACGCCGCCGGGGCCGAGGCGCTGCGACACGGCGCGGGCGCGAGCAAGGACGCGCTGGCCGCCGCCCCGGCGCTGGGCGACTGGATCAAGGGCCTGGCGCCCGCCAACCCGATCAAGGCGGCGGCCGAGGACGCCATCCTGCCGCTGGTGGTGTTCGGGGTGTTCGTCGGCTTCGCGGCGACCCGCCTGCCGGACGAGCTGAAGCTGCCGCTGATCAACGTCTTCCGGGCGATCGGCGAGACCATGATCGTTATCGTCCGCTGGGTGCTGTGGGCGGCGCCGCTGGGCGTGTTCGCGCTGTCGCTGGGCGTCGGTCTGCGGGCGGGGCTCGGGGCGGCGGGCGTGCTGCTGCAGTATGTGACGATCGTCTCGGTCGTCACCGCCGGCATCGCGCTGCTGCCCTACATCGCCGTGGCGATCCGGCGCGCGAGAGGCGGCGACATCTCGTTGCGCGAGTTCGCCCGGGCCGCGGCGCCGGTGCAGGTGCTGGCCTTCAGCACCCAGTCGTCGCTCGCCTGTCTGCCGGCGATGATTGAGCGGGCGCGGGACGACCTGCGGATCCCGTCGCGGGTAACCGGTCTGGTCCTGCCGCTGGCCGTGGCGGTGTTCCGCCTGACCAGCCCGGTCGCGAACCTGGCCGTGGCCTATTTCGTGGCCCACATCTACGGCGTCCACCCGAGCCTGCCGCAGATGATCGGGGCGGTGTTCGTGGCCTTCGCGGTCAGCGTCGGCTCGGTGGGCCTGCCGGGCCAGATCTCGTTCTTCGCCAGCATGGCCCCGATCTGCCTGGCGCTGGGCCTGCCGGTCGAACTGCTGCCGATCCTGCTGGCGGTCGAGGTGATCCCCGACATCTTCCGCACCATCGGCAACGTCACCGGCGACCTCGGCGTGACGGCCGTGCTCAATCCACCAGGCGAGGAAGAACCGCCGCTCGATGCGGAGACGGCCCCGCTCTAGTGCGCTTCCGGCGGCGGGCCGTCCGTCGAGGCCGCCTTTGCGAACGGCACCAGCACCAGGGCGAGCAGGAACAGGATCGCCATCAGCCGGAAGGTGTCGTTGAAGGCCAGGGTCAGGGCGTAGCGGGTGATCACGTGCGCCATCTCGCCCTGGGCCATCATGGTGGCGTTGGCGGCGTCCGGCGTCTCGGCCATGAACCGGCCGGCCAGTTCGCCCAGCACCTCGCGCGCCTTGTCAGGCGAGCCGGCCATCGCCTCGCTGATCCGCAGCGCGTGCAGCCGCGCGAAGTCGCCCAGCCAGGTGTTGACCAGCGCGATGCCGATGGCCCCGCCGAGATTGCGCGTCAGGTTGAACAGCCCGGACGCGTAGCGCAGCTCCGATGGCGCCACGCCGTTCAGGGCCATTCCGACCGCCGGCACGATGCACAGCAGGGTGGCGAAGCCGCGCACCGACTGCGGCAGGAAGAAATTCCAGAAGCCCCAGTCCGCTGTGATCTGCGACATCATCCACAGGCCCAGCGCGAACAGGCTGAATCCGACCGCGATGACGTAGCGCTGGTCCAGCCGCGTCGACAGCCGCGCGGCGATCGGCGCGCCGCCGAACATGAAGATCCCCGTGACGAACACGGTCAGGCCGATCTCCAGGCTGGAGTGGTTCTGCACCCGGCCCAGGAACACCGGCGTCAGGTAGGTCGCCGAATAGAGGCCAAAGCCGATCACCAGATTGAGGATGCAGGCCATCACGAAGGTCGGCCGCCTGAACGGCGTCAGCCGGACCACCGGGTTCTTCGAGAAGAACGATCTCTCGAAGAACACGACCGCGCCCATGAACGACAGCCAGGCGGCGACCGAGACGTTGGTGTCGGTGAACCACTCGTGCCGCGGCCCTTCCTCAAGCACGTACTGCATCCCGCCCAGGAACAGGGCCAGCGAGCCGACATGGGTCCAGTCGATGCGCTTGAGCATCGAGGGCTGGGCCTCGTCCACCTTGCCCAGCATCGGCAGCAGGATGGTGATGGCCAGTCCCGGCACGATGTTGATGAAGAACAGCCAGCGCCAGTCGAGCACCTCGGTGATCAGCCCGCCGACCGTCGGGCCGAGCGTCGGCGCGAGCGTGGAGACGACCCCCAGGATCGCCGGCACCAGCGCGCGCTTGGGACCGTCGAACATCGCGAATCCGGTGGCGAACACCGTCGGCACCATGGCCCCGCCGACGAAGCCCTGGATGGCCCGGAAGGTGATCATCGAGTCGATGTCCCAGGCGAAGCCGCACATCAGACTCGACAGGGTGAACAGCGCTGCCGAGCCGGTGAACAGCCAACGGGTCGAGACCGCCTGCGACAGGAAGGCGGCCAGCGGGATCATCACGATCTCGGCCATCAGATAGGCGGTCTGGACCCAGGCGATCTCGTCGGGCCCGGCCGACAACCCGGCCTGGATGCTGTTGAGCGAGCCGGCCACGATCTGGATGTCGAGCAGGGCCATGAACTGGCCGAACGCCATAAGGCCGAAGATCAACAGCTTGGTCTTCTCGGGCAGGCTGGCGGCGTTGACGGGCTTGGTCGCGATGTCGCTCAAGGGGGTGCTCTTGCGTTCGGCGTCAGTTATATTATCTTCGTCATATAAAGAGGCGATGACCAATGCGCTATAGCGAAGGCCATAAACAGGAAACCCGGGAGCGGGTGGTGAAGGTCGCGGCCCGCGCGCTGCGCGCCAAGGGTCCCGACAGGCTCGGCGTGGCCGAGGTGATGGCGCAGGCCGGTCTGACGCACGGCGGCTTCTATGCCCACTTCAAGTCCAAGGACGACCTGCTGGCCGCCGCCGTCGAGGAGGCCTTCCGGCAGGGCCGCAACCTGTGGCTCCGCTCGACCGAGGAGCGTCCGGGCATCGAGGGCCTCGCCCGCTACATCGAGAACTATGTCTCCGAGGCGCACCGCGACCGGATCGACACCGGCTGCCCGATCGCCGCCCTGGGCGCCGAGTTCGCGCGCACCGAGACCGAGGCCGGCCGGATCTTCGCCCAGAATCTCGACCGCCTGCTCGGCGTCATCGCCGAGCGCGTGCCGGGCGAAACCGAAGCTTCCCGCAAGGGCCTCGCCGCCTCGGTCTTCGCCGAGATGATGGGTTCGGTCCTGCTCTCCCGCGCCCTGTCCGACAGGCAAGCTTCCAACCAGATCCTGGCCGCCGCCCGCGACAGCCTCAAGGCGCGCATCGGCGCCTGACCCGACCTCATACAAGGACAACAACCGTGACCGACGCCTCCCCCGTCGACGCGCCCGCCGCCCGTCCCTCGCGCAAGACGCTGAAAGAGATGACCGGGCTCGAGCAGATCCAGGCCATCTTCGCGGGCAACCGCCCGCCCGCCGGCCTGCCCTCCACCCTCGACTTCGACCATGTCGAGCTGATCGGCGACCGGGTGATCATCGGCGGCACGCCGGACGAGCGGCACTACAACCCGATCGGCTCTGTGCACGGCGGCTATCTCGCCTCGATGCTCGACTCGGCGGTCGGCTGCGCCATCCACGCCAGGCTGCCGGCCGGGCAGGGCTACACGACCCTGGAGCTGAAGGTCAGCTATCACCGGGCCGTCACCAAGACGACCGGGCCGATCCGCTGCGAGGGCAAGGTGATCCAGCTCGGCCGCCGCGCCGCCTTCGCGGAGGCCCAGATTGTGGATCTGGACGGCAAGCTCTACGCCAGCGCCTCGACCACCTGCCTGGTGTTCGACCTGTGACCGACGCTGCTGTTCCCGTGTCCGAGCCGGCGGCGAAGACGCCGTCCACCGGTCGCCTGAGGGTGCTGATCGTGCTGGCCGTGGCCATCGTGATCGGCGTCGCCGGGGTGATCTATCTGCGCTCGGCCAAGAGTTCGGAGGCGACCGACAACGCGTATCTGAAGACCGACAGCACCGCCGTGGCGCCCAAGGTCCGGGGCCTCGTCGCCCGTATCCTGGTGACCGAGAACCAGACCGTCGTCGCCGGCCAGCCGCTGGTCCAGCTCGACGACCAGGAATACGCCGCCAAGGTCGCCGCCGCCCGCGCCGACCTGGCCGTGGCCGACGCCGCCGTCGGCGCCGCGACGGCCGCCATCTCGCGCTCCGGCGCCGAGGAGACGCTGGCCCAGTCCTCCAGCCGCGAGGCCGCCACCGCCATTCGCGCCGCCGACGCCCAGGCCGAACGCGCCCAGGCGGACTGGAAGCGCTACGCCGCGCTTGTCGAGCAGGGCACGGTTCCGCGCCGCGAGGCCGAACGCGCCCGCGCCGACGCGGCCTCCGCCGGCGCCGAGGCCGACCGCGTGCGCGCCGCCCTGACCGTCAGCCGCGACGGCGCGGTGGTCGCCGGCCGCCGCCGCGAGGAGTTGGTCTCCGGTCTCGAACAGGCGCGCGCCGCCCGCGCCGCCGCCCAGGCCGCGCTCGATCTGGCGCTGCAGGATCAGGCCGCCTCGATCATCCGCGCGCCGGTCGCCGGGGTGGTCACCGACCGCCAGGCCCAGACCGGCGACTACGTCCAGCCCGGCTCGCGCCTGCTGACGCTGGTGCCGCTGTCGACGCTGTACGTGACGGCCAACTTCAAGGAGACCCAGACCGAGCGCATGCTGGCCGGCCAGTCGGCCGAGGTGCGGATCGACGCCCTGCCGGGCGTGGTGCTGAAGGCCCACATCGACAGCATCGCCCCGGGCTCGGGCTCCGAGTTCGCGCTGCTGCCGTTCGAACCGGGCGTCGGCAACTTCACCAAGATCGTCCAGCGCGTCCCCGTCCGCCTGAAGTTCGACCCCGGCCAGCCGGAGCTGAAACGCCTGCGGCCGGGGCTTTCGGCGAAGGTGAAGGTCGGGCTGGGGTGAAGCCGTTTCCTCAGTAGCCGATCACCGAATGCACGGCGAGGATGCCGCCGGCGCCGAGCAGGACCAGGAAGGTCAGCACCGCGCCGACGGCCCGGGCGATGAAGACGTTCCAGATCAGGCCGATGGCGTGCAGCACCCGGGCCAGAACCAGCGCCGCCGCCAGCACGCAGACATAGATCTGCGGGAAGCCGTTGAACTCGATCAGGCCGATCGCGAGGATCGCCAGCGGCGTGTACTCGATGAAGTTGGCCTGGGCCCGGATCTTGCGGTGGAAGGCCTCGTCGCCGGCGTCGCCGAAACTGATACGGGCGCCGCGCCGGTGATTGGCGATCGGAAAGCTGAGCAGCACGAGAAACAGCGCGGCGAAGCCGGCCAGCGCCGAGGTGATCGGAAGCATCTGCATGGTGTGTTCCCCTCCCCAGTGGAACGCCCTTGAGGGCGGGGGAAGCTTGGACCAAACGTCGTTTGATGCAAGCCCGTCTGATCCGCCGTGTCCGAACCGCCCTGACCACGTGGCCCACCAGGCGTGGGTGGCTGCTGGCCGGCGCGGTCATGGCGGCCGCGCTCGCCGTGGAGCTGGCCATCGGTCTTGTGGGCGGATTCCTCAAACCTTCGTCGCCGGACTGGTCGATGCTGCCGGGCGCTCTGCTGCTCGCGGTGTTCGTGCCGGCGCTGGGCGAGGAGCTGGTCTTTCGCGGCCTGCTCACGCCCGGCCGGGACGAAGGCGGAAACGTCTGGCGGGCGATCCTGCCGTCGACGGCGCTGTTTGTCGGCTGGCATGTCTTCGAGGCGCTGACCTTCATGCCGGGCGCGGCGCACATCTTTCTGAGACCTGACTTCCTGGCGACGACGGCGGTGCTGGGCGTCGCTTGCGGCCTCATGCGCCATCGCACGGGATCGTTCTGGCCGGCGGTGCTGTTGCACTGGCTGGAGGTCGCCGGCTGGCAGATCTGGTTCGGCGGCGGCCTGGCCGCCAAGGCGCTGCTCTAGGGGCGAAAAAAAGCGAGACTCCCGAGACATATACTCTGGAGACAAGGCGAGACATTGCGGGACAATTTGCCCCTTCGCCGGAGCAGATTAGGAGCGCGACGCTCCGCCTGGTCTGGCGCGGCGTCATACTGGCTGCATGGAAGTGCTCGAACACAGCCGCCACGCCCCGCCAGCCGTTGAAAGACCGGGGGCAGGCGCTAACCGGGGGGACAGGTTAAGATGTCCCTTGGGACCCTTAACCTGTCCCCGACGCTGTACTTGGCGGTCGCTGTCCCCTCATCCGCGCGGTCCTTTTTCCGCAAAGCGGCCGGAAGCTCGGAAAGCGAGACTTTCTGCCCTTTCCTTGACCCCGCGCCCTCAGCGCCTATACCGCCCGGCATGTTCGAAGGTCTCTCCCACACCGCCCGTGACGCCAAGGCCTGGCCGTTCGAGCAGGCTCGCAACCTGCTCGCCCGTGTCCTGCGCGTGCGCCTGTCCGACGCCGAGCGCGATCTCGCCGTGACGCTGATCAACGCGGGCAAGGCCGACGAGGCGGTGAAAACGTTTGCGGCCCTGCAGCAGCCGGTGGTGCTGGAGACCGGCTACGGCCCCTCGGGCCTGCCGCACATGGGCACCTTCGGCGAGGTGGCGCGCACGACCATGGTGCGGATCGCCTTCCGCGCCCTGACCGACGAGGCGATCCCGACCCGGCTGATCAGCTTCAGCGACGACATGGACGGCCTGCGCAAGATCCCGCCCAATGTGCCCAACGGCGAGGCGATGATCCCCGATCTCGACAAGCCGCTGACCGTGGTGCGCGACCCGTACGGCGAGTTCGACAGCTTCGGCCACCACAACAACGCCCGCCTGCGCGCCTTCCTCGACGGCTTCGGCTTCGACTACGAGTTCGTGTCCTCAACCGACTGCTACCGTGGCGGCCGGTTCGACGCGACGCTGCTGACGGCGCTGCAGCGCTTCGACGCGATCCAGAAGATCATGCTGCCGTCGCTGGGCGAGGAGCGCCGCGCGACCTATTCGCCGTTCCTGCCGATCAGCCCCAAGACCGGCAAGGTGCTGCAGGTCCCGACGCTGGAGCGCCACGTCGAGAAGGGCACGATCGTGTTCCGCGACGAGGACGGCGAGCTGACCGAGGTTCCGGTCACCGGCGGCGGGGTGAAGATGCAGTGGCGGCCTGACTGGGCGATGCGCTGGACCGCGCTCGGCGTCGACTACGAGATGAGCGGCAAGGACCTGATCGACAGCGTCCGGCTCAGCAACCAGGTTTGCAAGGTGCTGGGCGGGACCCCGCCGGAAGGGTTCCACTACGAGCTCTTCATGGACGAGAACAACCTGAAGATCTCCAAGACCAAGGGCAACGGCCTGACCATGGAGGAGTGGCTGCGCTACGGCGCGCCCGAGAGCCTGGCCTACTACATGTTCCAGTCGCCGAAGTCGGCCAAGAAGCTCTATTTCGACGTCATCCCCAAGGCGACGGACGAGTATCTGCAGCAGCTGGACGCCTTCAACCGCAAGAAGGCCGAGGGCGCCAACGCCGTCGACGTCAACAACCCGGCCTGGCACGTCCACCTGGGCCAGCCGCCGGAAGCGGGCTCGCCGGTCAGCTTCTCGCTGATGCTGAACCTGGTCTCGGCCGGCAACGCGTCGAGCAAGGAGGTCCTGTGGGGCTTCCTGACCCGCTACATCCCGGACGCGACGCCGCAGACCCAGCCGCTGCTCGACCGCCTCGCCGACTACGCGATGAACTACTACGAGGACTTCGTGAAGCCGACGAAGTCGTTCCGCGCGGCGACCGACCAGGAGCGGGCGGCGATGGAAGACCTGCTGGCGCGCCTGCGGGCTCTGCCGTCGGGCTGCCAGGATGCGGAAGCGATCCAGAACGAGGTCTACGAGGCCGGCAAGGCCGGCGGCTTCGAGCCGCTGCGCGCCTGGTTCCAGGCCCTGTACGAGGTGCTGCTGGGCCAGAGCCAAGGGCCGCGCTTCGGCTCGTTTGCGGCCATCTTCGGCCTCGACCGGACCATCGCCCTGATCGAGGACGGCCTGGCCGGAAAGCTGCTGGAAGCCTGAACATAACCTGACAGACGCGTCCCCGACCCCGTTCAGGTCAGGGGCGTATTGTTCTCCTCAACGACGGGCTGACACCCGCCGCAACAGATTTGAGGAGAACCACCATGACCAAGTCCAACAGCAAGATCGCCAAGGTCGGTCTGGCCATCTCCGTGGCCGCGACCATGATCGGCGCGCCGATGGCCGCCAACGCCCAGACCGGCGTGTTCAACTGCGCCGCCCCGGGCGGAAAACAGGAGGGCGGGGCCGTGATCGGCGCGATCCTCGGCGGCCTGCTCGGCTCGCAGGTGTCGAAGAACGAACGCGGGGCCGGCGCCCTGGTCGGCGCGGGCGTGGGCGCGGCCGCCGGCTCGTACCTCGGCTGCAAGTCGCAGACGAACGACGGTTACGCCAACGGCGTCTACGATCGCGGCGGCCAGCGCCTGGCCTCCTACGTGCAGCCCGCCCGCCTCGAGCGGACCAACATCCGCATGACGGCGGTGACCAACGTGTCGCTGCGCGCCGGCCCCTCGACCTCGACCTCGCGGGTCGGGACCCTGCAACGGGGCGAGACCTTCCAGGCCGCGGCCTTCGCCAACGGCGGCCAATGGGTCCTGGTGAGCCGCAACGGCGTGGGCGTCGGTTATGTCCACAGCGGCTACGTCCAGCCCCTCAACGCCAGCTATCGCACGGCCGCCCGCTGGTAGGCCGCCCGGACTGAAGACGGCAGGGCCGGTCCTGAAAGGGGCCGGCCCTTTTCGTTCTACTGGCTGGCCCAGAGGATACGGGCGATCCAGGCGATGTCCTTGCGGTCGAGCGTGCGCCCCGGGTAATCGGGATTGAGCGATTTCAGCTCGACGGCCTTGGCGGTGATGCGGGCGATCTCCTTGGCCAGCACCTCGCCGTCGAGGGTCTTGACCACCACCCGGTCGCCGCGCCGGGGCTCGGCGGCGGCGGGATCGACCACGATGCGGTCGCCCTCGCGGTAGACCGGGGCCATCGAGTCGCCGCTGATCTCCAGCGCATAGACCCCCTCGCGGGCAAGGCCTGGAAAGTCGATCTCGTCCCAGCCCTGGCCGACCGGGAAGCCGGCGTCGTCGAAATAGCCGTCGTCGCCCGCCTGGGCGAAGCCGATCAGCGGTACGCCCCGCGCGGGCGCGCCGGCCGCCCCCGTCACCATGGCGGCGAACTCGGGGAACGACAGGCCGGTCGCGTCCAGCACCTTGGAAATGCTCTCGGTGGACGGCCAGCGCGGCCGGGCGTCAGCGTCGGCCGAGAACCGCTTGGAGCGATTAAAGCTGGTCGGGTCGAGGCCCGCGAGCTTGGCGAGAGCCGAGGTGGTCATGTCGAACCGGGTCGCCAGCTGGTCGATGGCGTTCCAGATCTGTGAGTGGGAGGGGCGCGACATCTGCGTTTCCGCTCAAGTGGAGATAGGAAAATAATCACGCCTGATAGGAAAGTACACCTATTTTATCTTGCGGGTGGGTGCAGGCTTCGGCGGCAGCCAGGCCCAGACCGCCAGCATCAGGATCGCCGCGCCGCCGGCCAGGTCCAGCATGGCCTGAAGGACCCTCGGGTTCACGTCCGGATCGATCCCGCTGGCGATGCGGGTCGCCAGCAACAGGGTCTGGAAGCCGCAGGCATAGACCGGCCAGGGCCGCGGCGATTTCCAGCTCAGCGCGATCAGCCCGATCATCACGCCAAGGTCGTTCAGGAACAGCCACGGTCCGGGCGGCCAAGGCTTCATGATCAGCGATGTCAGCCAGGCGACGATGAACATCAGCGCGCCGCGGCGCTCGATTCGTGCGCCGCGAACCAGCGCGCCGATCCCGGCCACGAGCAACAGCAGGGCGAAAGGGATTTCCATCCCGCCAGCCTCCGAGTGCGCCCGCTCGACGCCTCCTTATCCGGCAGGATTCGCCATCATGCAATCTTGAGTAATCATCACACGATTGCGACTGTTGACGTTGACGTAAGGGGCATATACCGACGCCAACAACGAAAACACGTACGACAAGGGAGGAACACACGATGCCGACCGAACTGCGACGCCCAGAGCGGACCTTCACGATCCGCCAGCTGTGCACCGAATTCAAGGCCACGCCGCGCGCCTTGCGCTTCTACGAGGACAAGGGTCTTCTGACCCCGGCCCGCGACGGCATGAACCGCGTCTATTCCTACAAGGACCGGGCGCGCCTGATCCTGATCCTGCGCGGCAAGCGCGTCGGCCTGTCGCTGCAGGAAATCCGGGAAATCCTCGAGCTGTACGGCGAAGAGGAAGAGGTGATGGCCCAGAACGCCCATTCCCTCAAGAAATTCAAAGAGAAGATCGTCGTCCTCGAGCAGCAGCGCGAAGACATCGACGGCGCCATCGCCGAACTGCACGAAGCCTGCGCGCGGCTTGAACGGCACCTCGCCGACAAGCGGCCGGACCTGCTGCCCAAGGCGGCCGAGTTCGACCAGATGCTGCGTTCGCGCCTCGATGGTCACGCCGAGCCGCTCGGCGCGAAGTAACGCGGTTTCGACCCTAACCAGACCCCGACCTTAACGGAGCGCCCATGGCCTATCAGCCGCCGGCCCGCGAGCATGTCTTCCTCCTGCGCGATGTGCTGGAGATCGACCAGTACGCGGACCTCCCCGCCTTCGCCGACGCCTCGATGGACGTCGTCGAGCAGATCATCGAGGAGGCTGCGCGCTTCACCGGTGAAGTGCTCGCGCCGCTCAATCACGTCGGCGACAAGCAGGGCTGCAAGTGGAATCCCGACTTCACGGTCACCACCCCGACCGGTTTCAAGGAAGCCTACAAGCAACTCTGCGCGGGCGGCTGGACGGGCCTGGGCTCCGATCCCACCTACGGCGGCCAGGGCCTGCCGCATGTCGTGAACCTGTCGTTCAGCGAGATGTCGAGCAGCGCCAACATGGCCTTCTCGATGTATCCCGGCCTGGCGCACGGGGCCTATTCGGCGATCCACACCGGCGGCAGCGACGAGCAGAAGCAGCTCTATCTGCCCAAGATGGTCTCCGGCGAATGGACCGGCACAATGAACCTGACCGAGCCGCAGTGCGGCACGGACCTGGGCCTGCTGCGCACCAAGGCGGTTCCGGAAGCCGACGGCAGCTATCGCATCAGCGGCCAGAAGATCTGGATCAGCGCCGGCGAGCACGACATGGCGGACAACATCGTCCACCTGGTCCTCGCCCGTATCGAAGGCGCTCCGGCCGGCGTGAAGGGCATCTCGCTCTTCATCGTGCCGAAATTCCTGCCCAAGGAAGACGGCTCGGTCGGCGAGCGCAACGAGGGCGTCAAGTGCGTCGGCCTCGAAGAGAAGATGGGCATCCACGGCAACGCGACCTGCGTGATGCAGTACGAGGACGCCAAGGGCTGGCTGATCGGCGAAGAGAACAGCGGCCTGAAGCTGATGTTCGTGATGATGAACGAGGCCCGCCTCGGCGTCGGCCTTCAGGGCATCGCCCAAGGTGAAGCCGCCTACCAGGCCGCCCGCGACTTCGCCAAGGACCGCCTGCAAGGCCGGTCCCTGACCGGTCCGAAGAACCCCGACGGCCCGGCCGATCCGATCATCGTCCACCCCGACGTCCGCCGCATGCTGCTCGACAGCCGCGCGGTCATCGAGGGCGGGCGCGCCTTCCTGTTCTGGACCGCCCTGCACGGCGACCTGGCCCATGGCCATGCCGACGAGGCGGTGCGCCAGAAGGCCGGCGACTACATGGGGCTGCTGACCCCGGTGCTGAAAGGCTACCTGACCGACAAGGGCTTCAAGGCCTGCGTCGACGGCATGCAGGTGCACGGCGGCAGCGGCTTCACCGAGCACTTCCCGGCCAGCCAGTACCTGCGCGACTGCCGCATCGCCCTGATCTACGAGGGCACCAACGGCATCCAGGCGCTGGACCTCGTCGGCCGCAAGCTGGCCGCCAACGGCGGACGCGCGGTGATGAGCTTCTTCGCCGAGATCGATGGCTTCGTGGAGGCCAACCAGGCCGACGCCAAGCTGAAGCCGTTCCTCGACGGCCTGGCCGGCGCCAAGGCGCAGCTGCAGGAGGCCACGCTGTGGCTGATGCAGAACGGCCTGCAGAACCCGGACAACGCCGGGGCCGCCTCGACCGACTACATGCACCTCTTCGGCCTCACGGGCCTGGCCTACATGTGGACGCTGATGGCGAAGGTCTCGCAGGCCAAGATCGACGCCGGCGACACCGACCCGTTCTACGAGAACAAGCTGGTCGTCGGCCGCTACTACCTCGAACGATTCCTGCCGGAAACCGGCGCTCACCTGGCCAAGCTGAAGACCGGCTCGGCCACCATGATGGCCCTGCCAGCGGAGGCCTTCTGATGGGCGTTTTGCAAGTTCCCCGTCCCGCCTTCATGGCGGAAGAAGACATCGTCATCTTCGAGGATGCGGTCGCCAAGTTCTTCGACGAGCATGCCCCGGAGTCCCGCGTCGCCAAGTGGCGCGAGGACGGCATGGTCGAGCGCGCCATGTGGAACGAGTCGGCGGAAGCGGGCCTCGCCTGCCTGTCGATCCCCGAGGAATACGGCGGCATGGGCGGCGACTACCGTCATGAAGTCGTGCTGATGGAACAGCTGGGCCACAAGGGCGTCGACGGCTTCGGCCTGTCACTGCACAACTCGATCGTCGCCCACTACTTCCTGAACTACGGCACCGAGGAGCAGAAGCAGCGCTGGCTGCCGCGCATGGCCACGGGCGAGCTGGTCTCGGCCATCGCCATGACCGAACCGGGCGCGGGCTCCGACCTGCAGGGCATCAAGACGACCGCCAAGCTGGACGGCAACGAGTACGTCATCAACGGCTCCAAGACCTTCATCACCAACGGCCAGACCGCCAACCTGATCATCGTGGTGGCCAAGACTGACCCGACCCAGGGCGCCCGCGGCACCTCGCTGCTGGTCGTCGAGACCGACGGCGCCGAAGGCTTCGAGCGCGGCCGCAACCTCGACAAGCTGGGCATGGAGGCGGCCGACACCAGCGAGCTGTTCTTCAACGAGGTCCGCGTCCCGACGAGCAATCTGCTGGGCGAGGGCGAAGGCCACGGCTTCTTCCAGCTGATGGGCCAGCTGCCCCAGGAGCGGCTGAACATCGCCGTCCAGGGCATCACCGCCATCGAGCGCGCGCTGGCCCTGACCATCGACTACGTCAAGCAGCGCAAGGCTTTCGGCAAGTCGATCCTCGACTTCCAGAACACCCAGTTCGTGCTGGCGGAATGCAAGACCGAGGCGACCGTCGCCCGGGTCTTCGTCAACCACTGCATCGAGCAGCACCTGCAGGGCAAGCTCGACGCGGCGACGGCGTCGATGGCCAAGTACTGGGTCACCGACCTGGAAAACAGCATCATCGACCGCTGCCTGCAGTTCTTCGGCGGCTTCGGCTACATGGCCGAATATCCGATCGCCCGCATGTACCGCGACAGCCGCGTGCAACGCATCTACGGCGGCGCCAACGAGGTCATGAAGGTGCTCATCGCGAGGACGCTCTAGCAGGGTGATCGACCACCTCTCCATCGCCGTCAGCGACCTGTCGCGCAGCGCGGCCTTCTACGAGGCCGTGCTGTCGCCGCTGGGCTACAGCCGGCTGGTGGAGCGGGAGAAGACGGTCGGTTTCGGCAAGCGCTATCCGAGATCTGGCTCAATCATCGTCCGGACATGACGCCAGCCGACCCTGACACCGGCCATCACGTCTGCCTTCGGGCGTCGGGCAGCGAGGCTGTCGACGCCTTCCACGCAGCGGCGCTGGCGCACGGCGGCGCCGACGCCGGCCCGCCCGGACTACGGCCGGCCGCCATGACCAGCTATTACGACGCCTTCATCCTCGATCCCGATGGCGCCAAGCTCGAAGCGGCGAGCTTCCCGAAAGCCGAAGGCTGATGGCCCATTACGTCGCCACCATCGACTGGACGCTGACCGCCCCGGAGGAAGACTTCCTCAAGGGGCGCTACAGCCGCGCCCATACGATCGCCTTCGACGGCGGCGTGACGGTTCCCGGATCGCCGTCGCCGAGCGTCGTGCCCGTCCCCTGGTCGGACCCATCGGCGGTCGATCCGGAGGAGCTGCTCGTGGCGGCGCTCAGCAACTGCCACATGCTGACCTTCCTGCACAAAGCCCGCGAGGCCGGCTACGTCGTCGCCAGCTATCGCGACGAGGCTGAAGGCGTCATGCGCAAGACGCCCGAAGGCAAGATCGCCCTTACCAAGGTGGCCCTGCGTCCCCATATAGTTTTCATTGGCAACGCACCCGATGCGGACCAGATGGAAGCCTTGCACCACGCCGCCCACGAAGACTGTTTCATCGCCAGCTCGGTCAAGACCGAGGTGGTGATCGAGTCCCCCAAACTTCCCTCCTGACGAGGACGCCTCCCATGGCCGACGCCTATATCTACGACACCGTTCGAACGCCCCGCGGCAAGGGGAAGAAGGACGGCTCCCTGCATGAAATGACCTCGCTGTCGCTGGCGACGCAGGTGCTGGAAGCGCTGCGCGACCGCAACAACCTGGACACCTCCAAGGTCGACGACGTGATCCTCGGCTGCGTCTCGCCGGTCGGCGAGCAGGGCAGCGACATCGCCCGCACCGCCGTCCTGACCGCCGACTACGCCGAGACAACGGCGGGCGTGCAGATCAACCGCTTCTGCGCCTCGGGCCTGGAAGCCGTGAACATCGCGGCCGCCAAGGTCGTCTCCGGCGAGGCCGGCATGGCGATCGGCGGCGGCGTCGAGAGCATGAGCCGCGTGCCGATGGGCAGCGACGGCGGCGCCTGGCCGACCGACCCGTCGAGCGCCTTCAAGACCTACTTCGCGCCTCAGGGCGTCAGCGCCGACCTGATCGCCAGCCTCTACGGCTTCAGCCGCGACGACGTCGACGCCTACGCCGTCGAGAGCCAGAAGCGCGCGGCGCAGGCCTGGGCCGAGGGCCGCTTCAAGAAGTCCGTCGTCGCCGTCCGCGACCAGCTGGGCCTGACCCTGCTCGACCACGACGAAACCGTGCGCGGCAATACGACGATGCAGACGCTCGCCTCGCTGTCGCCGTCCTTCGCCATGCCCGGCGAGATGGCCTTCGACGCGGTGGTGCAGCAGCGCTACCCGCAGGTCGAGAAGATCAATCACGTGCACCATGCCGGCAACAGCTCGGGCATCGTCGACGGCGCCGCCGGCGTCCTGATCGGCAGCAAGGAAATGGGCGAGGCGCTGGGCCTCAAGCCGCGCGCCCGCATCAAGGGCGCCGCCTCGATCGGCAGCGAGCCCTCGATCATGCTGACCGGCCCTTCGCTGGTCACCGAGAAGCTGCTCGGGCGCCTGGGCATGTCGCCCAAGGACATCGACCTCTACGAGCTGAACGAAGCCTTCGCCGCCGTCGTGCTGCGCATGATGCAGGCGCTCGACATCCCGCATGAGAAGATGAACGTGAACGGCGGCGCCATCGCCATGGGCCACCCGCTGGGCGCCACCGGCGCGATGATCATCGGCACCCTGCTCGACGAGCTGGAGCGCACGGACAAGGAGGTCGGCCTGGCCACCCTCTGCGTCGGCGCCGGCATGGGCACCGCCACCGTCATCGAACGCGTCTAGACCTCGACCTCAAGGATATCTGACATGGAAAACTTCACCATCGAGGTCGACGGCGACGGGATCGCCCTGGTCACCTTCGACGTGCCCGGCCGCAGCATGAACACCCTGACCGGCAAGGTCATCGCCGAGATCGGCGAGGTGGTCGAACGCATCAAGACCGACGCCGCCATCAAGGGCGCGGTGATCGCCTCGGGCAAAGCGAGCGGCTTCTGCGCCGGCGCGGACCTGGGCGAGCTCGGCGGCCAGACCGCCGCCGGCGGCGACGACAAGCGCTCCGACGAAGAGAAGCTGCGCGCGGCCTTCGACGGCGCCTTCGCGCTGAACAAGGCGTTCCGCGCGCTGGAGACCTGCGGCAAGCCGGTGGCCACCGCGCTCGAGGGCCTGGCCCTCGGCGGCGGTCTCGAGTTTGCGCTGGCGACCCACTACCGCGTCGCGGCTGCGAACCCGAAGCTGCAGCTGGGCCTGCCGGAAGCCAAGGTCGGGCTGCTGCCCGGCGCCGGCGGCACCCAACGTCTGCCTCGCCTCGTCGGGGCCATGAAGGCCGCCCCCTACCTGCTGGAAGGCAAGTCGATGTCGGCGCAGGAGGCCCTCGGCCTCGGCGTGGTCGGCGAAGTCGTCGAGCCCGGCAAGACGGTCGAGGCCGCCAAGGCCTGGGTCAAGACCGGCGATCCGGTCGCGCCCTGGGACAAGAAGGACTTCAAGCTGCCCGGCGGCGGTCCCTACAGCCCGACCGGCGGCCAGGTGTTCATCATGGGCAACGCCATGCTGCGCAAGCAGTCCTACGGCAACTACCCGGCCCAGCTGAACATCCTGAAGTGCCTCTACGAGGGTCTGCAGGTGCCGATCGACGCCGCCCTGCGCATCGAGACCCGCTACTTCCTCAAGACCATGCAGTCGCCCCAGGCGCGCGGCATGATCCGCACCCTGTTCCTGTCCATGCAGGAGCTGGGCAAGGGCGCGTCGCGTCCGGCCGGCTACGCCCCCTACGACATCAAGAAGGTGGCCGTGCTCGGCGCCGGCATGATGGGCGCGGGCATCGCCTATGTGCAGGCCCAGGCCGGCATCGAGACGGTGCTGATCGACGTCAGCCAGGAGTCGGCCGAGAAGGGCAAGGGCTACGCCCGCACCCTGGTCGAGAAGGCCGTCAAGCGCGGCAAGCTCACCGCCGAGAAGGGCGAGGCCCTCTTGGCGCTGATCCATCCGTCGGCGGACTATGCCGATGTGAAAGGCTCGGACCTGGTCGTGGAGGCGGTGTTCGAAAGCCGCGAGCTGAAGGCCACGGTGACGAAGCTGGCGGAGGCCCAGCTGGCCGACACGGCCGTGTTCGGCTCCAACACCTCGACCCTGCCGATCACGGGCCTGGCCGAAGCGTCCGTGCGTCCCGCCAACTTCATCGGCATCCACTTCTTCTCGCCGGTCGACAAGATGGGCCTGGTCGAGATCATCATGGGCAAGGGCACCTCGGAAGAGACCCTGGCCAAGTCGATCGACTACGTGCTGAAGATCCGCAAGACGCCGATCGTCGTGAACGACAGCCGCGGCTTCTACACGTCGCGCTGCTTCGGCACCTTCATCCAGGAAGGCTTGGAGATGCTGGCCGAGGGCATCGCCCCCGCCATCATCGACAACGTCGGCCGGGCGACCGGCATGCCGCGCGGTCCGCTGGAGATGAACGACGATGTCGCGCTGGACCTGGCCTACAAGGTCCGGGAACAGACGAAGAAAGACCTGGGCGAGCAATACGTCGGCGGTCCCGTCGACGCGCTGATCACCAGGATGGTCGTCGACCTGCAGCGCTTCGGCCGCAAGAACGGCAAGGGCTTCTACGACTACCCCGCCGACGGCGGCGCCAAGACGCTTTGGCCGGGCCTGAAGGACCTGGTCGAGGTGACGACGCCCGACGCCGACAAGGCGCTGATCGAGGAGATCCGTACGCGGCTCCTCTATCGCCAGGCGGTCGAGGCGGCGCGCTGCTTCGAGGAGGGCGTCCTGACCGATCCGCGCGACGGCGACGTCGGCGCCATCCTGGGCTGGGGCTTCGCGCCTTGGACCGGCGGCCCGATCAGCCTGATCGACGGCGTCGGCGTAGCCGCCTTCGTGGCGAAGCTCGACGAGCTGACCGCGAAGTACGGCTCCCGCTACGCCCCGCCGAAACTGCTCCGCGAGATGGCCGCCAACGGCGAGACCTTCTACGGCCGCTTCGGCGCCAAGGCGAAGGCGGCGGCTTAGCAGGTCGGGGACATGCACTTCAGTGCGTGTCCCCATCAGCTTCGAAACGGCAAGGGACACGTACCGAAGACGGTACATGTCCCCATCAGAACAAAGGCCCGACGCCCCGTGCGCCGGGCCTTTTTCGTCTGCGGCGAGTCGTCGCCCCCATGAACCTGCGTTCTTTCACCGAGTCTTAGGGACGATGAGCGATGGTCCCCGGGAGTACGGGGAATTCGGTTGATGACCACGGGCGTGACGAGCGACAGATTCGGATTGGCGGGCGCCATCGAGACGCGCCGGCAGCATCTGCCCGTGCGCCTGGTGACCTCGGTCGCGCTCGCCGCCGGCCTGCATTTCATGCTGGGCTGGTGGGCCATGTGGCTGTGGGCGCCGATCTATATCGCCGCCCAGCTCGGCGAGCTGTTCATGGCCCCGCGGCTGATGAAGAAGCCGCTGGAAACCGCCGGCCAGGCCGCCAACATCGCCGTAACCCTGTTCTTCCCGAGCGCCCTGGTGCTGGGCGGCCTGGCGCTGGCGCTGTGGACGGGCGCAGGGGTCTATGGACCGGCCCTGGGCGTCGCCCTGATCGCCGGCGCCATGACCAACCTGATCGTGCTGAGCCGCGGCTCGCGCGTCGCCTTCGCCGCCTCGGCCACGCCCTACGGCCTGTATCTGCTGGTCATGCCGCTGATGGACGTCGGCCGGGTGTCGAGCCCGCTGCTGGCGACCATGATGATCGCCGTCGGCCTGATCATGCTCAACATCATCGGCGCCTGGGTGGCGACCGAGGACGCCCGCAAGGCACAGGACGAGGCGCGCGACGAGGCCATTCGCCGCCGCGCCGAGGCCGAGGCCGCCGTGGAGGCCAAGTCCGCCTACGTCGCCGCCATCAGCCATGAACTCCGTACCCCGATCAGCGCCATCCTCGCCGGGGCGGCCGAGCTGGAACGCACCGCCGTCGGCGGCGCCGGCCGCTCGCAGGCCCGGCTGATCAACGGCGCCGGCCAGATGATGCGCGCGCTGCTCGACGATCTGCTGGACCTGTCCAAGATCGAGGTCGGCCGGATGGAGGTCGAAAGCATCCCGTTCAATCTGCGCGCCTGCATGAACGACTGCCTGCGCATGTGGCGGCCCCAGGCGCGCGACAAGGGTCTCAAGCTGCGCGTCGAGGGCGCCAGCAGCCTGCCGGACTGGGTGCAGGGCGATCCGACCCGCATCCGCCAGGTGCTCAACAACCTGATCTCCAACGCCATCAAGTTCACCGCCAAGGGCTCGGTGACCGTGAAGCTGTCCGCCGAACAGGGCGCGACCGGCGTCTGGTCGATTCACCTCGCCTGCGCCGACACCGGCCCGGGCATGACGACCGGCCAGGTCTCGCGTCTGTTCACGCCGTTCGACCAGCTCGACTCGGGCCAGGCCCGCAAGCACGGCGGCTCGGGCCTCGGCCTCGCCATCAGCCGCGAGCTGGCCCGTCTCATGGGCGGCGATCTGGCCGTCTACAGCGCGCCGGGCGAGGGCGCGGTCTTCACCCTGAACCTCGTCCTCCCCGCCGGCGAGGCGCCGGGTGTGGTGCGTGAGCCTGAAGCCGTCGAGGCGCGGGTGCTGGTGGTCGACGACCATGCCGTGAACCGTCAGGCCATCACGCTGGTGCTGGCCCCGCTCGGCATCGTCCCGCAGACCGCCGCCTCAGCCGAGGACGGCCTGGATCGGCTGGCGCACGAGGTCTTCGATGTCGTGCTGATGGACGTCTACATGCCGGACATGGACGGCCGCGAGGCGACCCGTCTGCTGCGCGGCCGCGCCGGGCCAAACCGCGACGTGCCGGTCATCGCCATCACCGCCTCGGCCACCGAGCGCGACTGGGAAGCCTGCCGCCAGGCCGGCATGACCGGCCACGTGGCCAAGCCAATCGAACCCTCGCAGCTCTACGCCGCGCTTGAGATCGCGCTGGCCGGCGCGCCCGTCCAGGAAGCCGCCGCGGCCTGACGGTCGGGGACATGCACTTCAGTGCGTGTCCCCATCAGCGTCAGCGGCTGGTCGTGGGGACACGCACCGAAGAGGTGCATGTCCCCGACGGAGCACCCCCCGCAGCCGCTCCGTCAGCGCCGCCTCGTTCTTCATCTGGCATTCCCAGATCGTTTCGACGCGCCAGCCGGCCGCCTCCAGCGCTGTCGTCGAGGCCGTGTCCCGCGCGCGGTTGCGGCCGACCTTGGCCAGCCAGTAGTCGCGGTTCTGCTTGGGCACGCGCGCGCCGCGCGGGCAGTCGTGGCCGTGCCAGAAGCAGCCGTGGACGAACAGCGCCAGCCTGCGGCCCGGCATGACCACGTCCGGATTGCCGGGCAGGTCCTTGCGGTGCAGGCGGTAGCGGGCGCCGAGGCCCGTCAGGATCCGGCGGACGGTCATCTCCGGCCCGGTGTCGCGCCCCTTGACCCGTCGCATGACGGCGGAACGCTTCTCCGGGTCGAAGACATCGGTCACTGGCGGGAGTCCTAGAGCCCCTCGAACAGGGCCGTGGACAGGTAACGCTCGGCGAAGCTGGGGATGATCGTCACGATCAGCTTGCCCGCGTACTCCGGCCGCGAGGCCAGGTCGAAGGCGGCGGTGAGCGCCGCGCCCGAGGAGATGCCGACCGGCAGTCCCTCGACGGCGGCGGCCTTGCGGGCCATCTCGAAGCTGTCGTCGTTGCTGACCTTGACGATGTCGTCGATCACGCCGCGATCGAGGATGCCCGGCACGAAGCCGGCGCCGATGCCCTGGATCTTGTGCGCCCCGGGCGGCGAGCCCGACAGCACGGCCGAAGCCTCGGGTTCGACGGCCACCATGCGCAGCGACGGCTTGCGGGCCTTCAGCACCTGACCGACGCCGGTGATGGTGCCGCCGGTGCCGACGCCGGAGACGACCGCGTCGACGCGGCCCTCGGTGTCGTTCCAGATCTCCTCGGCGGTCGAGACCCGGTGGATCAACGGGTTGGCCTCGTTCTCGAACTGCTGCGGCATGACCGCGCCGGGGATCTCCTCGAGCAGTTCCTGGGCCCGGGCGACGGCGCCGCGCATGCCCTTCTCGGCCGGGGTCAGCTCCAGCCGCGCGCCGAGCAGCACCAGCATCTTGCGGCGCTCCATCGACATGCTCTCGGGCATGACCAGGATCAGCGGGTAGCCCTTGGCG
>Ga0247813_10000727_pt1 | contig 27754 bp, 17 predicted proteins | sample UWRJL169409C1_FD_180719 | JGI IMG/M metagenome (GOLD analysis project Ga0247813, IMG submission 180719) | Plant litter microbial communities from Arlington Agricultural Research Station in Wisconsin, United States - UWRJ-L169-409C-1 | ecosystem: Environmental > Terrestrial > Plant litter >...
ACTTCAAACCCAATTAACATCCCCACACCGTAGGTAGCTAATGTAATCAGTCCCTGAGCAGCACTTTTGTATTTGTCGCCCGCTCTTGAGTTCGTGTAAATCTGACCAGATACAAAGAAAAAGTCATAACATACACCATGTAACGCGATGCCTATCAGCAGCATAAAGCTCAGTTCACCCGCATTGCCATAAGCAAATAGGGCATAACGTACAGCCCATGCAAGCATACCTACCAGGATGGTGATTTTAAAACCGAATCTTTTAAAGAATACCGGAATTAACAATAAGAACAGCGCTTCCGAAACCTGACCAATGGCCATTTTTCCTGTAGGCTCTTCTACACCTATGCTTGATAAGAAAGGGTGAGCATTCTGATAATAAAACGCTAATGGAATACAGATCAGAATTGCTGAAATAAAGAATATTGCAAAGTTTTTGTCTTTCAATAATTTCAATGCATCCAGACCTAATATATCTGATAATTTAACTTTCTCTCCTTTAGCCACCTTTGGAGGTGTTTTTGGCAAGGCAAAACTAAATAATCCAAGGACTAGTGAACCTATACCAGCCATCAGGAAAGTGTTCTTCAATAAACCAGATTTAAGGCCTTCCGGTGAATCCCAGAAGAAAAAGTAACTGATCATTAATCCGGCGATAATCCACCCAATCGTTCCCCAGAATCTGATATTTGCAAATTCCTTCTCTGCATCTTTCATCTGGTTAAACGCTACTGAATTAACCAGTGCAAGCGTTGGCATAAATAAAATCATGTAACCCAATACGTATGGATAGAAAACATCCACATTAGTTGCATTATACATCTGGTACATTAAGATTGCACCAACAATGTGGAGTACACCCAGGATTCTTTCGGCATTAAAAAATCTGTCAGCAATCAATCCAATGATGAATGGTGCAATAATGGCACCCCATGATTGAGTAGAAAAAACAGCTGCAGTCGCTGAACCTGACGCTGATAGATTTTTGTCTAGGAAAGTTCCTAAAGTTACAAACCATGAACCCCAGATAAAAAACTCCAGGAACATCATTGCCGATAACTTGATACGGGTATTTAAATTCATCATTTTATTTATACTTTGTTTTTTAAAGTTCTTTAATCATAATATTACGGAACCATACTTCATCACCATGGTCCTGCAGGGAGATCTTTCCAGTCGTAAATACACCGAAATCAACCCATGTTGCAAATTTACTTCCTGCGATCAAAGACTTCCAGTTGCCATCAAACTGAGTAGTGGAAACCGTCTTTACGCCATTCAGTAAAAATTCTAATTTACCATTATTACTGATAATTTCAGCCGTATTCCATTTACCCACTGCTTTTACCGGCTCTGAAGTGCTTTTTACCATGTCATAAAGATCACCGGCTCTGTGTTTAGTGATTTTTCCGTCTGAATGACCATCATTGTCAATTACCTGCATCTCAGGACCTGTACTATAAGTTTGATGGTACTTTTCAGGATTCTCATTGATATGGAACAATACACCGCTATTTGAACCAGGTGCTACTTTCCAATCAATTTTAAGATGGAAATTTCCATATTCTTTATCCGTTACCAAATCACCGGCATCGTTTTGTTTAGCTTTCGGATCAAGGTGCAGTGCACCATCTTCAACTACCCAGCCTTTACCAGCAAAATCTTTTCCATAAGTATGCCACCCCTGTGTGGTTTTTCCGTCAAACAACGGAGTAAAACCTTTATTGGACGACTGATTTTTAGTACTGCTGCAGCCAAATATCGTAGATATCAGCAGCGCAGCAGCTATAGTGTAAGTTCTCATTTTCTGAATTTTGGTAAATTAAACGCCGAGTGACCAGCCTTTGCGGTATTCGCGTTTAACATATTGGTTTACATCGTCAAAATTTGTCACTTTCATATTGTCATTATCCCATAACAACTGAATATTCCTGCCTGGATAGACAATTTTTCCATCTGCATTTTTTCGCTGCACATCATTTGCTCTGATGGCAAGATTAGCCATTAATAAAGCTTCTGTCAGAGGACCTGCGATTTCGAAAGGAGAGCTCAGCTCTTTTTTTCCATAACCCGCAATAGCTGCTTCCACCCATTGTGCATAATGCCCTTCTGCACCATTCGGTACACGCGCAAATCTTTCAGGAACTTTAATATCTTTATTACGGCTCAATGGTAAAAGGCGTGGATCAGCACTGTATGTACTGCTCATCATTTTCCCTTTTGTTCCGATAAACAGCGTACCATTTCCACCATCACCAAAAACTTCATTGGCTTCCAGTTCTTCCGGACGTGTAGGTTGTATACCACCATCCATCCAATGCACGGTTACTTCACCCTGTGTTTTAGGCGTTTTTGGGAATGTTAGCGTCACGTGACTTGATGGGGGACAACTATCAGGGAAATATCCGCGTTTAAACTCATCAACATACACAGAACCTACACTGGCCTGCACATTCGTGGCATATTTTAATCCAAGCATGCTGAAAGGAGCTTCCAATAGGTGACAGCCCATATCTCCCAATGCACCAGTACCGTAATCCCACCAGCCTCGCCAGTTGAAAGGAACCAGTTTCTCTACATAGTCTTTATAAGGAGCAGTGTTTAACCACAGATCCCAGTCCAGATTTTTAGGTACTTCAGCTTTGTTGGCGGACCATGGAATACCTTGCGGCCATACCGGTCTGTCTGTCCATGCGTAAACAGTATGCACATCACCTATCAGGCCTGCATCATACCATTCCTTCATTTGTCTCGGACCATCATTAGATGCACCCTGGTTACCCATTTGGGTCACCACTTTATATTTCTTTGCTGCTTCAGTTAACTTCCTGGCCTCATAAATATCATGAGTCAGTGGTTTCTGTACATATACATGTTTTCCCAGCTGCATCGCAGCAAGTGTAATAATTGCATGCGAATGGTCAGGCGTAGAAACACTTACCGCATCAAAGTTCTTATGTTCTTTGTCCAGCAATTCACGCCAATCTTTATAGAATTTGGCTTTAGGGAAGTTTTTGACTGTTCCTGCCGCTCTATTCGTATCTACATCACACAAGAATCCAATATTTGCTTTTCCGCTTTTAGCAAAATTTGCAATATCAGATGCTCCTTTACCTCCGGCACCAATACCTGCTACAATTAGTCGGTCGCTTGGTGCTAAAAATCCTTTGCCACCTAAAACATGGCGGGGTACTATCATAAACGTAGCAGCAGCTATGGCCGTATTCTTAATAAATGCTCTTCTGCCAGACGCATTTATTTCATCATTGGTTTTTTCTATGCTCATTTTAATATTTGGTTAGGTAGGGACGTGGGGTATTTTGGGAATTATTTTTTCAGTGACAAAATCCAGGTTACCATCGATTTAGCGTCGTCTTTACTCAAACCGGCATGTGCAGTCATTGGGATCTCACCCCAGTTTCCTTTACCACCAGCAATAATTACGTCAGCTAGTTTATTGATGTTTTCTTCATTTGAAGGATATTTTGCTGCAACATCAACATATGCCGGACCAACCACTTTCTGTGTTTTATTGTGGCAACCTAAACAATCAGATTTTGCTACCAATTTTTCTCCAGGTAACATTTCACCAGGTGTTTCAGTACTAACAGTTGTTGCAGTATCAGGTGTAGTCGTGCTTGTTGTAGTCGTTTCCTCTTGTTTAGAAGAAGAATCAGGATTTCCGCAAGATGCTATAGCTAAACTAATGCAACCTAAAATTAATAATGTCTTTTTCATCTGTGTATATTTATTTTTAACGGTCATGAAGCTTGCAATTATGCAGGTTTCATTGTGTATATTTATTTAACGGTGATGAAGCCTGCACAATTGCAAGCTTCATCACCTATTACTCTAATTTAAGCCTAATATTTTCTTATTAAAAGCTTCATCTGCTCCGGTAGATGCAAAATCATCAAATGCTCTTGCTGTTACTGGTATGATATGCTTTTTAATAAATTCAGCGCCTTCTCTTGCACCCGTTTCCGAATCTTTGATGCAGCATTCCCATTCCATTACTGCCCAGCCCTGAAAATCATATTGGGCAAGTTTACTGAAAATAGTTTTAAAATCAACCTGACCATCCCCTGGCGAACGGTAACGTCCGGCACGGTTGGCCCAGCTTTGATATCCGCCGAATGTTCCCTGTCTTCCCGTAGCATTAAACTCAGCATCTTTCACATGAAATGCTTTAATGCGCTCATGATAAAGATCTATATACTGAATATAGTCCAGTTGCTGTAATACGAAATGTGATGGATCATATAAAAGACATGCTCTTGGATGATTGTTTACCTTTTCAAGGAACATCTCATAAGTTACCCCATCAAATAAATCTTCCCCCGGGTGGATTTCATAACAAACGTCCACACCACAAGCATCAAACTCATTCAATATAGGTAACCAGCGTTTTGCAAGTTCTGTAAAACCAGCTTCAACCAATCCTTCCGGTCTTTGTGGCCATGGATGAAACATATGCCACAACAGCGAACCGCTGAAGGTTGCATGTGCATTCAGTCCCAGGTTTTGTGAAGCTTTTGCTGCATATTTTAATTGCTGCACTGCCCATTCTGTTCTTGCTTTCGGACTATTTCTTAGTTCTGCTGGTGCAAAACCATCAAATACCTGGTCAAAAGCAGGATTCACTGCCACTAGTTGTCCTTGTATATGCGTAGAAAGTTCAGTGATCTCTAAACCAAAGGAATTTACTTTACCTTTCAATTCATCCGCATAAGTTTTACTTTCTGCAGCCTGTTTTAAATCAATAAACCGGTTATCTAAAGTTGGCATTTGTATGCCCTTAAATCCTAAGTCGGCCGCCCATTGGCAAATTCCTTCAAGAGAGTTGAAAGGAGCTTCATCTCCGATAAATTGTGCTAAAAAAACCGCTGGTCCTTTAAGTGTTGTCATTTCCTTTATATTTTAAAATCAGACCACTTCTGATCCGACTGGCTCGAAGCCACAACGTTTTCAATAAATGCCATTCCTCTTACGCCATCAGCTACATTCGGGAAATCCAATTCAAATTCAGTAGGTTGCTCACCATTCAATTTTGCACTTACTGTAGCTGCAAAATTTCTGTAGATATTGGCGAATGCTTCAAGATATCCTTCAGGATGTCCACCCGGTACTCGGGTATTGTGTTTAGCTACATCCGACAGGTAAGACTGACCAGCTCTGTAAACCTGAGCCGGCTGATCCAACCACTTCATCAATAAAGTATTTGGTTCCATCTGGTGCCATTCCAGGCCGCCTTTTTCACCATAAACTTTAATCTTCAATGCATTTTCTTCTCCCGCAGCAATCTGTGAAGCAATCAGTACGCCATTTGCACCATTGTCGAATTTCAGCAATACGTTGCCATCATCATCCAGCCCTCTGCCTTCTACAACGATATTCAGATCCGCACACATTTTGCTGATCTTTAACCCTGAAATATATTCCGCTAATTGTGCTGCATGTGTACCAATATCACCCATGCTACCGCTTTTTCCACTTTTCTTAGGATCAGTTCTCCAGGCTGCGCCCGCATTTCCTTCTCTTTCTGTAAGCGTACTTAACCATCCCTGAGGATATTCTACCATGATTTTACGTATAGCACCTAACATACCGTCCTTTACCATCTGGCGTGCTTGTTTTACCATAGGGTAGCCAGAGTAAGTATGCGTCAGACATAAAGTAAGACCAGTTTCTTCCACCTTCTGCTGCAGCAGTTTTGCTTCTTCCAGGGATAATGTAATTGGTTTTTCTATCACCACATTGAAGCCGTTTTCTAAAGCCATCATGGCCGGTTCAAAATGCGCGAAGTTTGGTGTTACGATCGTAACAAAGTCGATTCTTTTATCAGCAGGCAAGAGGCTTTCCTTTTCGAAAAGCTCCTGATAGCTGGTATAGGCACGATCTTCATCAAGGAATAAGATCTTTCCGGATTCTTTGGCAACTTCAGGGTTAACACTAAGTGCACCACAGCAAAGTTCAATCTGTCCATCTATGTTGGCGGCAATGCGGTGGACGGCGCCTATAAAAGCATCCTTACCACCGCCGATCATACCCATTCTTAATTTTCTATATCCCATTAAATATTTCCTTTTTTTAATTCAGTTACTGCGAAATCAGCCGCTCTTGCGGTTAATGCCATAAAAGTAAGTGAAGGATTCTGACATGCAATCGATGGCATGCATGAACCATCAGTCACGAATACGTTTTTCACTTCGTGCATCTGATTCCATTTATTTAATACTGATGTTTTCGGATCAAGACCCATACGTGCAGTTCCCTGTTCGTGGATAGCCATACCTGGTGTTGAACCAGCATCATAAGTCTGAATGTTTTTCATACCCGCTGCTTCCAGCATTTCTGCTGCATCATTCATCATCGCGATACGCATTTTTTGCTCGTTTTCTTTAAACTCGCAATCAATCGCTAAAACATGCATGCCCCATTTATCTTTTTTGGTTTTGTCGATATAAACCCTGTTTTCATGGTATGGAAGTGATTCACCGAATCCACCCAATCCCATATTCCAAACACCTGGCTGAGTCATCTGGTCTTTAAAGTCGCCACCAAAAGCAAGTTCAGCAACATCTTTATGCCAGTTAGTTCTGCTCGCACCACCCTGGTAACCAAAGCCTCTTAAATAATCACGTTTGTCATTACCCATGTTCTGGTATCTTGGAATATAAATTCCATTCGCCCGTCTGCCATAAGTATATTTATTGTCAAATCCTTCTGCTTCTCCGGTTGCACCAGTACGGAAATGGTGATCCATCAGGTTATGTCCCAATTCGCCGCTTCCATTACCTAAACCATTTGGATGTGCCTCAGATGTAGAATTCAGTAAAAGGAAAGTACTACCTAATGTAGATCCGTTTACGAAAACAATTTTAGCAAAGAACTCGATGTTTTCTTTCGTTTCCGAATCGATCACCATTACTCCCGTTGCTTTCTGAGTATCCTTATCATAAATGATATGATCAACCAGTGAGAAAGGACGTAAAGTAAGATTTCCTGTCGCTACAGCTGCCGGAAGGGTAGAAGATTGTGTGCTGAAGTAAGCACCGAAAGGACAACCTCTGCTACATAAATTACGGTACTGACAGCTTCCTCTTCCACCATGGGGAACAGTAAGGTTTGCCGTACGGCCAATGGTCATGATTCTCTCTTTTTTCCAGTGGTCTTCGATACGTTTTTTTACAGATTTCTCTACAACGTTCATTTCCATTGGAGGCAGGAATTGTCCGTCAGGTAGTGCTGGCCAGTTTTCTGCCTGTCCGCTGATCCCAGCAAAACGCTCTACATAATCGTACCATTTTTCGAGATCTTTATAGCGGATAGGCCAGTCTACTCCATGACCATCTTTTTTGTTATCTTCAAAATTCAGGTCACTGAAACGGTAACTCTGACGGCCCCACATTAACGATTTTCCACCTACATGGAAACCACGGTACCAGTCAAAACGTTTTACCTCAGTATACGGACATTCAAGGTCATTTACCCAAAAGCTCTCATTAAATTCCTGATACGGATAATCTCTTTTCTGTACCGGATGTGTTCTCTTTTGTTCTTCGGTCAATTTTCCACGGTGTTCAAATTCCCATGGCTTTTTCATTGCCGTTGTATAGTCTTTTATATGCTCAACGTTTCTGCCTCTTTCAAGAAGCAAAACTTTCAGTCCTTTTTCAGTTAGTTCTTTTGCTGCCCAACCACCACTAATTCCTGATCCTACAACGATAGCATCATAAGTATTTTGTGCAGTTGCTTTTGTATTTAAATTGCTCATTTGTTTTTAAATTTTAAGTTGCCCAAACTCTTTGGCCAGGTTTAAGATCAGTATTGCCATCATAACGGCCAGGAATATCAAGATATTCATACGCTTGTGTAGCGCCTATTTCTGAAGTGAAATAGCCTAACAAGGTTAAATCGCGTGCAATCGCAAAGAAATATGGTGTGCCATCTTTCTTTTCTTTTCCATCTATTGGTCTTCTGCTAACAGGTTTTGCTTTTTCGGCAGCTTGAATTTTTTCATTTTCAATTTTCTGTGCAGCAATAGTTTCTTCTCTTAATTTACCAATTAACTGCTCACGCTCTTTTGGAGAAATTTTGGTAAAGGAGTTTTTGAAAGCTTTATTTGAACGCTCCTCAAGGTCTTCAAGTCCTTTTACAAATGCTTCCTGCGCTTCCTTAGGATAACAATCTTTAATCATCATAGCAATGAACGGGCCCACACCTGCAGCTTTTGCACCTGGTGTTTTTGTCGTTGGGATGATAGTGTCAGCCACCTCTGTGATCATCTGATCCTGGTCAGCCGAAAATAAATTGGAACCTTTCTTGTCTGACGTCGTGTTACAGCTGTCAAGAAATACTCCGATCGTAGTTGCAGATAACGCGCCTCCTAATAAAAAGGCTACATTCCTGACTGCTTCTCTTCTATCCATACTTTTATTTTGGTTATTTTGTTGTGTGTTCTTTTTACACTATTAGCTCTTAAAAATAGATATTATTATTACAATATCCCTACAAGTTAAGTGATATATTTGTATATCATGTTTTTTGTTACACTTTGGATTTATTCTAAATAAAGTCCTTGTAACAGGCCTTTTCAAGCCATAAATAAATGTTAATCCTATTGATGTCTAAGCGATTGCTCTGGGTTGCAGTACTATTTTAACAAGGTATTTTTGACATAATTGAAGCTTGTGGTAACGCTGGTGTAAGGATCTATTTTAATCACATCCTGTTCCACAAAAATATACTCCAATCCTGACAATTTTGCTGCTTTGAAAATTGACTTGAAGTCGATACCTCCCGTTCCAACTTCAACATAAACACTTTTATCTGCCTTGTCCATATCTTTCACATGCCACATTTTAAAACGACCCGGATGTTGTTTGAACATGGTCAGCGGATCCAGACCAGCATTCACCGCCCAGAACAGATCAAGCTCAAAACTAACCAGTTTCGGATCAGTTTCTTTTAACAGTATCTCGTAGCCGGTTAATCCATTTCCCTGATCTTTAAATTCGAAATTGTGGTTATGATAAGCTAACTTCAGCTGATGTGTTTTGCACAATTCAGCCGCCCTGTTGAATTTAGCAGCAATCATTTTATAATCATCCGCCGTGCCTGTTTGCCTAATGGTAGTGGGCAGCGCAGGAATCACGAAATATTGCTGACCAACTGTAGCTGCTGTTTCAATATGACTTTTCAATACATCTTCATTGCCACCTGCTGTAAGAAAATCTGTAGCGTTATAATGGCCTCCCGGACTAGTGATATTATAGTCGGATAATAGTGATTTGAAATCTTTGGCATCCAAGCCCCAAAAACCTTTTGCAGCGTTCGGGCCTGCATATCCGTAAAAGGTTTCTACCTGTTTGTAGCCGATCTTTGAAAGTTGTGCAATTACCCCTTTCACATCCTTTGCTAATAAATCTCTTAACGTGTAGAGTTGCAGGCCAACTTTATTGATTCCTGCAGGGTAACTTGTGTTTGCCAGTGCTGAGGCTAAGGCCGACTGACTTAATAATGCTGCTGCCGCAGCGATACCTGTTTGCTGTAAAAAACTTCTTCTATTGGTCATCTGATTAAATATGAGGTATCCTTATTTAACAAGTAAACGATAATAATGTTTAGACACGTATATAATAGGTTATAAAAAATCCGTTTTTTCTGTGCTCCATAAATATAAACAAACAAATTTATATAGGTTTGTTGCGTTTTTTTAACTTTGCTAAAATCCAAATAATTCATGACTGATAAAATACTAGTATTAGGTTCTAACGGACAAATCGGAACTGAGCTTGTGACTACTTTGCGTAAGTTCTATGGCGAAGACAATGTCATCGCCTGCGATATCCGAAGACCTGATTATGATATTAAGAATTCGGGTCCTTTCGAATTTGTTAATGTCCTGGAAAAAGAAACATTAAACACGATTTTCAACAAGTATAAGCCTACACAAGTTTACCTTTTAGCGGCATTACTATCTGCTACCGGAGAACAAAATCCAAAACTGGCATGGGACCTCAATATGAATGGTCTGTTGAATATACTTGATCTTGCGATTGTTTATAAAACTGCGAAAGTTTACTGGCCTAGTTCAATAGCTGTATTTGGCCCCAATTCACCAAAAGATCAAACCTCACAATTTTGTGTGATGGACCCAAATACGGTTTATGGAATTAGTAAGTTGGCAGGGGAAAGATGGTGCGAGTATTATTTTCAGAAATTTGGTCTTGATGTAAGAAGTATCCGTTACCCGGGATTGATCAGCTGGAAGGCTGCACCAGGGGGGGGGACGACCGACTATGCGATCCATATTTTTCATGATGCTTTAAAGAAAGGTAGTTATGCTTCATTTCTAAATGCGGAAACGGAATTACCTATGATGTATATGGACGATGCAATTCGTGGTACTATTGAACTTATGGATGCACCTGCACAAAATATTTCTATCCGTTCCAGCTATAACTTTGCCGGAGTAAGTTTTACCCCTGAAGTTTTAGCGACAGAAATCAAGAAACATATTCCTGATTTTACATTAACTTATACAGAGAATGATCCGCGACAGGCTATCGCTGCCAGCTGGCCACGCTCTATTGATGATCAGTTTGCCACTAAAGACTGGGGATGGAAGCCAGAATTTGATCTGGCGAAGCTGACTGCTGATATGTTGAATAATTTAAAGAAAAGTAATTAGGGTTAACCCTCAATAAAAGACAATGGGAAGAGCATTTGAGTTCAGAAAAGAAAGAAAATTTAAACGTTGGGCTAAAATGGCCGTGCAGTTTACCCGTATAGGGAAGGAAATTGTAATGGCTGTAAAAGATGCGGGTCCGAATCCGGAAACCAACTCCCGCTTACGTACTGCTATCCAAAACTCCAAGGCAGTTAATATGCCTAAGCATACTGTTGATGCAGCAATCAAACGTGCATCTAATAAAGATGAAAATGGTTATGAAGAACATGTTTATGAAGGATATGCACAACATGGCGTAGCTATTTTAATTGAAACTGCAACTGACAATACCAATAGAACGGTAGCTAACATACGCAGTTACTTTAGTAAAACTGGTGGTTCACTGGGCAAAACAGGTTCCCTGGATTTTATCTTTAACAGGAAATCTATTTTCAGATTTCTGCCAGGTGAAAAAGACCTTGAAGAACTAGAGTTCGAATTGATCGATGCTGGTTTGGAAGAGTTGTATCTGGAGTCTGACGAAGAAGGCAATGACATCGCTGTTGTTCAAACTGCTTTTGAAGATTTCGGGAAAATGCAAAAGATGCTCGAAGATCTTGGTTTTGAAATGAAAAGTGCGAAACTGGAGAGAATCTCTTTATCTACCACAGATATTACCGAAGAACAGGCAGTAGACGTGATCAAACTGATCGATAAACTTGAGGAAGATGATGATGTACAAGCTGTATATCACAATATGACGGAGTAAGAAAAACTTTCGTTTCAAAGAGAAAAGGAGCAGTGATTTTTAATCGTTGCTCCTTTTTTTATTTTAACCTGTGACTAAAAAGCCAGGGTAATAACTGTGGTTCTGCAAATGCACTATCCCAGCTATTATGATTTGCATCAGGATATAAGGTAAACTTCACTTCCTTACCTACAATTTTAAGCTGATTGGCAATATCCGTAGAGAAAACAGGATTAACCACATCATCCTTACCACCATGGAAAATCCATAGTGGAACGGTTTTATATTTATTTACGTTTGCCAGATTGTCGCCGCCACAAATCGCAAAAGCCGCAGCGAAGGTTTTCCGTTTGCGTCTCAGCAATTCATAAGTTCCCATAGCACCCATAGATAATCCGCCGACATATACCTGGTTTTTATTGATATAAGGTTTCTCCAATATATTATCTACCATTCCTAATAATGCTTTCATCGCTTTTGTAGGTTTTCCACCCTTTACAAAAGTAAAATTTCTTTTACCAGCGGAGTCTTTTGCGATATTAACATTAGCCCAATAACTGTCTTCAGTGCATTGAGGAAAGATGATAATGGCAGGGAATTGCTGACGGACATCATTTCTTAAAAAAAGTTTAGCACCATGCGTTAACTGCTTCTCATTGTCATTACCACTTTCACCCCTACCATGCAGTACAAATAACACAGGATATTGGAGCTTAGCATCAAAATGTTCAGGAAAAAGAATCCGGTACGAGATACTGTCTTGATCCTTTACATAGCTGCCTTTATCGAACTTTTTGAAATCCTGCGCACTTATTTGTAAGCTGCTGAACAGGGAGGTGACGAAGAGAATTAATCTGAAATGCTTCATAGTGCTAAATTAAAAAACCCGCCCGGATTCCGGGCGGGTTTTAACAAATTTAACGGTTGGCTGATGAATTTTTATATCAGCTGCCGCTGTTAATATCCGGTACTTTGTTTTAAGATACCCTGACTTCTGTCAATCTGATCCTGTGGTAATGGGAAGTGGTCATCACGGGTTTCAATCGTGATACCTTTCAGGTAGTTGAGGTAATTTCCCTCGAAGTTAAAATAGCTTTCAAGTGTTTGTTTTGCTATGCCCCAGCGTACCAGATCATAGAATCTGTGGCCTTCCATGGCTAGCTCTAATCTGCGTTCCATTCTAACCGCATTTCTAGCATAATCAGTAGACGGGAATGAAACATATGGCGATACACGGTAAACAGCCGCAGGAGCACCACTCGAAACCGTTTTAGGCGTCAGTAATGCAGCACGTGCTCTGACCAGGTTTACCAATTCTAATGCTCTGGGAATATTGGCATTTTCTACCGCACATTCAGCAGCCATCAGATAAACGTCGGCCAGGCGAATGAGGTTAACATTCAGTCCGGTAACATTCAGCGCTCCTGGTGCAGTACCAGATGCTACCTGACCTTGATCTAATACATTTTTAAGTGTTGTAAAAGGTCCTGCACTGGACACTTCACGAATCCATGCATCACCAGGCATAAATCCATAACCTGTACGGAAATCAACACCTCTTCTACCCATGGTGTAATCAATACGAGGATCGAAATTTATAGTGGTATCTGCACGATAAGTCGCTTTATTAACACCTACGAAATCTGATACATAAGGGGTGTTGCGATAGCTGGCATCAAGGAAAGGTAATCCGGCTGCATCTACTTTATATGCATTGGCCAGATCTATTGATGGCTGAAAAAATCCACAGCATGCAACAGGAGGAGGGAAGTTAAGCATATCCCCCACATTTCCATTTTCTCCACCCGTACCATCTCCACCAACTGCATGTTGTACAGAAAATAATGCTTCAGGCTGGTTTTCTTTATCGATATTAAAGTTATCAGTGAAAGGTAAACCAGTAAGAACCGGTTTTGCCAAGATAACTGCATTTAATTGAGCGTATGCTTCAGGATATTTCTTTTGATACAACAATACTTTTCCTAAATAGGCCTGAGCAACAAATTTATCAACCCTTCCTGCCTGTCCCAGATATTTTGTAGTTGTTAAATTAGCTACTGCAAATTCCAGATCTGCTGTAATTTCAGGATAAATATCCTTATCATTTGCCACAGCATTTTCTGTAGTATTTTCTGTTATCATCGGCACATCTTTAAAGATCCTTTTCAGAAAGAAATAATAGTGAGCACGTAATAGCCTTGCTTCACCTTGTATTTGTGCTGCACGGGCATCCGCGAATTTTCCATTTCCTGCCTGAACAGTTTTAAGAAATCTTAAGGTATTGTTACAACGTTGGATCCCTTCAAAACATCTGTCCCAGATATTCGATAAGTTATCATTTGTGCTGGTTGGCGCATGTTGCTCAATTGCATTCATGTTGGGCTGGTCACCACTGCTGCTACCTTTATGTGCATTATCTGAAGCTACCTCGCCAAATAACCATTGACTTGGCGCAGCACCGTAATTACCCCAGGTTCCGTTTACATTACCATTAAGTAAGCCATATGCACCTATTAATAATCCTTCAACACCATCCTGTGTATTGAGTTGTTCCTCAGTTAATTGTCCCTGCGGATTTAGTTGCAGGAAGCTTTTTTTGCAAGAAAGTATAGTGCAAAGCACTATTAGTAATAGTATATATTTTATATTTTTCATCTGTCTGTCTTATTAAATTAGAAACCAACACTTAAACCTAGCAGAAACTGGCGGGGAGTAGGGTATATACCTCTATCCACACCAAGAGCAGAGAATGTCTCTGTTTCCTGGCTGATCTCAGGATCCATGCCTGTATATTTTGTGATTGTGAAGAGATTCGTTGCACTTACATACACTCTCACCTTACTGATGCCCATTTTGGAACTAAATAATTTTTGGGCAGGTAAGTTATAGCCTATCTGCAGGTTTTTCATACGGAAAAAGCTGCCATTTTGTATGTAATAGCTAGACGAAGCATATTCAAGTTCACTAGTAGAACCATAATAAGCAGAAGGAATATTACTCCCAGTGTTAGTAGGACTCCATGCATCCAGTAAACGAGTGCTTCTTGCGCCATCAAATGTTGCAAAGTCAGTAAAGTAACGTGTGGCTTCATAAAGATCATTTCCTTGCACACCATTGAAAAAAGCAACTACATCAAAGTTTTTATAAGATGCGTTCAGGCTTAAAGAATAAATGAAGTCGGGGTTAGGATTTCCTATAATCGTTCTGTCATCCGGTGTGATTACTCCATCTCCATTTATATCTTCGTATTTTAAACCACCAATTCTGGCTCCTGAATAGGAAGCACTAGCAGCGATGTCCGCTGCACTTTGATTGATTCCCGCAGTTTTATATCCAAAGAATGATCCAAATGGACTTCCAGTTTGAAGGATACTTGTTTGAATACTTCTAAATGTACCATAGATCTGGCGTGACACAGTATTTGCCAGCTTAGTTATCTCATTTACATTTCGTGAAAAGTTCACAACAGCATCAAATTTAAATGGATTATCGTTATTTCTTCCATGATGATACCCTAATGTAAGTTCGATACCCTTATTGGTCATGTCACCTATATTAACGAATGGTGTAGCGCCCAAACCAACGGCTGTACTTGGCAGTGGAACGTTATATAGCATATCTGTCGTTTTTTTGCTATACCAATCTACTGAACCATCAAATACACCTTTATCCAGTGTAAAATCAAGTCCGATATTCAGGGATTTTAAGGATTCCCACTTGATTGATGGATTGGCATAATTTGCCTGCCATACACCAGCAGTAACTTGATTACCTCCACCAATCGGGTAGGCAGCACTAGGTAGTGTACTCTGGTATCTGTTAATGTAATTATTTGAAGGAATCCTTTGATTACCAGTTGCACCATAACCGATACGCAGTTTTAAGTCGTCAAAGATTTTACTGTCTTTCAGGAAACTTTCTTCAGATAGTCTCCATGCAACGCTTGCTGCTGGGAAGTAACCATATTTATTCTCATCTCCAAAGTTTGAAGAACCATCACGACGTAGTGTAACACTTGCCAGATATCTGTCATTGAATGAGTAGTCAGCTCTACCAAAAAGAGAGAAAAGCGATCCTACTAAACCGGCTATGGCCGGGTCAATAATTGAAGAGTTGCTGATCCCTGATGTTCCGACACCTACATAATTATAATCGGGGTTGCCAAGTAAGAAGAAGTCATTTCTTTGTGCATTTAATTGCCTGCTTCTGCTACGGATAGCCTCTGTACCTGCCAGTAAAGTAAAACGATGTTTATCTAAAACTTTGCTGTAGGTTAAAGTATTTGTCCAGGTCCATTCTGTATTATATCCCTGAAATTCGTTGATGTTATTAGAATTATTACCCTCATTAAATTCCAAATTAGGATAACGTAAAGTAATACCGTTATAATTTTCATAACGGATACCAAAATTCGTTCTTGCCACTAATCCGTCTATAATATCAGCTTCTGCGAAGACATTGCCGAAAAAGAAGTTACTTCTGTTGATATTGTCCTTAGCCCGGTATAAAAAGGCCACAGGATTCTCTGCATTCCCTAATTTACTACCGCGCGTTCCTGCAAAATTTCCCATGATATCGTAAACAGGAATTATTGTAGGTATACGGTAAGCCCAGCCAACAGCACTACCTTCATCCTGATAACCACCAGCAACATTAGGATTTACACCAAAACCGACACCTTCGGAATAACTGTATTGTGCATTTTCACCGAAGCGAAAGTGTTTATTTAAGGCAGAAAAGGTAGTATTAGAGCGGAAATTATATCTTGTAAATGAAGTATTTTTAATAGTTCCTTCTTGTTTTAAGTATCCACCACCAAAAGCGTAGGTTGCATTTTCCCCTCCACCGCTTGAACTCAATTGATAGCTCTGAGTTGGTGCAGATTCAGTAATCTCATCAAACCAGTTTGTACCCTGCTTATTTGCACGTACAATCTGATAAAACAAATCCGGATTCCTTGAGTAGAAATATTTTGAAGGATCTGCAGCTGCAGCAGTTACGTCCTGTCCCGATAAATTATTAGGAATTGTACCTGCATAAAGGTAGTCTGGTAATGTTGGATTTGCTCCACTACCATAGTTTGTACCGGCAGCAGGTGTTAACCCTGCATTTCGGAAACCCTGGAATATATATTCTGCATATTGCTGAGGATTCATCATTTCAGGAAAAGTGTTTTTCCTTGGTGACTGTACACCGTAATAAGCATCCAAAGTGATTTTTGGTGGCCCGGCAACGCCCTTTCTAGTAGTTATAATCACGACCCCGTTATTTGCCCTGGCTCCATAAATTGAAGCTGAAGATGCGTCTTTTAACACCTGCATGCTTTCAATATCGTTCTGATTCAGCCATGAAAGCTTTCCTTCAAACGGTACTCCGTCGATTATATAAAGCGGATCATTGTTGTTAATAGTACTGAAACCCCTTATCCGGATTTGCGGCGTTGATCCCGGCGCACCATCAGTGATAATCTGTACACCTGGCGCTTTACCTTGCAAGGCCTCTACGGCACTCGCTGCGGGTTGAGATTTCAACTGTGCGATGTTAACTACAGTAACAGCACCCGTTAAATCCTTTTTGCGTTGAGACGTATAACCAGTTACAACCACCTCTGTAAGGTCATTTTTAACCGGATCAAGCGTAACATTTAGGGTAGTTTGTGTGCCCACTGATACTTCCTTTGAAGAATAACCTACGAAGGAAATAACCAATACGGTATTAGGACTTACATTTAATGCGAAAATACCGTTGGCATCTGTGATCGTTCCTCCCGGGCCATTCTTCACTTTTACGGAGGCACCGATAATTGGCGTTTTGTCATCTCCGGCTATGACCTTTCCGGTGATTTTAGTCTGAGCCTGTACGTTCACAGCAAGGCACAAACTCATTAGCAGGAGCATAACACTCCTCTTGATAAGTAGTAGATTTCGTTGCATAAGATAATATTTGGTTTGGGTTAAATAGTTATAAAGGTTTTTACATATAATCTTTTTGAAATTTGGGTGAATGAGCGCAGAAAAAAGGGGAGGGGAAGGTTATGAAAAATACGGAAAGAAGCAGCTTAAAAAATGCAATAGAATTTACCTGATAAACACTGCTGAAATGTTTTACCTGTTCAAAAATTGTTAATATCTGGTTTGTTCTTTTTTGCTAAATCTAATCTAATAAAAAAGTATTTAAATGCAAGAGATTAAAATAAATATTTCTCACATTATGTGAAAATGTGCTGTTTTTGTGTCATAAAGTGTGTTTTTTTTGGTGTAAAAATTACACTTTACTACCTGCAAATCAGTGTTTAACCAACAAAGCCCTGAGGGGCTTCCTCAAGGCTTTGTGAATAAATGTTAATAATACGTTTATAAATATCTACTTCGTAAAGGTAAAACGCGAGGTCTGATTATCTCTTGAATTGGCACCTATATACAAATTGAAATCTCCTTTTTCAGCAGCAAATTTTAAATCCGAATTATAGAATTTAAGCATTTCTTCTGTAAGGGTAAACGTAACTGTTTTAGTTTCTCCCTTTTTAATAAACATCTTCTGGAATCCTTTTAATTCTTTAACAGGTCGTGTTACAGAACCGTAGATGTCCTGAAGATATAGTTGTACTACTTCTTCACCATCAAAGTTACCAGTGTTTTTCACTTCAATAGTAGCCTGAATAGTTTGTCCTGCAGCGAGAGTTGCTTTATTTAGTTTTATTGGTGAATAGCTAAATGTGGTATAACTCAATCCATATCCGAATGGATACAAAGGATCATTTGAACTGTCAATGTAGCGGGATTTGAATTTTTCATTGGATAGTCCATCGTAAGGACGACCAGTGTTTTTATGGTTGTAATACAATGGAATCTGACCAACGTTTCTTGGGAAAGTAGCAGTCAGTCTACCTGCAGGATTATAATTCCCTACCAATACATCAGCAATTGCATTTCCTGATTCGGTTCCTGAGAACCAAGTTTCTAATATGGCCGGAATGTTCTCGTCTTCCCATGTTAGTGTAAGAGGGCGACTATTCATTAAGACCAATACGATTGGTTTGCCTGTAGCGGCTAATGCTTTTAACAGTTCTTTTTGATTGGGTAATAAATCCAGACTCGTTCTGCTGGTGGCCTCACCACCCATAATAGCACTTTCTCCCAATACCACTATAGCGATATCAGCTTTTTTAGCAGCAGAAACTGCATCGCTGATCAGTTTTTCAGGTGTTTTTTCATCCGCTACAATATCAGCGCCATTGGCATTGATCTGTTTTAGAATTGCAGGATCATCTGCCAGGTTCGCACCTTTAGCATAAGTAATGTCCATTTCAGGAGCTACATTTTTCAAACCTTCCATCACACTGATTGCCAGTTTCCAGTCGCCCGCAGCACTCCAGTTTCCTATCATGTCACGTTTATTATCTGCCAGCGGACCAATCAAAGCTATTTTTGCGTTCTTTTTCAGTGGCAATAACTGATTGTTGTTTTTTAACAACACCATAGATGCTTCAGCAATTCTTTTCGCATCAGCCCTGTTTTTCTGAGAAAGTATTTCAGTCTTTGCTTTTTCTTCGTCAACATATTTATAAGGGTCAGCAAATAATCCTAGTTTGTATTTCGACTCCAGGATTCTGCGACAAGCAAGATCAATAACTGCCATGCTGATTTTTTTCTCCTGTAAAGATTTTTTCAGCGTATTCAGGAATCCTTCACTCACCATATCCATATCTGTACCCGCTGCCAGGGATAATGCACTTACTGTCTGCAAATCACCTAAACCATGCGGTACCAATTCGCTCACACCAGTATAATCGCTTACTACAAAGCCTTTAAAGCCCCATTGTTTACGCAACAGGTCGGTCAGCAGCCATTTGTTAGCTGTCGCAGGAACACCATTGATATCATTAAATGATACCATTACAGTCTCAGCACCTGCATCAACTGCAGCTTTATAAGGAGGCAGGTATTCATTATACATTCTGATCAGACTCATGTCCGTTGTATTGTAATCTCTACCGCCTTCTGCTGCACCATATAAGGCAAAGTGTTTTACAGAAGCCATGATCGCATCTTTATTAGACAAGCTGTTGGTTTGATATCCTTTTACCATTGCAGCTGCAATTAAGGAACCCAGGTAAGGATCTTCACCCGAACCTTCGGCAATTCTTCCCCATCTCGGATCTCTCGCAATATCTACCATAGGAGAGAAGGTCCAGTTTAAACCATCTGCACTTGCTTCTCTTGCTGCAATACGTGCACTTTTCTCAATCAGTCCTAAATCCCATGATGCACTTAAGCCCAGTGGAATCGGGAAAATGGTTTTGTGTCCGTGTACTACATCATAACCGAAGAGCAATGGAATTTTGAGTCGTGATTTCGTAACAGCCAGTTCCTGTAGCTTACGTACAGCCTGTGGCGTGAAAGTGTTAAATACGCCACCTACTAAACCTTTTTCAATTTTTTCATCTACACCTTCACTCAAAATTGGGCCGGTAACGTCAAAACCTACGGCAGGTAAGTTGAGTTGTCCGATTTTTTCATCCAGTGTCATTTTAGACATTAGATTGGTGACGAACGCATTCATTTTTTGGTCGGTGCCTGATGCTGCCTTTTTCTGCTGAGCAAACATAGTGTTTGTGCTGAAAACGGCTGCCAGTAAAAATAAGGAAGTCGATTTTTTCATATTGTGTGTTTATTATATGTGTTATTTTTTTAATGCAGGACTTTCGAAACCTAATTTATTTAAGCCGTTTTTTACATCCGGGCTGCTCATGAAAAGTTTCCATAATAAGCCAGATCTGTAATTTTCAATCATGCAGATAATAGGTCCCTGATCAATTGCCAGGTGCGATTTTGCATACCAGTTATGTTCTTCACTAAATCCATCTACAAATCCATACTCACTCCATATTTTATCACCTAAATCAAAATAGAAATGCCTCAATGCCTTCATCGAATATTCAGGTGTATAAGGAAATGCAGACAAGGCCGCAGTCGGAGTAATTACTCCTAAATCCTCAGTAGGAGAGTGGGCCGCATATCCCTGCCAGCTATCACCAGCCGTCAGTCCCCAGCTATTTTCTCCATAACCGTTGTAATGTTTAGGATTTTCCACACAATAGGCATGGTTAATCAGCGTATGGTTTTTGTTCTGTTCAAAATAATCCGCATAACGATCTTTTAATCCTCGCGGATCCAGTCCCAGAAAAGAATAGTGGGTAAAAAATAATGGTCCGCCGAAGTCAAAACCTAATGGCAATGTAATGCCCTGGTATTTTTTGCCATTATAAAAGGTGTTGCTATTTGCCCATCCATCCTCATATACTCTTTTATCAATTGCAAATTTGGGTGAGGAAGCAGCCATCACATAAGTAATAAAACATTCGTTCCATCCTTTGATCTGGTGGTTCATGCTCCATCCGTTATTCGGACTCCAGTGCCAGTACAATGCATTTTGCTGTTGTGTAAACCAATTCCATTCAATGCCTTCCCACAGCCATAATATTTTATTACGGATGTCATTCTCCACTGCATTATCCGCGGTGTAATACTGACGTGCAGTAAGCAGGCCCTGAAAAAGAAATGACGTTTCCACGATATCGGCACCGTCGTCTTTAGGACTAAAGCGGATTACTTTACCTGTTTCACCATTTAACCAGTGCGGAAACGCACCGTGAAACATATCTGCTTTATATAAAAAATCTACTATCTTCTTAGTGCGTGCTGCGGCTTGTTCGCGCGTAATGAATTTGCGCTCCGAAGCTACAATCATTGCCATTACACCAAAACCAGTTCCTCCGGTTGTTACCACCTCATCACCGTAGTCGTAAGACCTGTTGCTGCGTTCTCTTGCCATTCCACTTACCGGGTGACCAAAATCCCAGAAATAACGGAAGGTCTGTTTTTGAACAAGGTCAAGTAACTGATCATCTGTCAGATTTTTCTGTATTTTCATCACAGGCTTTATTCCATCAGCGGCACTAGCTTTTGATTTCTGGCAGGAAGCATTAAACGTATAAAACGATAGGAGGAAGGCGAACAGGCAGGCAGAATTAAATCTCATTAGTATCTGTTTTAATTTGTAATGATATTAAAAGAGGCTGCCCGGCAACGCCAGGCAACCTCTACATATGGGTGTTTGATTGTTTCTAGTAACCAGGGTTTTGAGTTAAAACGCCTCCGCTTAAATCAATTTCATTTTGTGATATCGGCCAAACTTCATTTTTATTTGCTTTCCATCCTTTAGGACCAAAAACTTCTAAAGCTCTGCCTTGACGAACCACATCGAAATAACGGTCGCTTTCCATAGCCAGCTCTACTTGTCTCTCTTTGTAGATGGCTAAGCGCAAAGCAGTCTGATCCGTTACGGTAACATCAGGTAAAATGCCTGTTAATCCATTTCTCGCACGAAGCCTTACTTTGTTTAATGAAGTTAATGCTAAACTAGTATTACCTAATTCATTTGCAGCTTCAGCATTCATTAACAATACATCTGCAAAACGCAATACCCGAATGTTCTGCTGTGCACCCTGATTAAATCCAGAGATATATTGGCTAAAAGGAACATAAGATTTCTGGTTATACATTGGATTAACAACTGTATTAGGGATCACATCTCCCTGCGGTGTAGTTTCCCCTCTGAAAATGATTGTTGCATCTCTTCTTGGATCTCCTGTCTCAAAGGCAGCTGCCAGAACTGCTGAAGGTACATTGAATCCCCATCCACCTGCAGGTAGGCCAGCCACACCTTGTACCTGACTGTATTGTGAATTAGATGCATCTGGATTTCCAACAAGCATTTCTGCCTGAATTTCAAATAAAGACTCTACGTTATTCTCATTATTTGTGCGGAAGCCTTTTTCGAAATCCGGGAACAAACTATATCCTAAACCAATCACCTGATTGGTATAAGAAAGAACATCTGCCCACTTTTTCTGGTACATGGCAACTTTAGCGTGCATGCCTAATGCTGCACCTTTAGTTACACGACCAAGATCTGCAGCTCCATAAGATTGAGGTAAAACCGATGCAGCCTCTGTCAGGTCCTTTTCAATAAAAGCATATATTTCTGCTTTTGGTGTACGCGGAATGATAAATTTCGCAGGGTCAGAAGGTAAGTCTAGTCTCAATGGAACATCTCCATAAGCCCTAACCAGTCTGAAATATGAATAAGCTCTCACAAATTTTGCCTCCGCCATATAGCGGGTTTTTAAGGTTTCATTCATTGTAATTGCTGAAATGTTATTCAACAGCTGATTACAAAGCGTAATGTTACGGTACTGACCAGTCCAAAAGCTCAACAATGATCCCTCAGCAGGGGTAACTGTAAAGTTTTCGTACAGGTCAAAAAAAGCAGCATCAGTAGGGGTACTACCTTTATCTGCTTCGTCAGATGCCATACTTTCTATCGCCAACGCTGGAAAAGCTACGTTTTCCCAGCTACGTAAATTTGCATATATAGCATTTACACCTTTAGTAGCGTCACCTTCAGTTTTCCAGAACTGTTCAGATGTTTGTGATCCTTGCGGGTCTACATCTAAAAAGCTTTTCTTACAAGATGTGGTAAATATTACTGTAGATAATAAAGCAATAGCAAAGTACTTCTGCATTGTTATATTTTTATACGTTCTCATATACTATTCGATTAAAAAGTAAGGTTAACACCTAAGTTGTAAGTGGCAAACAAGGGATAAACATTGAAATCAACTCCTGTAGCTGTAGGCTTTCCGCCAACCTCAGGACTAAATCCTCTGTATCCAAAAAAGTTAAATGCATTTTGTGCATTCGCGAAAACGCGTAGTTTCTGCATTTTCAATTTTTTAACCAATTCCTGTGGCAAGTTGTAACCTAGTTGGATATTACGTAATCTGATGTAAGCTCCGCTTTCAACATAGAAAGAGTTTGTTTGATTATTATTATTGTTTGCGAGGTTAGCAGATGGATAGGTATTGGTTGAATTAGGACCTGTCCAACGGTTGTCATAAAACTCTTTGGTGTAATTTTCATTACCGAATCTATTACCCAAATTTGCATTGAAAATATCTACATCAGCTACACCTTGAATATCAACCGTAAGGTCGAAATTTTTATAGGCAAAGTTGGTATTCACACCATAAGTGTATTTAGGATTAGGATTACCAATAACCACTCTGTCTCTTGCATCAATTATGCCATTCCCATCAGTATCCTGATACTTAAAATCACCCTGTTTTGCACCCGGTTGTCCAGATATCGCTGCAGCTTCAGGTGTTTGAATAATACCAGTAACCTGATAACCGTAGAATGAACCAATTGGATCACCTATCACAGTTCTTGTAGGGATAACTGCATTATTGAGTCCATCACCCCCGCCATAAAGTGGAATACGGCCAGACACGACTGTTAATACCTTATTTGTATTGATACCAACGTTTCCACTAATAGAGTAAGTTAAGCCACCGGCTGTTTTATCAGTCCAAGTAGCCATAAACTCGAATCCACGATTTCTAAAATCGGCCTGATTTCCATTCCTACCACTATCTGATGTCCCTAGTGAGCCCAAAATAGGGATTGGGAAAATTGCCAGTTGTGTGGTTTTATTATAGTAATCTGCTTCAATACTCAGCTTGTTTGCCAGGAAGCCCATTTCCAGACCTATGTCAGTTCCAACGCCGCGTTCCCAGCGAATCATTTGCGGAACTATTGTAGTTACACTAGCTCCTGTATATGGTATACCACCAAAAAAGGCTGTATAACCAGCTCCCTGATTAACAGTTTGTATCGTTGGGTTAATTGCTACACCAGAATTACCAACTTTACCCCAGCTTCCACGAAGTTTCAGGTTGCTGAAGATCTTTTGGTCTTTCATAAACTCTTCATTGCTTACTACCCATCCTGCTCCAATTGAAGGAAAATAACCTCTTGCGTCCTTACTTCCGAAAAATGCTGATGCACCGTCACCCCTTAAAGAAGCATTCAACATATATTTGTCTCTGAAGGAATAGTTTACACGTGCAAAATATGATGATGCGGTATTTAATGAACCAGAATTTTCAACCCTTCTGCCATCAACGTTTCCAAGATTTAAAAACAAATTATTATTGTCTGTATAGGGCACGTTTTGTGCATAACCTAAGATCGTAGCACCTTTGTACTGTTGAGCGGTTTGTCCGGCAAGTACTGTTATACTATGATCTCCCCATTTATTATCATAAGTTAAGGTATTCTCTAAAATCCAGTTTCTTGTCTCAGTTCTATTCATTGTCAGACTGCTGATATTAGCGTTCTGGCCAGCAGTAGCAAAATATTGGGGAACATAATTTCTACTTTCCTCTTGTCCAAAATCACCACCAGCGCTCGTCTTGAAAGTAAAATGTCTGGCAAATTTCAGTTCTGCAAAAACATTACCAGTAACTCTGTATTTAGTTGTCCTGCTATTGTTAAAATCTAATGTAGCTTGCGGGTTAACATTGCTACCATTACCCAGATTAAGCGTGTTTGGATCACCATATGAGCCATCTGCATTAAAAACAGGTACAACAGGAGCTGCTGTATATAATGCACGATAAATGCTGGCAGGAGGATCAATTGAAGTACTTGAAGTTCCAGTCACATTATATCCTATTTTCAATCCTTTAAAAATCTGGAAGTCATTAGCTAAACGTGCTGTATATCTCTTATAGTTGTTATTTTTGATGATACCGTCCTGATTTAAATAACCTAATGAAAAGTTATAACTTGATTTTTCAGTTGCACCATTTATGGATAATTGATGGTTAGTTACCATGGCATTTCTCAAAGCCTGATTATACCAGTCCGTTCCTTCTCCCAAATTAGTATTTGCAAATAATGGATCTTCTCCTAAAATGTTATAAGCCTCGTTTACCGCTGTAGCATATTCAGTAGCATTGGTCATTTTAACCGCATTGGTTACGTGTTGGATACCAACAAAACCATTATAGTTAACTGTTGCATCTCCGTTTTTACCACGTACTGTAGTTACCAGCACTACGCCATTTGCAGCCCTGATACCGTAAATTGACTGACTAGATGCATCTTTCAAGATACTCATGTTAGCAATATCAGCAGGGTTTAAAAAGCTGATATCGTCATACCATACACCGTCAACTACATACAGCACACCAGTATTTCCAAATATTGTTCCTGTACCACGAATTGTAATCTGTGGAGAGGATCCAGGTGCACCATTATTGGTAATACTTACCCCTGCTACTTTACCTTGTAATCCACTTATCGGATTCTGTGAAGCCTGCTTAGAGATTTCTTCGCCTTTCAACGATGCTACCGCTCCTGTAACATCAATCTTGCGCTGAGTACCATAACCTACAACTACAACTTGATCTAACTGCTGAGAAGAAGAAGCCATAACTGCATTTACAGTTGTTTGATTATTCACAGGTACTTCCTGTGTAGTATAACCTATATAGGTAAATACTAATGTTCCGTTTGCCGGTACGCTAATGGTATACTTTCCATTAACATCTGTCTGTGTTGCTTTTGTTGTTCCTTTTACTACCACGCTTACAGCTGGAATGGTGCTCTTATCCGTACCATCTGATACCGTACCCCGAACAGTGATGTCCTGAGCAGATACTGCGTTAATAAATAATAAACAAAGAAAAGTTAGAACAGAAAACTTTGTAAAGATTCGTCTCATACTAATTTATAGTTTTGGTATTAATTGTGGGTTAAAGCTCCGGCAGTTTTTGAGGATAAACAAAGAAATCGCCTCAACATTAATACATCATCAGAGCTTTGTGTATTAAATACAATAAGTTTTTTCAATTGCACAATCGGCCTTCCTGACTAATTTACGCGATATAATTAGGGTACTGAAGGAATTAATATATTTCAGTTATTGTGTGGTGTTTTTGAAGGCTTGTGTAGTAATGATGTAGTCCTAAAGCTCCATAAAGAACTCTGCAAGGTTCTTGTCGTGCGGTATATTCAGCTTTTTACGCAATCTGTAACGCCTGATTTCTACCCCTCTTAAGGAAATATTGAGGAGCGAGGCCATCTCTTTACTGCTCATATTCATGTGCAGGTAGGCGCATAATTTAAGGTCATTTGGAACCAGATCCGGATGGTTTGTCTTCAGCTTTTTGAAGAAACTACCATGTGCTTCATTGAAACTGGTCTCGAATAAATTCCAGTCGCGCTCATCATTCATCCCTTCATCAATTACCTTTTGTATTTTCCTGAGCTGATCATCTTCCAGCTTTTTACCGGTGCCATCTTTTAGTTTGGTCATCTCCTCACTGAGTTTCTGCAGCAACTCATTTTTATAAACCAGACTCATTGCCGAACTGGCAAGTTCGCGATTTTTACTTTTCAGCTCTGCCTGTAGTTTCTCCGTTTGCAATTTGATGATTTGTTTTTCATTGGCTTCTGCTTCTTTTTTAAGATAGGCCTCCTGCTCAATTTCCAGTTTCGATTTTATCTTTTGCTGGTCTTTCTGCAATTTACGCTCGTATGTCTTTTTGCCTTGCAGAGCAACGTAAACAAACAAAATCAGGTAGATCGCGATAGCCCATTTACTTGCATAGAAGGGTGGAAGAACTGTAAACTCGAACACGGCTGCGGGTGTAACTGATTCATCATCAATTTTTGCCCTGACTAAAAACCGGTAATTTCCGCTAGATAAATTGGTGAAATCCTTCTGTGTTGCTGTGCTCCAGTCAGACCATTGTTTAGAGTATCCTTCCAGGTAATACTGGAATTTAACTTTAGACTGTCTGTAATAGGGTAGGGCAAAAGATATCCTGATATTATTTCTGCTAAAAGGGATCTCAATTTCAGTGTCACTGTTGCCGTTTTCTGTAATGATCCGGTAGGTGTCAGTCACATCCTCTATCTTGCGGATCAGCACCTGGGGCAGTTTTATCTTCTGTTTAATCTCGTCACTATTCGTTCCATTGTAAATTACAAATCCGTCATCCACGCTAATCAGGTAAATCTGATCACTAATTTTACTGATATTTTCATAGTACTGTACCATGCGACCATCTAAAACACTGAAGCGGTTGGAGTCTATGCTGATTTTTCCCGGTTCCAAAAGACTTACCAATCCCATCTTACCATGGTTAATGAACCAGTATTTTTTTATCCCCGCATTGATAATCTTATTAGAACCAGCATAATATCCAAGACCTTTGTTCAGCTCAGTATACAACGTAAAACGATTACTGATCTCATCATAAATCTGAAATCCGGCTTTAGAAGAGAATAACAGCTTATTCTCCAACATGAAGATATTGATATTGTAATTATCTTTAAGACCATTCTTATCATCAAAGTAGCTGGTTTTAATGACTTTGGTGAAATCTGCACTTAATGTTAGTCTGTATAAACCTTT
>Ga0247813_10000728_pt1 | contig 27687 bp, 29 predicted proteins | sample UWRJL169409C1_FD_180719 | JGI IMG/M metagenome (GOLD analysis project Ga0247813, IMG submission 180719) | Plant litter microbial communities from Arlington Agricultural Research Station in Wisconsin, United States - UWRJ-L169-409C-1 | ecosystem: Environmental > Terrestrial > Plant litter >...
GACCGAGACCTCACCGTCGGAGAGCACTCCACCCGACGACCCGACGCCCCCGGTCCCGTCCGAGGAACCTACGTTCTCGGAGCCTTCTCCCGAGCCCACGATCACCACTGACCCCGACGGCTCGACAGGGCAGGACGACTTCCTCATCCCCGAGGAAGAGGTGCTCTTCACGGCGGACGAGCTGTACAGCAGCGAGATCGACGACCTGTACGCGGACGTCGAGGCGGCCGACAGGTCCAACCGGATCGGGATCTGCCGCTCGGCCGCGATCGTCGTGGGCGAGCTCACCTCCGCCGAGATCGAAGAGCGCCGCGAGGCGATGGCACCCGAGGACGTCGAGGTCCTCGAAGACTTCGTCTCCCTGTGCCAGCGGGTCCTCGCGAGCTGACGTGCGCCTCGCGCGCCAGCCGGTTCAGCCCGCCTGGGCGGCCTCGGCCTCGGCCAGGTCGGCGTACCCGACGAGCAGCACGGTCCACCGCAAGGTCTGCTCGGTGAGGTTGCCGCCCGAAGCCGCGGTCTCTTCGACGAGGCGGGCGTAGCCCTCGAAGGTCCGGTCGGAGTAGGAGCCCAGCTCGCCGCGCAGGTAGGTCTCGAAGGACGTGTCGGCGAGGGTGTCCTGCGTGGTGCGCAGCGTCCGCATCGCCCGGCCGAGCCGCGGGTACCGGGCGCAGAAGTCGACTGCCCAGGCGACCTGCCGTGCGACGACGCGCTCTTGCTCGGAGACCCGGCGCGGGTCTAGGGCGGGCAGCTGTGGGGCGATCTCGCGCGCGTAGCGATCGGGTTCTGTCGATGCCATCATGCGGGCGTACTTCTCGGTGAGCAGGTTCCTCCCGGTCGACCCAGCCTCGTCGAGGTCGGCTGCGTAGCTGCGGAGCAGGTCGGTCGGCCAGGTGAGGAACTGGCTCAGTCGCATCTGGTGGAAGGTCGACAGGTCGTCCTGGCACGCTGCGGGTCCGCCCTCGTTGTTGACCTGCGTGAACTGCGCCCACTCTCGCTCGACGACGCTCTCGGCCACCTCCAGCCGCTCCTGCATCGTGCTGGTGTCCTCCGTCGGGGTGGTGCTCATCGCCGGTCCTCCGTCGTCTCTCACAGTGCCTTCAACCAGGGGTCGGTGATGTGCGCGGCGACGTGCTCGCGCTGTCGCTCGAGGAAGGTCTCGCCGCTCCTGGTCAGACCTCGGGCCTGGAGCTCGGCGGCGATCGTGGCGCAGAGCCCCTCGATCCGCTCCTCCAGCCGTGCTCGCGCGTCGGGAGAACCCGGTCCGAAGCACGCTGCCGACGCGAGCCGGAGGATCTCGGAGAGGTCGTCGACAGCGCCGGGCAGGCTCGAGCCCATGCGACGGCTCAGACGGCGCAGCGCCGCGAAGTGCCACTTGTAGTACGGCAGGTACCCGGCCGACGAGGGCCCGGTGAGCAGGAAGACGAGGGAGGCGACGGCCCGGGCGAGCTCACCGACCGACAACCACGCCGCCTCCCCGTCACCGCGGTCGAGCATCCTGGGGACGTTGTACTGACCTGCCTGCGAGATCATCCCGAGCCTGCGTGAGACGAGAGCCCACCTGACGTCGCGGGGCATCCTCGTGAAGGACCCCCGGACCGCGCTGAACGCGCCGTGCGGGTCGGCGAAGACAGCGCCGTCGGTCGCTGCGGCAAGCGTCGCCTCGTCGAGCATCAGCCACTCGTGAGCGGTCGTGGGCGCCTGCCTGTAGCCGGTGATCTGCTCGTAGAAGTCGCCGATCTCGAAGACGCCGACGCGGCGACCTGGACCGTGCGCACGAGGGGTCGTGGGCGTGCGGTCCACGCCGCGGAAGGTGCGGGGGAGCGTGTCATAGTCGGCCTGGAGCGCGGCGCCGATCTCGGCATGGTCCTCGGCGGTGAGCCACAGGCAGAATCCCGGGCCCGTGTCGTGGTCGCGGGAGATCGCGTCGTCGAAGCCGTAGCACTCGGAGCCGTGGCCGACAAGACCCGCGGCGATCCGACCGTTGTACGCCGGGTACCGGGACTCGAGCATCGGGCGCCCGTGCTCTTCCCAGAAGGCGCGGGCGAGATCGAGGCCAGAGTCGGGCGTGCGCGTCGTCGGGACCGCGGCGGCCGGTCCTGACGGGGCCGTGGCGGGGACAGGGGTGGGGGTGCTCGGACGGTCTGACGAGCCAGTCCCGGGCGCGGCCACCGCTGCGGCTGTAGCGGCAGCCTCAGCCTCAGCCTCGGCGAGGTTCTCCGCCGTCACCGCGTAGTAGTCGTTGTCCGTGCCGTAGCACTCGGTGATGATCGCGAGCGCCTGGCGGTACATGGTCACGGCGTCGGCGTAGCGCCCGACCCTGAAGCACGCCTCGGCGTGCCCTGCGACGGCCGACGCGTAGTGGGGGTCGTCTTCGTGCCCGCCGTCCCGGTAGATCGCGAGAGACCTGTCGACGTACCGGGCGGCGTCCTCGTGCTGCCCGAGCATGAAGCTCACGAGCGCCAGGTTGGTGCAGGTGGTCGCGATGTCGAGGTCGCGCTCGGGGTCGACCGACGAGGCCTCGAGGATCGACATCGCCGCTCGCAGCTCCGCCAGCGCCTGGGCGTGGTCCTGCCGCTCGCTGCAGAGGATCGAGAGGTTGTTGTGCAGCCCTGCGAGACGCCGGTCAGTCGGTTCGAAGGCAGCGTCTGCCACGGACAGCGCCTGGCTGTAGAGCGCGCGGGCGTCGTCGGGGCGGCCCGCCGCACGCATCGCTGTGGCCGCGTTGATGAGCGTGGTCGCGTGGGCGTCGGTGCCCGTGAGGCCCATGCTCTCGACGAGGGTGAGGGCAGACCGGCTCGCCGTGACGGCGTCGTCGTGCAGGCTCTGCGAGCGGTACAGCCCGACGAGCTCGTTGAGGAGCGTCAGCCGGGCTCCGTCGTCGCCCTGACGCTCGGCATCGGCGAGCGCCGACCGGAGGTAGGGCGCGGCCCGTGTGGGACCGTCGTGGGCCGCGAAGATCGCGTCGAGACCGCGGAGCACGGCCGCGACGTCGACGGGCTGCGGAGGAGCTGCTGGGTGGGCGTCCGGTGTGCGTGACGTCATGGTGCCGGTCGGGTCGCGCGGGCGGTGTGCATCTGTCCACCGTGCCATGCTGCGCGGCCTGAGATGTGGGGCTTTGGTCGGTCGCGCCCACGGTGAGCTTGCTGAGGGCTGGGCGAGGACGAGCGGGCTGGCGCAGGTCTGACCTGCCCGACCGGAGGGTCGGGTCAGCGGACCCGCCGGCGGTAGGCGGCGACAGCGGCGAGGTAGGCGCCAGCCAGCAGTGCGACCAGCCAGGCGAGGGCGACCCAGATGTCGCCTCCGACGGGGGTCTGCGCGAAGAGCGCGCGGACCGTGTCGACGACGGCGGTGACGGGCTGGTGCTCGGCGAACCAGGCGACGGGCCCGGGCATCGAGGCTGTCGGCACGAAGGCCGAGCTGATGAACGGCAGCAAGATCAACGGATAGCTGAAGGCGCTCGCCCCGTCGACTGTCGTGGCCGAGAGCCCGGCGACCACAGCGACCCACGTGAGGGTGAGCGTGAAGAGCACGATCAGCCCGACGACGGCCAGCCACGCGCCGACGGTCGCCCCTGTGCGGAAGCCCAGGAGCAGCGCGACCACCACGACGACCACGACCGAGACGAGGTTCGCGACGAGCGAGGTGAGCACGTGCGCCCACAGGACGCTCGGACGCGCGATCGGCAGGGACTGGAACCGTTCGAAGATCCCGCTCTGGAGGTCGAGGAACAGCCTGTACGCGGTGTAGGCGACGCCTGAGGCGACGGTGATGAGCAGGATGCCGGGGAGCATGTAGTCGACGTAGGACTGGTCCGAGCCCGTGTCGATCGCGCCGCCCAGCACGTAGACGAACAGCAGCATGAGGGCGACCGGGGTGACGACCGTCGTGATGATCGTGTCGGGGCTGCGCAGGATGTGGCGCAGCGAGCGGCCGGTCAGGGCAGCGGTGTCGGCGAGCGCGTGGGAGGTCATCAGGAGTCCTCTCGTGGTGGGCGTGCGTCACCTGCGGGATCGACGTCGGGCACGTCGTCGGGAGCTCCGGAGCCGGTCGTGGTGCTCGCCCCGGGGCGGCTGCCGGTGCCGACGAGGGCGAGGAAGACGTCTTCGAGGGAGGGCTTCTTCTCGACGAAGCGGACCTCGGCCGGAGGCAAGAGCTGCCGGAGCTCGTCGAGGGTGCCGTCCTGGATGATCGTGCCCTGGTGCAAGATCGCGATGCGGTCCGCGAGGTGCTCGGCCTCGTCCAGGTACTGGGTGGTGAGCAGGACCGTCGTGCCCGCGCTCGCGAGGTCGCGGACGGTCCGCCACACGTCGAGCCGGGCCTGCGGGTCGAGCCCTGTGGTCGGCTCGTCGAGGACGATGACCGACGGCTCTCCGACGAGGCTCATCGCGATGTCGAGGCGGCGTCGCATCCCGCCCGAGAGCTCGGCGGCCCTGCGGTCGCGGACGTCGGTGAGAGCGAAGTCGGAGAGCAGCGTGCCGGCGACAGTGCCGGGGTCGGGCAGGTGTCGGAGCCTGGCGACGAGGACGAGGTTCTCGCGTGCTGTGAGGATGCCGTCGACCGCCGCGAACTGGCCGGTGAGGCTGATCGCCGTGCGCACCTGGTCCGGTCGGTCCGCGACGTCGGCGCCAGCCACAGTGACGGTGCCCGAGTCGGCCTTCAGCAGCGTCGAGACGATGCGCACGAGCGTGGTCTTGCCGGCCCCGTTCGAGCCGAGCAGGGCGACGATGCTCCCGGGGGCGACGTCGAGGTCGACGCCGCGCAGCACGTGGAGCTCGCCGAAGGACTTCGTGACACCGCGGACCCGGATCGCGGGTGCGGGGGACCCGTCGGTCGTCATGGCCGCCGCGCGTCCCCTGCGTCGTCGGGCCCGGCGTCGTCACCGTCTGACGCGCCGCTCGGGATTCGCTCTGCGGAGTCGACGGTCGCGACGAACCTGGCGCGCTCCTTGTCGATCCACTGCTTCCCGGCGTAGGCCTGCGCGAAGGTCTCGGCGAAGCCGACGGGGTCGTCGCCGACGATGTCCCGCACCGGGGTGGCGTCGAGGGAGGCGCGCTCCCAGAGGTCGGCCAGCTCGCCGAACATGGTGACGAGGGTGTCGCCGTCGGTGACTCCGGCGAAGTAGGTGATGTACCTGTGCATCCCCTTCGCGACGGATCCGTAGGGCTCGGGCAGCGCGTCGATGCGTGCCTTGTCCTGGCGGTACTGCTTCTTCTGCGAGAGCGGGCCGGTGAGGGTCTCGAACCAGTGGGCAGCCATGATCAGGTCTCTCTTCTGTCGTCTGCGGGTCTGTCGTCTGCGGGGTCCTGCGTGCGGAGGTGGTCGATGCGTCCTGCGAGGAAGCTCCAGGACGTCCAGAAGTCGTCGAGGTACTCGGCGCCTGCGGCGTTGAGGGTGTAGACCTTGCGCGGTGGTCCCTTCTCGGAGGGGACCTTCTCGACGTCGACGAGGCCGCGGCGCTCGATCCGCACCAGCAGCGCGTAGACGGTGCCCTCGACGATGTCGGAGAAGCCCTGCTCGCGCAGCCGCGCGGTGATCTCGTACCCGTAGGCCGGCTCGGTCGCGAGGATCGCGAGGACGATCCCTTCGAGGGTGCCCTTGAGCATCTCGGTCATCTGCTTGCCCATGAGACCCCGTCCCGGTACTTGGTGATGCTGACTACCACTAGATAGTAGCACCGAGTACCGGGCGCGCAAGAGGGTCCCCGCAGCCCCGCAGCCCCGCAGCCTCGCAGCCCCGCAGCGCCGCGGTCTCCGAGGTCTGGCGGGACCTCAGGGCGCAGAGGTGAGGCGCGGGGACAGGGCGGGTGCGGGCACCGTGCGCGGTTGCCACGCCACGGGACGCCCCGCCCGCAACGACGCGGGCACGTCGAGCACCCGCTGGTTGCGGCTGCCGCGGAAGGGCAGCGTCAGGTCGCGCTCGGAGAGGGTGAACGGCCCGTCGACGAGCACGTCGAGCATCCCGAGCAGCTCGACCTTGTCCGCGCTCGCGGTGAGCAGCTCTTCGAAGGTGTATCCCGACCACGCCCAGACGTCTCTGGTGTGGCCGAGCTCGGCGCGCAGCCGGTGGGTGACCTGCAGGCACACCCCGGTGTTGAGGAAGGGCTCCCCGCCGAGCAGGCTCAGGCCCTGCACCGACTCGTGCGCGAGGTCGGCGAGGATCTGGTCTTCGAGGTCGCGCGAGTACGGGCGCCCGTAGCGAAAGCTCCACGCGGCCTCGTTGAAGCACCCCTCGCAGGCGAAGAGGCACCCGCTCACGTACAGGCTGCACCGCACCCCTTCGCCGTCGACGAAGACGAAGGGCTTGTAGTCGGCGACATGGTCACGGCTGAGCCGCGAGGACAACCAGCCGGGCTGCGGCTCGCGCACGGCTCAGGCCTCGGGCTGGTTGGTCGCCCCGGGCGTCCCGGTGCTGCCGGGCATGTGCTTGACCCTGGAGGAGATCTCCACGTGCCGGCCGTGGACCATCGGCCGGGCCTGCGGGTTGCCGAGGTAGCCGCAGGTGCGCTTGACCACGTCGCAGGTGCGGGGGTCCTCGTTGGCGCACTCCGGGCAGGCGAAGCCGCGGGCGGTGGGGGAGAAGTCGCCCGAGAACCCGCAGGCGTAGCAGTGGTCGATCGGGGTGTTCGTACCCAGGTAGCCGACCCTGTCGTAGGCGTAGTCCCACACGGCCTCGAGGGCCTGGGGGTTCTGCTGCAGGACCGGGTACTCGCAGTAGTGGATGAACCCGCCCGCCGTGTGGGCGGGATAGTCCATCTCGAAGTCGATCTTCTCGAAGGGCGTCGGGTTCTTGCGGACGTCGTAGTGGAAGCTGTTGGTGTAGTAGTCCTTGTCGGTGATGTCCGGGACGAGGCCGAACTTCGCGGTGTCGAGGCGGCAGAACCTGTCGGTGAGGCTCTCCGACGGTGTCGAGTACACGGAGAACTTGTAGCCGTGCTCGTCGGTCCAGCGCTGCGCGTGCTCCGACAGCGACCGCAGGATGTCGAGGGTGAAGGTCTTCGCCTCGGCGTCGCCCTCCCAGGCTCCTCCGAAGAACGCCGCAGCCGACTCGTACAGCCCGATGTAGCCGAGGGACACCGTCGCGCGGCCGTCCCGGAACAGCTGGTCGACGTCGTCGTCAGGGTCGAGGCGCTGGCCGAAGGCGCCGTACCTGTAGAGGATCGGCGCGTTGCCGGGCGTGGCCTCGCGGCAGCGCGCGACCCTGAACAGCAGTGCGTCCTCGACGGTCGCGAGGCGCTCGGCGAGCAAGGCCCAGAAGGTCTCGCGGCTGCCGTCGGACTCGAGGGCGATGCGAGGCAGGTTGAGCGTGACCACGCCGAGGTTCATGCGACCCTCGACGGTGTCGTTCCCGTCGGCGTCCTCCCAGCCCTGCAGGAAGGAGCGGCACCCCATCGGGGCCTTGAAGCTCCCGGTGAGCTCGACGATCTTGTCGTAGCTGAGCACGTCCGGGTACATCCGCTTGGTCGAGCACTCGAGGGCCGTCTGCTTGATGTCGTAGTTCGGGTCGCCGGCCTCGAGGTTCACACCGCGCCGCAGCGTGAAGATCAGCTTGGGGAAGATCGCGGTGCGGTGCTCTCCGCCGAGACCTTCGATCCGGATGCGCAGGATCGCCTGCTGGATCTCGCGCTCGAACCACCCGAGGCCGAGCCCGAAGCCGAGGGACGTGAACGGCGTCTGCCCGTTGGACGTGAACAGGGTGTTGATCTCGTACTCGAGCGACTGCATCGCGTCGTGGATGTCTTTGCTCGTCTTCGCCTCGGCGTAGTCCCGGCGTCGGTCCGGCTCGCTCACCCATTCCTGGGCGTCGGCGAGGTGCTTGGCGTAGTTGAGCTCGGCGTAGGGGGCCAGGAGCTCGTCGATCCGGTTGACCGTGCAGCCGCCGTACTGGCTCGACGAGACGTTCGCGATGATCTGCGTGATCTGGGCCGTGGCGGTCTGGATGGAGCGCGGCGGCTCGACCTCGGCGTTGCCGATGCGGAAGCCCTCGCTGAGCATCGACCGGAAGTCGATGAGGCAGCAGTTCGTCATCGGTGCATAGGGGTGGTAGTCGAGGTCGTGGTAGTGGATCTCGCCCTTCTGGTGGGCGTTGGCCACGTGCGGTGGGAGCATCGTCAGGCCCACGGCCTTGCCGACGGCGCCGGCCGTCAGGTCGCGCTGGGTGTTGAAGACGTCGCTGTCCTTGTTGGCGTTCTCGTTGACGACGGCGCTCGCCTTGCTCAGCAGCTCGCCGATCGAGTGGTTGACGTCCGTCGACCGGTTGCGGGCGATGTCGCGGCGCACGCGGTAGCCGATGTACGCCTCGGCGACGTCGTAGTGGCGGCTCTCGAGCAGCACGTGCTCGACGACGTTCTGGATCTCGTAGATCTGCACGGTGTCGGTGAAGCGGCGCGCCACCTCGGTGCTGACCTGCCGGGTGAGGTCGAGGACCGTCGGCCGCACGAGCTGGGGCGGGCCGTGGTGGACGTCGTCGAAGGCGAGGGTGAGGGCACGCTCGACGCGGGCCGGGTCGTAGTCGGCGACCCGGCCGTCCCGCTTGAGCACCTGAGGTGCCGGGGGGCCGGCGGGGGAGAGGTGCTCTGTCCTCTCCGACCCGTGGTGTGCTCGTGCGGTCTGGTCTCCGTCGACGACTGTCACTGCGGGTCCTGCTCCCTCTGGTCACGGCTGCTGGTCAGACGCTCGCCGTCGTAGTGGGGTGCCAGTCGTGGTCCGTCTCGCAGATCAGGGGCACTCGAGCACTACATACGGGGTTGTTGCGTCACAGAGAGACTAGATCTTGTGTCTCGCTCGCAGGGGGCCGAAGGTCCCGGGTGAGGTCGGCAGGCCAGTCGTCGGGCCGTGCCGGCCTCCCCGGATCAGGCGGTGGCGACCTCGACCTCGCCCGACCCTGTCGCGCCGAAGACGATCCGTCGCGTGGCGATCTTGTCGGTGAAGAACCTGTCGTGGCTGACGACCACGACGGCGCCGGGGAAGTGCACGAGGGCGCGCTCCATCACCTGCGTGCTCGACAGGTCGAGGTGGTTGGTCGGCTCGTCGAGGACGAGCACCGAGGCACCTGACAGCAGGCACTGCGCCATCGCGACGCGGGAGCGCTGACCACCGGAGAGGTTGCCGATCTTCTGCTTGAGGTCGGCGTCGGAGAACTGGAACATCGCGAGGAAACGGTTGACCGACTTGCGGGTCGCGGTGAGCGCGAGGCTGTCGGGCATCGCGTTGACGGCGTGGCTCACGGTGTCGGCGTCGTCGAGCTCGTCGAGCACCTGGTTGTAGGAGATCACCGAGGTGCCCTTGGTCCACGTGGCCTGGCCTGCGTCGGCGTCCTCCTGGCCGGTCAGCACGCGCAGCAGTGTCGACTTGCCCGAGCCGTTCGCGCCGAGCACCACGATCCGGTTGCCACGACGGATCTCGAAGGTGAGGTCGTCGAAGAGGCGCTTCTCGCCGTAGGCCTTGCTCAGGCCCTCGACGCGGCACATGACGTCCTTGACGTGCAGACCGCCGTAGATCTCCGTGATGATCTGGTCGACCGGGCGGGGAGCACGCGACTTCTTGATCTTCGCGAGCTGGTTGCCCAGTCCCTTGCTCGCGGCCTTTGCGGCCTCGCGCCTGTCGGCGATGCCCTCCGACTCGAAGGCCAGCAGCTCGGACTCGTGGACGAACTGCGACTCGAGGGTCTTGAGGCGGAACTGCTTCTGCACCACGTACTCCTCGAAGTTCCCGGAGTACTCGTGCAGGTGGAAGTTCTCGACCTCGATGGTGCGGGTGATGACGGCGTCGAGGAACTTGCGGTCGTGCGACACGACGATCGCCGCGCCGCGGAAGTCGCGGAACCACGCCTCGAGCCATTCGACACCGGCGACGTCGAGGAAGTTGGTGGGCTCGTCGAGCAGCAGCACGTCAGGGCGCTCGAGGACGATCTTGGCGAGGGCTGCGCGGTTGCGCCAGCCGCCCGAGAGCTCGTCGATCGAGCAGGTGCGGTGCGCCTCGTCGAAGCCGAGGGTCGTCAGCGCCGTGTCGATGTGGCGGGAGTAGTCCCAGCCGTCGAGGTGGTCCATCTTCTCGAAGAGGTCTGCCTGGCGCTGCACGAGGGCGTCGAGCGCGGGACCGTCGGTCGGGTCTGCGGCGATCGCGGTGTCGATCGACGCGAGCTCGGCCTCGACGTCCTTGATCTCGACGAAGAGCCCGTCGAGCACCTCGGAGATGGTCGCGGTGCCGTCGAGCTCGGAGAACTGCGAGAAGTACCCGATCTTCAGGCCCTGGTCGAGGGTGACAGTCCCGCTGTCCGGCTCGACCTGCCCGAGCACGAGCTTGAGAAGCGTCGACTTGCCCGACCCGTTCTTGCCGATGAGCCCGACGCGGTCGCCGGCTTCCAGGCGGAAGAAGGCCTCGCGGAGGATCTGGGTGGAGTCGAAGCGCACGTGGACGTCGTGCAGCCGGATCAGGCTCATCAGGGGGTGACCTCTCGGGTGGGGCGCACAGCTCGGAGAAGTCCGGCCTGGGGGCGGGGTCGATCTTACCGAGTCGGGCGCGGACCCGAGGCGGCGGCCTTCAAGTCAGCTGGACGGGCGGATCGGCACCAGGCAGTCCACCTCGCCCTCGCGACGGTAGTGCTCGATGTGCGGTCTGCTCGCGTCGTGGTCGGCGCGGCTGAAGAGCACGTCGAAGGCCTCGCCGATCTGCTCGTAGACGGCCGGTGCCGTCCCGCGCAGCCGGAGCCGCAGGTAGTTGCCGCCGGGGATCACGGTCTCGTCCATGGCGAGCGGGTTGTCGGCGTCCCGGTCGAGACGCACCGTCGACAGGCGGTACACGCCGTCGTAGACCAGTCCCATCATCGAGCGGCCGCTGAGGGAGTCGAACGCTCCCTCGAAGTCCGGCCAGGCGGCCTGCACCGTCGCGAGGTCGTCGGCCACGTCGCGGCTCAGGGCTGGTCTCTCGTCGAGCGTCACGACGTCGATCCGGCCGAGGTCGTGGGCTGCGGGATGGTTCGTCATGGGGACAAGGTACCGAGGTCGGCCGTCCATCGCGCCTGGTCTTCGCCTCGAGACGAGCGTCCAGCGATCGGGGTCCCCGCCGTCCCGGCCACGAGACCCGGTGGCCTGTCAGGTGTCCGCGAACCCCGCGATGCGCTGGGCTGCCTCGTGAGGGGTGAGGTGCGTGGTGTCGACGACCTCGGCCTCGTCGCGGAGCCAGGACTCGTAGGCGTCGGCGTAGGGCTCCAGGTGCCGCATGCGGAACGTCGAGAAGCCCATCACCGTGTCGTTCTCGATGCGACCTCGGAGCGTGTCCTGGTCGGCGTGGAGCAGGACGTGACGGACCGGGATCGCGTGGGCGGTGAGTCCGTCGTGGATCTCCCGCCAGTAGGGCTCGACGAGCACGGTCATCGGGATCACGAGCGTGCCCCCCGTGTAGTCGAGCACGCGCCGCGCCGTCTCGACCACGAGCGGACGCCATGGCGGCCAGTGCTGGAAGTTGTCCGTGGCGGGCAGCCCAGGCTTGATGTCCATCAAGGTCTCGCCGACCTTCTCGGCGTCGAAGACTCGGGAGTCTGGGACCAGCGCCTGGACGAGTGCGCTGGTCGTCGTCTTGCCTGCGCCGTGGGTGCCGTTGAGCCAGATGATCACCGCACGAGGGTACCGCCGCCCTGGAGACGAGCAGCTCAGGGGTATTCGTGGTCCTGGGCGTCTAGTCCTCGATGGTGCGGACCACCCGGGCCGGGGAGCCGACGGCGACGGTCCGGGCCGGGACGTCCTTGGTGACGACGGACCCGGCTCCCACGACGGCGTCGTCGCCGATGGTGACGCCGGGGAGCACGGTGACGTTCGCGCCGAGCCAGACGTTGTTGCCGATGACGACGGGTGAGGGGATGAGGTCGCCGCGCCGGGAGGGGGCGATGTCGTGCTGGAGCGTCGCGATGACGGCGTTGTGGCCGATGAGGCAGTCGTCGCCGATGGTGATGCCTCCTTGGTCCTGGAACCTGCAGCCGGCGTTGATGAACACGCGTCTGCCGAGTCGGATGTTCTTGCCGAAGTCTGAGGTGAAGGGTGGGAAGAGGGTCACGGACTCGTCGACGGTGGATCCGGTGAGCTGGGAGAGCAGCTCGCGGACCCGCGCCGGCTCGTGGTAGCCGGAGTTGAGGTCGCCGGTGATCCGCAGAGCCTCCTGGCTCGTCTCGTGCATGATCGCGTGCGCGGGGGAGCCGGCGGTGATGGTCTCGCCCGTCGCGAGTGCGTCGAGCAGGTCGGTGAGTGTCATGGTGCTCCGTTCTCGATGGGACTGGCGGAGATCGTCGACGAGGTCTGACCCTCGCTGGCGTGGCATCAGACCCACCCGCGGTCGTGGGCTGTCGCGGCGGCGGTGACCCTGGAGTCGGCGTGCAGCTTGGCCATCGCCGAGGAGAGGTGGTTGCGGACCGTGCCGTGCGCGAGGCCGAGCGTCTTCGCGATGTGCTTGGTCGGCAGCCCCTCGCGAGTGAGGCGCAGCACGTCGGTCTCGCGTGCGGTGAGCGGGCTCTCCTCCTCGGTGAGGGCTGCTGCTGCGAGCGTCGCGTCCACGTACCTCTCGCCCGAGGCGACCGACCGGATGATGGCGGCGAGGCCGGACGCCGGGGTCGACTTCGGGACGAAGCCGCGGACCTTCGCGGCCAGCGCCCGACGCAAGGTTCCGGGGCGAGCATGCCGGGTGACGATGATGGTCTGCGCGGTGGGGTGGGACCTCAGCTCGTGCGCGACCTCGATCCCGTCGAGCCCGGGCATCTCGAGGTCGAGCAGCACGACGTCGGGGTCGTGCTCGAGGACGGCGGCGACGGCGGCGTGACCGTCGTCGACGTCGGCGACCACCTCGATGTCGGGTTCGAGGGAGAGCAGGGCGACGAGTGCGCCGCGGATGAGCCCTTCGTCGTCGGCGATGACGATCCGGATCATCGGGCGACCTCAGACTGCAGCGCCGCGGTGCGCGCGGGGATGCGCACGACCAGGGTGAAGGTGTCACCGCGCCGGCTCGTCGACACGGTCCCGTCCCACGAGGCGATCCGTTCGGTCAGGCCAGAGAGACCGGTACCCCCTGTGCGGACCGGACCGGACCCGTCGTTGGTCACCGTGAGGCGGTAGTCCTGCTCAGGGGTCAGGACCAGCTCGAGGGACGCCTCGGTCGCCCGGCTGTGACGGAGGATGTTGGTCGCCGCCTCACGGATCGCCACGGCGAAGACCGCACCAGCGAGCGCCGGGAGATCGGGGACGTCGATCTGGGCCTCGCAGCGGATGTCCGCCGACCGCAGGACCGCCGCGGCGTTCCGGGCCTCGACGGCCACCGTGACGGTGCGGTAGTCGTTGACCACGGCGCGCGTGTCGTCGAGGGCCGCCTGGGCGATCGCCCGGATGTCCGCGAGCTCGGCCGCCGCGAGATCTGGCTGGTCGGCGAGCAGACGACGTTCGGCGAGCTCTCCCTTGAGGGCGATCACCTGCAGGTGGTGGCCCTGGATGTCGTGGAGGTCGGTCGCGAACCGCAGCCGCTCGGTCGCGACGGCGAGGTCGGAGGCGGTCCGGCGGGCCTCGTCGAGGCGGAGCACGACGCGCAGGACCCAGACTGCGCTGAGCGGCATGGTGGTGATCACGACGAGCGTGCTGACCACCACGAGGGTCGTGCCGTCGTCGACAGGGGTGCTGACCACTGGTGTCGGGTCGGCCTGCGTGGCGAGGGCGCCTCCCACGGTGAGCACCGCGAGGGTGCCCAGGATCGCGGCGAGGCTCCACCAGCGGGGCACGACGCAGCTGAGCATCCCGCCCGCGGTGACGAGCAGGAAACCCCATCCCCACCCGCCGAAGGGTGGCAGCAGGGCGACGCCCCAGGTCGCGGTCGCCACCACCAGGAGCAGGACGACCCACAGGTTCCGCTCCGAGACACCTCCGGTCGTCCGCAGCAACGACGGGACCGCGGCGAGAGCGAGCACCACCGAGACGACCGTCAGGACCACGAGGAGGACCTGCCGCGGGCCGTCTGCCCCTCCGCCCGGCCCGAGGACCAGCTGGAGGAAGGCGGCGGTGACCACGAGGACCCAGAGGGTCACGGCGGTCGACGCGCGCATCCACCGCAGGTCGGCCGCGCGTCGAGAGCTGCCCGGCAGGCCGTCTGTCATGTGCTCAGCGTACCGAGAGGGAGGTGAGGAGCTCGTCGGTGTCGCGCGCGATCTGCGGCGACTGCGTGTGGTGCAGGTAGTGCTCACCGTCGAGGGGGACGACCTCGCCGTGGTCGACGCTCGCCGCCTGGTCCTCGTGCAGCTCGAGCCAGCCGTCGACGTCCGAGTCGTCCTGCACGACGAAGAGCAGGACCGGCAGCGTCGACGGGAAGGTCTGACCGCTGACCGAGGCGAAGTTCTCGGGCGTGCGGTCCATCTCGTCGAGCAGGGTCGGAGCCGTCGAGTTCTTCGTGGTGAGGAAGCGCATCTGCTCCTTCGTGTCCTCGTCGTAGGGCAGGCCGGCGTAGGTGTCCCCGCCGATCGCGGACAGCACCCGCAGCAGGCCGAGGGTGCGCAGCTGGGCGAGACCAGCGGTCGGTACCGGGTCGTCCCAGCCGGGCTGGTCCGGCACGCTGCTGTCGATCCCGACGAAGGCGACGAGCTCGTCCGGGTACAGCTCGCTGTACTCGAGGGCGTAGATGCCGGCGATCGAGTGCCCCATGAGCACGTAGCGGTCGACACCGAGCTGCTGCAGCGCCTCGTGCACCTCTGCGGCGATGTTCGCCGCCGTGCGCGGCGAGTCGGTCTGGTCGCTCAGACCTGTGCCGAAGGGCTCGACGGCGATCACCCGGTGGGTGTCGTCGAGCTCGGCGATCAGCGGCTCGAAGTCGAGCCCCGGGGCGGCGGTGCCGAGCCCCGGGAGGAGGACGATGGTCTCGTCGCCGGTGCCGCTGACGACGACGTTCATCTGCTTGCCGTCGACGGGGACGAGCTCGCCGTACGGCGTGATCGCGGCCAGGTCCGACTTCGTCGCGACCACGTTGACGATGGAGGTGGTCGTCAGAGCCAGGACGGGGAGCGCGACGACGACGCCGGCGGTCCACAGGGTGATCTTCAGGGGCTTGCGCATGAAATCCTCGTCTTCAGGGAGGCGGCTCGAGGGCCGCTGTGCAGTTCCTCAAGAACACCGGAGATCGGGATCGCGCAGAAGTGCCGTGATGTCACCCGAGACCCATGACTGATGTCATGGGTGCAGGGCATCCGGGGTCGCTCTACCGGCGACCGCCTTGCCCGCCGCGCGCCCGCTCGCCCATACTTCGGGCGTGAACCAGCAGCCCCAGCAGACTGTCCTCGTCGGAGCCCCGGGGAGCGGGAAGTCGACCGTCGGCGAGATCCTCGCGGCGGCCACGGGTCGTCCCCACGTCGATGCCGACGCGGCGAGCGCAGACTTCTACGGAGAGGTCGGCTGGTCGGTCGAGCGACTCGGTGCCAGGGCGTCCGAGGTCGGGTTCTCCCTCGCACACGAGGAGTGGGAGGTCGCGCTCGCGCACGCCGTCGAGCGCCTCGTCGAGACATCACCCGGTGCCGTCATCTCTTTGGGTGCCGGGCACTCGCACGTCACCGACGACGCGCTCTTCGAGCGTGTGGTTCGTGCTCTCGGGGCGGCGGACCAGGTGGTCCTGCTGCGGCCCTCGGACGACCTCCAGGTCTCGCTCGAGGTCCTGCGGCAGCGGTGCCTCGACGACAAGGGGACTGCGTGGAAGGTCGACGGCGAGGACTGGCTCGAGCGGTGGCTCACGGACGGGCGCGACGAGCGGGTCGCGACGCACTGCGTGCTCACCTCCGGGCTGACCCCGGATCAGACGGCCAGCGTGGTGGCAGGGTTGGACCTGGGTGCTCGGCGCTAGCCTCGGGGCTATGAAGATCGTGCGACAGAACCCGTGGCGGGCGGCAGGCATCATCGGCATCGTGCTCGTGGCGGTCGGTGCTCTGCTGCTCGTGCGCGGCTCCGCCCCGCGGACCTTCGGCTGGTTCGCCTACGCGCCGCCCTCGGCGACCACGTTCTCGCCCGGCATCCAGGTGCTCTCCACCCAGATGCTCTGGGGTCTGGGGCTCGGGGCGGCGGGACTGGTCGTGCTGGCCGCGTCTGTCGCGTACTCGCTCGGGCTGCGCCACGGGAGAGGCGAGGGTCTAGCGGGTCGCGTCCCGTCCTCCGGTCGAGACTGACGGCTCTGGTGCGCGAGCCTCCGCGCGGTCGCGGATACCCCGCAACATCTTCTGGGTCATGAGCAGGCTCACCCACTCGACGGGCTCGACGAGCAGCGCGACCCAGGGAGCCGTGTAGCCGTAGCGCTCGCGGACGACCAGACGACAGGACCTGTCGTCGACGGGGACGAGCACGAAGGCCCAGGAGAACTCGTAGGGCATCGCCGGTCGAGCGGCCGGGGTCGGGTCCGTCGAGACCTGCGGCCCGGTCGAGGTCGCCGACAGCACGAGCGCTGTCCCGGCATCGACCGTCGTCGCGACCAGGGGGACCTGCTCGGCGAGGTGGACGGTGTCGCCGACCACGAGGTGCTGGTGCTCGGGCATGATCCTGTCTGCGCTGCGGATCCCGAGGCGTGCGAGGTCTTCGAGCCTGTCGTAGCTGTAGAAGCCGCCCCGGCCCTGACCGATCTGCACCACCCACGGCCACACCTGCGCCGCGGGTGCGGAGATCGTGATGCCGCGGGTCGCCTCCAGGTCGGGGAAGACGACGATCTCGTCTCCCGGGAGGACCAGGCGGCGCTCGTCGGCCGAGGCTCCCCAGCCGAGCGAGACGCGGCGAGCGGTCGCCAGAGCGACCGCCGTCGAGAGCAGGACGAGAGGTGCGGGGCGACGACGGGTCATCTCCTCAGCCAACCGCTCCGGTGCTGCGGTCGCGACGGACCATCGTCCCGGCGAGAGATGTCCACGACTGGTCTGTCCTGTGCCGGTCCGGGCCGCTAGCCTCGGACGATGCGACTCGTGCGAGAGAACCTCTACCCGCTGGCCGTCGCGCTCGGGGCGCTGCTCCTGGCCGTCGGTGCGATCGTCGTGGTGAGGGCTCCGACGTGGTCGACGGCTGGATGGTTCACCTCCACGACCACGACCACGTCGGCGGAGGCGGTCGCTGTCGGTTCTCTCGACACACCCGGCTTCCAGATGGTGAGCACCGAGCTGCTCTGGGGGCTGGGCGCCGGCGCCTCGGGTCTCGTGGTCCTGGTCGCGGCGCTGGCCCACGATGCTGGGGTGAGGCGAGGGCGGAGAGAGCAGCCCGGAGCGACGACGCAGGCCTGACCAGGCTCCGCGCCCGAGCCACGTCCAGCCTTCTCGAAACAGTCGGTGCGGAGCATACTCAGGTGCGTGGGCTCGGTGCGGTGCTCTGGCCGTGACGTGCCGACACCTCATCCGCGCGACGATCGGGACGATCATGACCACCCTGAACCCGTACCTCAACTTCCCCGGCACTGCCCGCGACGCCATCACCTTCTACGCCAGGGTGTTCGGCGGGGAACCTACGATCTCGACCTTCGGCGAGTTCGGGATGGCTCAGGACCCTGCGCAGGCTGACCTCGTCATGCACTCCCAGCTGACGAGCCCGTCCGGTCTCGTGCTCATGGCCTCTGACTCCCCGGACAGCGCGGACCTCGTCGTCGGGTCGAACGTCTCGGTCTCGCTCAGCGGAGACGACGAGGCAGAGCTGCGCGGGTACTGGGACGCGCTGGTCGACGGCGGGCAGGTCACCGTGCCCATGGAGGCGTCTCCATGGGGCGACGTCTTCGGCATGCTCGTCGACAAGTTCGGGATCAACTGGCTGGTCAACGTCGCGGTGACCCCGCCCGAGGGCTGAACCCGGAGAGCGGCCGGACGGGGCCTGTGCTGGTGCGCGCGTGTGGACAATCCGCTCGTCGCGTGCCAGCCTCGACCTCGTCCCACCCCGCACCGACGAGAGTAGTTCGATGGTTCCCCTCGCGTATGTCATCGCCGGATCCGAGGCCACTGGTGGCGCCGGGATCCAGGTCGACCTCAAGACCTTCCAGCAGCTCGGCGTCTACGGCGTCGGCACGCTCACCTGCATCGTCTCCTTCGACCCCAAGAACGACTGGGGACACAGGTTCGTCCCGGTCGCGCCCGAGGTGATCGCCGACCAGTTCGAGGCCGCGACGAGCTGCTACGACCTCGACGTCGTGAAGATCGGCATGCTCGGGACCCCTGCGACCATCGACGTGGTGGCCCGCTCGCTCGCGAGCCAGCCGTGGCGGCACGTGGTCCTCGATCCTGTGCTGATCTGCAAGGGCCAGGAGGCCGGCGCCGCGCTCGACACCGACACCGCGCTGCGCGAGCAGATCCTCCCGCTCGCCACGGTCATCACCCCGAACGTCTTCGAGGCGAAGACCCTCGCCGGGATGGAGTCGATCACGACAGTCACCGACCTCGAGGAGGCGGCCCGCCGCATCTACGCGCTCGGCCCGCGCTACGTGGTCGTCAAGGGCGGGGTCGAGCTCGACGGGCCCGACGCCGTCGACGTGCTCTTCGACGGTGAGGAGGTCACCGTGTACTCCACGCCGAAGATCGGCCAGGAGCGGGTGAGCGGGGCCGGTTGCACCTTCGCGGCGGCGATCACCGCCGAGCTCGCGAAGGGCACAGACGTGCCCGAGGCCGTCGCCGTCGCGAAGCGGCTCGTGACGGCGGGCATCACCGAGCGGGTCAGCTCGCACGCGCCCTTCGACACCGTGTGGCAGGGTGCGGCGGTCTGACCGCCCCGTCTGGGTGACGGGCTCAACCCGCCGCCCGGACCACCTCGCACCGTGGTGTGAGGGATGATGGACCCGACCGATCGACGAACGAGGGCTGCTGTGAGCGAGAAGACCGAAGAAGAGCTGACCATCTGGATCAAGGAGCAGATCGACGCGTACGACGCCGGGACCATCGACCCCGACCTCGCTGCGCACCTCGACGCCGAGATCCCCGGCTGGAACGACGCCGGTGCCCGCGCCCGCGTGACGCCCGAGCCGGCTGTCGAGGACGCCGAGGCCATGGCCGCCTGGATCGAGATCAACCGGGTCGCGCACGTGGCCGGCTCGCTCCCCGAGGGGCGTGCGGAGTACCTCGACTCGATCGCACCCGGCTGGTCTGAGGCACCGGCGGCTGACGTCGACGAGGTCGAGGCTGCGTCTGACGTGCCGGTCACCGAGCCGACAGACTGACTCCTCTGGATCTGTCCGTCACGTGTGCGGACAGACGAACGATGCCCTCGCCCGGGTCTCCGGGGCGAGGGCATCGTTCGTCTGCGGGGTGGTCCTGGAGGACGGGCGGTAGCGCACCGCACGGCACGGCCGGGACTGCGTGGCGGAGTGAGGGTGACGGCCCCGGTGCTGACGTGAGCTGGTCCAGTGCCAGCACCACCAGCACCAGGAGCGCCAGCCTTGCCGCTGCTCAGCGTCGCGCGCGGCGCACGAGCGCCCAGGTTGTCGGCAAGACACCCGCGATCAGCAGCGCCTTCACGGTGTCACCGACCAGGAACGGGGCGACGCCGAGACGCAGCGCCGTCGCGAGGTCCACGTCGAGGAAGGCCATGAGCCACGGGACACCGCCCGCGTAGACCACGACAGAGGCGAGCAGGACGAGCCCGACCGAGCGCAGCGGGGTCTTGTCCTGCCCGCGGCGGGCGAGGTGACCGGCAAGTGCAGCGGCCGGCAGGTACGCCAGGATGTAGCCGAAGGACGCGAAGGCCCAGCCGCTGCCGCCGTCGCCGTAGACAGGGGCGCCGAGCATCCCGACGAGCACGTAGAGCGCCACGCTCAGGCTGCCGCGAGCGGTGCCGAGGGCAGCTCCGGTGAGCAGCACGCCGAGGGTCGCGAGGCTGATCGGCACGGGGGTGAAGGGCAGCGGGACGGCGACCTGGGCGAGGACAGTCACCACGAGGGTCCCTGCGAGCACGAGGAGCGTGTCGACTGCGGTGCGCGAGAGTGCGACGGGGCGGGGGAGCAGGTCGGCGAGCACCAGGCTGTCGACGGGCGACCGGCCGGGGCCGAGCGGGAGAGCGGTGGACATGGAGACTCCTGACATGAACGGTGTTCAAGTTGTTGAACGGCGTTCAAGGTATCTGGCCTGTGAGGTAGCGTCAAGCACCGCGAGCGACGCCGCGACCGCCCGTGGTGCGAGAGGATCGGCCTCGGGGTGACGGCGCTGCCGAACTCCTACCAGACCGTCGAGCCAGAAGGGCCAGGACCCAGACTGTGGCACTGACCAGGACCGACGTCGTCGACGCGGCGATCAGGATCCTCGACGAGTACGGTCTCGGCGACCTCACAATGCGGCGCCTCGCGGCGTCGCTCGGGGTCCAGCCCGGCGCCCTCTACTGGCACGTCGCGAACAAGCAGGCGCTGCTCGGCGCCGTCGCCGACAGGATCCTCGAGCACCTCGACGACGACATGCCCACGGGCGACTGGGACCTGAGGTTCAACGAGCTGGCGCACAGGCTGCGGGCGGCGCTGCTCGCGCACAGGGACGGGGCCGAGGTGGTCGCCGCTGCGCACTCCCTGCGGACTGGGCAGGGCGGGACGCTCGCCCTGCTCTCGCAGGTCCTCGCGGACGCCGGCTTCACCCCGGCCGAGGCGGAGCTCGCCGCGCTCGCCGTCCTGCACTACGTGCTGGGCCACACCGCCGACGAGCAGGGGCACGCGCAGTCCGAGACCCTCGCACGGACCGCGGGCACACCAGCCGCGGGCGACACCGCGTCTTCGGCGGACCTGGCGACGCCGGGGACGGCGACCCCGGGCACAGCAGAGGGGGCTGCCGGTGGTCCGCAGACCTCCGACAGCCCCCTCGCGGGCGAGACCGCCCGTTTCGGCTTCGGTCTCAGCGTGTTCGTCGACGGGCTCCGCGCCCGGCTGACCTGACGCTGCAGACCAGCAGGCGTCAGGACGACAGGCGGCAGAGCAGCGGGCGGTAGACCGGCAGGAGACGCCTCAGGAGACGCCGAGGTCCGAGATGATCTGGACCCGCGGCATGGTCGCGAGCAGCACGCCCGGGAGCGTGATCTTGGAGCGCCGCACCCCCGAGCCGATGACGATCCAGCCAGCCTTGGCGCCGTCGTCGAGGAGCACGGGCCACTGCTTGCCCAGGCCGATGGGGCTGATGCCGCCGTACTCCATGCTCGACTCGTTCACCGCGCGGTCGACAGGCACGAAAGACGCCTTGCGCACGTTGAGCAGCGACTTCACGGTCCCGTTGATGTCGGCCCGCGACGACGCCCTGACGGCTGCGGCGGCCGTGCGCTCGACACCCTCACGCTTGCCGGCGACGAGCACGCAGTTGACCGACTGCGTCATCGTGATGTCGTACGCCTCGCACATCGCGGCCGTGTCCGACACCTCGGGGTCGATCTCCGCGACGAACACCTTGTCGGCGACCGTCGGGTCCGAGGCCGCCCACTCGAGGAGCGCCGCGTGCGTGACGTCGGCGAGCAGCTCGGGGTGGTCGACCGCCCTCAGCCACGTGAGCGTCCCGATGGTCGGGGCTGCAGGCTGAGGGGTTCCGGTGCCGGACGAGGGGGTCTCTGGAGAGTGTCGGTCAGGCATGCGTGCAGGCTATCCCAGCTGGAACGTGGCGGTGAGCGTAGCCCGGGCGACCGTGTGGAACACGGCAGTGAAGTGCACCACAGCGGGGCTGACCTCGGGGTCGAGGTCGAGGGTGTCGACGTCGAGGGCGTGCACCGCGAAGACGTAGCGGTGCGGGCGGTCACCCTTCGGCGGGGCGGCGCCGAGGTAGTCGAACTCTCCGCCGTCGTTGCGGACGTGGAACGCGGCGCCGGGGAGCATGAGGTCGCTCGACCCGTCACCCTGCTCGAGCTCGGTGACCTCGAGCGGGACGTCGACGACGTTCCAGTGCCACCAGCCCGAGGGCACCGGGGCGTCGGGGTCGAACATGCTCACGAGGAAGGACTGCGTGGTGTCGGGGAAGCCCGACCAGGCGAGGTGCGGCGAGGTGCTGCCACCCTCGGCGGAGAACTCGGCTCCGAGGGGTGTGCCCTCGGTGAGGTCGTCGCTGGTCAGCGTGAACGACGGCACTGCGGGGAGGAGGGAATAGGGCTCGGGTGCGACGGGGCGGCTCAGGTCCATGCCTCCATCATGGACTCTGGGCAGGGTGCCCCGCACGCCCGGACCGCGACGACGCCCGCACCACGAGCCACGGGTCGAGGGAGACGGTGCGCCGGGGACGGCGGCGCCCTTCGCCGAGGCGGGCGGTGAGCAGCTCGACAGCAGCCCGGCCCACCTCGCTCTTCGGCGGACGGACCGCTGTGAGCGCGGGCTCGGCCATGCTGGCCACCTCGTCGTCGTAGGCGACCACCGCCAGGTCACCCGGGACCCTGATGCCGCGGTCTGCGCACAGCTGGAGCAGCGCGATCGCCTCGGGGTCGGAGTGGACGAGCAGCGCCGTCGTCCCCGTCTGCTGGACCTGGGCCATGCGCTCGTCGAGCACCTGCTCCCAGGCCTCGTCGCCGAAGCCGACAGCCCGGCCGACGAGGTCGTCACCCGAGGGCATGCCGAGCTCGTCGCAGGCCTCGCGCCAGCCGGCCCGGATGAGGTCGGCGTGCGGGCTGGTCGCCGTGACGAGCCCGACACGACGGTGACCCTGCCCGTGCAGGTGGCGCACGGCGAGCCCGGCCCCGTAGGCGTGGTCTGTACGCACCCACTCCACCCGCTGGGTGTGGACCCCTGCGGGTGGTTGCCGCTCGACCAGGACCACCGGGACGTCGAGGGTGTCGAGCCAGCGCACGAGGTCGCGCCCCTCCTCGCCCTCGACCTGCGGGGCGAGCAGCAGACCGTCGACCTCCCCGGAGTCGAGCAGCCTGCGGATGTTCGACCTGTCGTCGCTCACGCTGTACGACGACCCGCGCACGACGACGCGGTCCCGGCCGAGGGTCGCCGCGGCCCTCGCCCCGTGGACCACCTGCGGCCAGTAGAAGCTGAGCGAGGGGACGACCATGCCGATCGTGAAGCGGGTGGTGCCCGCCCCGCGCGACCTGCTCGTGGCGCTCGTGCCGACGTCGAGCGTGCTGCGCAGGGTCGCACCGCCGTGCACCCGGGTCACGAGGCCCTCGTCGGCCAGGGCGGTGATGTCGCGCCGCACGGTGATCTCGCTGACCCCGATCTCGGCGGCGAGGCGGCTGACCCGCACCGAGCCGTCGCGGCGGAGCTCGTCCATGATCCGCTCACGCCGCTGGAGCCCGAAGGTGTGCGGGGTGGTGACGGTGCGCGGGGCGGTCATGCGGCCTGCTCGTCGGACGGTCCGGGGGTGGTTCCGAGAGGTGCGCCTGCGGAGATCACGACCGTCGTGGTCCGACCCCGGGCCGTCTCGTCCTGCTCGCCTGTCTCTGAGCCCTCTGAGCCCTCTGAGCCCTCTGAGTTCTCTGACCTGTGCCCCTCTGCGTCGTTCGCCTCAGTCAGGACGAGGTCGAGCCTGGTGAGGTGGTCACCCCACACGTCGGTGAGCAGCGGGTCGTCGAGGGTGCGGACCGTGAGGCGGGCCGTCGCTGCGGCGGGGTCCCAGCGCAGCAGCGCAGCGCGGGCGGCGCGCGGTGCGCGGACCTCGGCCTCGCCCGGTGCGGGGAGGGTGACCTCGCCGTGCAGCAGGAACCGGATCTCGTCCGCAGGAGTCGGCTCAGGAGCGGCCGGGGCTGCCGTGCGCGAGACCGGGACTGGGAGCGATGCAGGGGAGCGTCGGGCAGACCGCCGGTCGCAGACGACCACCTCGCCGTGCTCGCGGTCGAGGGTCACGGTGCGTCGCCACGTCTCAGGGGGCAGGCCGGGATAGGCGGCCGACAGGTCGAGCGACAGCGACGAGCGAGAGGGACGGGTCTGGTCCTCGGCCGCGACCTGCTGGGCAGCCTCATGTGCCCGCTCACCAGGACCGGGACCCTCGCCGTCGGCGGTGCCGACCGCTGCGTGCTCGACGTGCTCGGCGAGCTCGACCCGCACAGCGGCTGCGGCAGACGCACGCCCCGGCGGCTGCTCGGTCCCCGCCACGACCGGGACGTTGTGCCAGCCGCTCTGCATGGTCCAGATGTCGTACCTTCCGGGGCCGAAGGTCTGCGCCGTGTACGTCGGCTGACCGGCGTCGACGACCACGGGGACCCCGTCGATGGCGACGATCACGCTGCCGACGTCGTCGTGGTTGTGGTGCTCGTCGTTGTGCCCGCCCTTGACGGCGAGCGTCAGGCCCGCGGGGCTACCGGCCTGCTCGCGGGCGACGAGCAGCTCGACGGAGGGCAACCACGTCTCGAGCGGCAGGGGAGCGTGCGGTGTCGCCCCAGAGCGCCCGGCAGCGGCCCACGACGGGTCGGTCAGACCGCGCAGCGCCCTGCCCAGGCCTGCGTGCTCGGTGACGAGCGGACGCCTGGGGCCCGCGTGCGAGGCCGCGTGGGCGGTGACCGCGTCGTCACCGAGCAGCCGACCCCAGCGGTGCAGCACGTGCCAGGGCTGGTCGGGAGTGGGGCGCGCCGGTCCGTCGGCGACGTTGACGTACCAGGGGCCGGCCACCTGCATGCGGTGCGGGAAGCGTGCCGTCTCCCGGACGGCGGGCACGCGGGTCGCGTCGAGGGTGCCCGCCGTCGCGTGGTGCAGCAGCTCGAGGGCCTCGAGAGCCCTGCCGGCACCGTTCCACCAATAGCTGTACCCCTCGTCGATCGCCCCGTCGGCCGGGATCGACGCGACGAACCTGTCCAGGCCCTCGATCACCAGGCCCACGAGGCGCGCAGCCTCGGCAGGGTCCTCGACGAGCCCGAGGACAGCCACCAGGACGTTGCCGTGGATCCACGGGTTCCAGTTGTGGACGTCGCCGTCGAGACCGAGCCAGTGCCAGTCGCGCCGCCGGGAGAAGGGCTCGAAGACCCGCTCCTGCGACTCGTGGCGGACCCGGGCCCGCACGCCCGGTGCCCGCGCGTCGAGGGCGTCCCCGAGCAGCGCGTCGACCCACGCGAGCTGCGCGACGACCTCCCCGGCACCGAGGTCGAGATACGGGTCGGTGACAGTCGGTGTCACCGCACCGTGGGCGGAGAAGGTGTCGTCGTGCGCGGCCCACGACCACCCGCTCTGCTCGCACAGCAGCACGAGACCGTCGACGGTCTCGTCGAGCCACGCCTCGTCACCCGTCCACGCCGCCATGACCGCGGCGCGGCTCAGGCGGTGCTGGCGCTCGCGGACGCGGTCTTCGTAGGCCGTCCGGTCTCCGTCGCGGAAGAACCTCGCGTAGTCGCTCGCGAGCGGGACGGGCCAGGGCTGGGTGCGGTCCGCCTCCGCACGGGCCGCGAGCGCGGTCAGCGTGGGCAGGTCTGCCTGCGCCCAGACGTCGCGCTCGCCCGAGGAGGGCACAGGCAGACCGAGGGTCAGCCTGCGCGGCCGGGCACCGGGTCCCAGGTGGTCGCGCCAGGTGGACAGCAGGGGCCCCACGGATCCTGCTGCGTCGTCCTGCGCGCCGCGTGCGACGGGGTGGTACTCGGGTGCGGGGGTCATGCGTGCCTCGCTGACTCTCGAACGTCGGTGTTCGAGCCTGATCGAGTGTGTCGGTCTCTGATCGACCTGGTTGCCGGTCATCGTAGCGCCGGTCTTGACTGAGAGCGCAGCCCGCCGCCCGACGACGCTCGACGATGCTCACCGAGGAGACCCATGCCCCCCGCCGGACCCGTCCCGCCCCAGCGGCGCCCCCGCGCGCTCGCGCTCATGGCCGACGACGTCTTCGACCAGCAGATGGACGGGCCCAGGCTCGACAGGTTCGCCCGGCTCGCCACGCTCACCGACCTGGTCCACACCGACACCCTCGACAGCCCGCAGGTCCGCGAGGCGGCCCGCGACGTCGAGGTGCTCCTCACCTCCTGGGGTGCCCCGCGCCTCACCGCCGCTCGGCTCGAGCACCTGCCGGCCCTGCGCGCTGTGCTGCACTGCGCCGGGAGCGTGCGACCCCACGTGAGCGACGCGCTCTGGGAGCGGGGCATCCAGGTGACCACCGCCGCCGACGTCAACGCCGTCCCCGTCGCCGAGTTCACCGTCGCCGCGATCGTCCTGGCCAGCAAGAAGGTGTTCACCCTCGGTGCCCTCGCCCGCCAGCACCGCGGCGCCCAGTCCCGCCGCGACACTCTGGGGCCGCTGAGCACCTTCGGGCTGACCGTCGGCATCGTCGGGTTCTCCCGCGTCGGGCGCCGCGTCGTCGAGAGGCTCCAGGTGCTCGACGAGTGCACCTGCCTGGTCGTCGATCCCTACGCCGACCCGGCCGAGGTCGCCGCTGCCGGCGGGACGCTGGTCAGCCTCGAGCAGATGCTCGGGCGCGTCGACGTCCTCTCGCTCCACGCCCCGTCGGTCCCGGCGACAGACCGGATGATCGGCGCCGTCGAGCTGGCCGCCCTGCCCGACCACGCGACCCTGGTCAACACCGCCCGCGGCAGCCTCGTCGACCACGACGCGCTCGCGGCCGAGTGCCTCACCGGTCGCCTGCACGCCGTCCTCGACGTCACCGACCCGGAGCCGCTGCCCGCGACGTCACCGCTGCACGGGCTCCCGAACGTCATGCTCACCCCGCACGTGGCCGGGTCGCTCGGCTCCGAGACGCTGCGCATGACCACGAGCGCCCTCGACCAGCTCGAGCTCTACGCCGCCGGGTTGCCGCTGACCGCCACCATGACGCGCGAGCTGCTGGAGGTCAGCGCATGAGCACCCGCGAGGCTCCCCGCCGTCTGACCTTCCTCGACGTCCCCGCCGACCACGAGCTCTCGCCGTGCACAGGGTGGACCCGCGCCCACTGGGCCGCGCTCGCCGACGACCTGCTCGTCGCGACCCGGCCGTGGACCTCGCCCGACTGCTCGCACGTCGACCTGCCCGGTCGCACAGGCGGCTACGGGCACGACATCGACGGCCTCGAAGGATTTGCGCGCAGCTTCATGCTCGCGGCCTTCAGGCTCGCGGGGGAGCGCGGCCGCGACCCGCTCGACCTCGCCGGGCGCTACGCCGCAGGTTTCGCGGCCGGCACCGACCCGGCCAACCCGCGTCGCTGGACGCGCCCCGACGAGCACGGGCAGGCGAAGGTCGAGGCCGCGGCGCTGGTCATCGGCCTCGACATGACCCGGCCGTGGATCTGGGACCGCATGGCCCCACAGGTCCAGCAGCAGGTGGTCGACTATCTCGCGACTGTCGTGGGTGGGGAGTACCCGCAGAACAACTGGGTGTGGTTCAGGATCGTCGTCGAGACCTTCCTGAGGTCCGTCGGCGGTCCGTGGTCGGCCGAGGACATCGAGTCCGACCTCGCCACGCACGACACCTTCGTGCGCGAGGGCGGCTGGTACGCCGACGGGCCCGAGCGCAGCTTCGACTACTACACGGGGTGGGCGCTGCACCTCTACCCGGTGCTCTGGGCACGCATGGCCCCCGACGACCCCCTGGTGCTGTCGAGGCGTGCGCGCCTCGACGCGCACCTCGACGACTACCTGGGCCAGGCGGCGACCCTCGTCGGGGCAGACGGGGCCCCGCTCTTCGAGGGACGCAGCCTGGTCTACAGGTTCGCGGCGGCGGCGCCCTTCTGGGCGGGTGCGCTCTCCGGGTCGACGGCTCTCACACCCGGTCAGACGCGCCGGGCAGCCTCGGGGATCGTCAGGCACTTCACCGAGCACGGCGTGCCCGACGAGCGTGGTCTGCTGACGCTCGGCTGGCACGGGGAGTGGCCCCACCTCGCCCAGCA